>ENA-UOYA01000757-UOYA01000757.1-activated-sludge-metagenome-genome-assembly--contig:-NODE-757-length-38694-cov-259.753151_pt1 | contig 38694 bp, 33 predicted proteins | sample MGYA00238163_ERZ764804 | MGnify/ENA primary metagenome ERZ764804 (study PRJEB28919, sample SAMN05720223) | activated sludge metagenome | isolation source: Anaerobic digester | place: Hong Kong...
GGCGCATCTTTTACTGAAGCACATGACCAAGTAAGAAGAATAATCAGCGAAATCGCACAAATCCATGCATATCTTAGATTTTTAGCCTTTCTCATTCTTTATAACCCTTCTCGACATATCTTAACAATTATTATGAAAAAAAAAAGCTGGCCAGGTATTAACCTAGCCAGCTCTAGATAATTTTTAAGAATTTATCAGAAATTGAACAGAAGACTTACACCAAAAGTGAAAACACTGGTATCATCATAAGACGCATAACCCTTTACAGTACTCTTTTCATTCAATGTATAAGTGGCATATGGATCTATGCTCCATTTGCTACCAGATGCAATAGTAAAGGATCCTCCGACTTCCGCCTTATCAATGGTATAAGAGACCTCAGGTGCTATTGTCCATCCAAATGGTGATCCAAAAACCTGCTCGAGGTAAGCGCCGACTGCCAAATTGCCCATCGCATAAGATGCATACTCATCAAGTGCAAGCGTATTTGCAATATCGCTGATATCTGTAAGATCAGCTTCTACTATTGCTGTTAAATTTTCAATTGCAGTGACATTTACAGAACCATATACCTCGGTTGTTACTGGTGCTACACCAAGATTTAGCCCTGCCACTACATCAGCGATCCCAGAGATCGAATATTTTCCAGCAAAAGTCATATCTTTGGGTACATTGCCTGCTGGTACCAGCTTGGTTGTATCTAATGGCATGAACACACCGACATTAAGTCCTTTGATTGGTTTCACTTGTATTTGAACACCTGTTTTTCCATCTAGACTACCAAAGCTATTGTATGGAGTAGCCCAAGCGGCATCATTGAGCAAACCCGCTTTAAACGTAGCCATGTTGTTGAAGAGGTTCCCCCATACAACTGCATGAGTGATGCTAAACGCAGTGGTCGTTGCATCATTGGTCTGAAGGCGGAAATGAACACCAAAATCACCATTAGTGTAATCTGCATTGAGCCTCAACCTTGAAGCTTTACCCGCGTTTTGTCCATAGAGATATAGGCTGTCAGTTCCATTGTCATACTGAAAACCGGTGTTGAGCAAACCACTCCATTTTAGAACAGGAGCTGGTGCTTCTTCTGCAAACACTGCGCCAACCATTGCAATTGTGAGAAGCAAGACTATTAGCTTCTTCATGTCTTATCCTCCTTACTAAATAGATTGGGGGCCTTGCCAACGGCTTGGTTATCCCCACTCTAAGTTCGTTCAAAAGTATATATCGGCACTTTTTATAATGTCAAGCACATTTTGCTTATGTTTTTTCATAAAAAATAAAGATTCTATTTTGCCAGATAGCGCATTTACGCGCTCTATGAGCAATTACCGAAGATTTAAACTATGCTCATCATTTGGAATCTGACAAACACCCCGATCTTGGGATGATTCACCTGAAATAACTCTCTTTATCACCTCCTTTTCAAATACAAAGGCCATTATATCACTATTATCGGAGCAATGGAAGCCAATATTAACCTTTTACCCTGCTCTTCCATGGTTTCTCTTCTACTGTACTGCTTTTATGGAATGCGTGCCACGATATCCTTGAGCCAGGGCTTTTTCTCGAGATCGCGCTGCAGGCCTTCGGCTCGCGCCCTATTCACATAATCGCGGTTTTCGAAATAGTAGCGGTAATTAGTATGTACATCGTAGGTTCCATTGATAAGCGCTATCGTGTCTTCTGTCATGACCAGTTCTTCATCGGTCGGGATGATAAAGATCTTGACCTTCGAGCTGGACCCTGTAATGTCGAGTTCTGCGTTGCGGCACATAGCAAGAGCGTTTTTCTTCTCATCTATAGCTATTCCTAGCTCCTCGAGGCCTTGAGTTGCCAGATTGCGTATAACAGGGCTCATCTCTCCTACTCCTGCGGTAAAGACAATCGCGTCTACATGACCAAGAGCCGCGTAGTATGCGCCAATGTATTTCTTTATTCGGTAAGCTTCTACCTGCTGTGCCAAGATGGCTGCAGGATCGCCTTTTTCTGCTGCATTTGCCACGTCGCGGCGGTCTGCCCATTTTGCGGTAATGCCTAGCACACCCGATTCTTTGTTTAGCTTTTTCTCGATCTCCGCAGCGGTCATCCCGGTTTTTCTCATTATGTGAAAGATGATTCCCGGATCAACATCGCCGCTTCTAGTTCCCATGACAAGACCTTCGAGCGGGGTCAACCCCATGGAAGTATCGTAAGAACAACCGTTCTTTACGGCGTTGATAGATGCCCCATTGCCAATATGAGCTATTACAAGATTTGTCTCGAATGGGTCTTTGCCAAGCAGCACGGCTGCGCGCTTAGCATTGTAGAGAAAGCTCGTTCCATGGAATCCATAGCGGCGAACCATGTATTTCTCGTACCATTCGCGCGGGAGAGCATACATATAGCTCGAGGCTGGCATGGTTTGGTGCCAGGCGGTATCCATAATTGCGCATTGCGGCACATTGGGGAGTATTGTTGTGGCCGCTTCTACACCCATGAGGTTTGCTGGATTATGAAGAGGCGCGAGTTCGTTGAGAGACTTGAAGGTTTCCAGGAATTCTCCATTTATTATGGAAGATTTGGCAAACTTCGAGCCACCGTGGACCATGCGATGGCCAACCGCCTTGATCATCGAAAGATCAGAAATAACACCGACTTCTGGGTCGACAAGAGTCTTTAGAATTAGCTCGATGGCTACTACATGATTGGGGCATTCGTGCTCGACCTCATAATCGGGCCTGTTTCGTACTTTGTGAGTGATAAAGGAGCCACCGATAGTGACACGTTCTACGATTCCATTTGCGAGCACATCCTTCTTCTCCCAATCATAGACCTGATATTTGACTGAAGATGAACCACAGTTGAGCGTTAAGATAACCATTTTAAGACTCCTGAGGAGATATAATTTCAGCCAGTATAGCACTGTGCATAGGACTGCGCAATAAATTAACAAAATTGCAAAATTACCTTTGCACAAAATTATTGTGCATCCTAAAAGCGGGCTCTATTTCGAAATTTCTCAGCCGCCTACGACAAGCTCAATGGCGATCATGGTAACAATGTACATAATCGGCGTAATCCGGCCGATAATGCGATGTGTTTTCTTCAAGCTCGCGATTCTTTGCTTATCCTTTGACTTGAAAATCGAAAATCCCAGAATTGGCTCGATTATGAGCAATACCAGGGTGAGCAGTCCAAGGAGGTGATGCACAAGCGGCAACTGTACTCCATACCCAGGAGTTACCATGATAATCGCTACTATAATTCCAATGACCGCGAACACAGGAGCAGCGATGTTCAATCCTCGGTGCAATTTGAGCCACCACTTCTTGCTCCTGTAGTAATGGGCTATGATAATAGCGACCACCATACATACTAATCCAAGTCCCATGAACGCGCCATGCAATGTGATTATATTCATGTAAAAGCCTTCCTTGATTCGCACAAAATTGCGTATCGATATTATTTTGCCATTTCGACAGTGGCTGTGCCAGCCTTCTTGTGTTTCGCAGTCATGTCGAGGCTAGGGCCGTAAGCCCACATAATCTTAAACTTCCCCGAAGTGGGAATCGCTTTATCGTATTTATCTTTTGTATCCAGAAGCCGAGAGAATTCAAAGATTACGGTGTCTCCTGACCGTGAACCAGCATATGAAAGAACATCTGAGGTTCCTCCCTTTTCAATGTCTGGCGCATGAGGACCGAACATGCCAGATGACCACTCATCATAGACTTTGATATCCTGACTATCCTTTACTACCGCAAGGATCAGGTCGGAATTGGACATAAAGCTCGATGGATTGAATCCCACCGAGATCCATCCAGGGGTCTTAGCTATAATCGCCATGAATACTTTTTCGCCTTCAAATTCCCATAAGAGCTTGAAATTCCCTTTATCGAATTCTGCCTGCTTGGAATATTCGCCTGAAGAGATTACACCATCGATTGTGACAGCGAACGACGATGGAACTATCACAAAGAGAGAAAACATGCAAAATATGACATATGCTCTTAGTTTCATAGATGCTCCTAGTTTTATACTTTATCAGAAATTGTGTCGTTATGCCAAGTTAGCAATAAACACATGACGGCAGAGAATTATGAACTTTAAATCTTGTGTCTCAGAAATACTACATCATCTGCACTGGGTCGATATCGATTTCGATATATACAGACGAAGTTGGTTCGATGCTATGCCTTAGTGTCTTTACGAATCGCTGCAGATCGGAAAAGCGAGCCGCCTTAAAGATGAGTTGATATCTATGATTGTCAGCAACCACGGCTAGAGGACACTCAGCAGGACCAAGAATATCTATGTCTTCAAATGGCGATATACACACAATGCGACGAGCAAGATCGGCATACTTCGAGGCTTCGTTGCGCGCACCTTTCGCTGACTTCGATCGGAAGACAAAACGACATAAGCGCCTTGCGGGTGGAAATTCAAGCTGTCGGCGTATTTGGAGCTCACGTTCAAGGAAGCAAGGCACATCGCCTTCCGCAGCTAGCTGAATAATTGGACTATCGGGTTTCTTCGTCTGGATAAAGACAATTCCATCGGGTACATGCCTGCCGGCTCTTCCAGCCACCTGGACAATCAAAGAGAATACGCGCTCTCCAGCACGAAAATCGGGCATTGCAAGCCCTTGATCCGCCATGAGGATGCCTACAACACGTACACCAGGAAAATTCAGCCCTTTTGCGACCATTTGTGTTCCCACAAGGATGTCGATATTACCATTGCGAAAAGCGAGCAGAGTATTTTCCAGATAGCCTTTTGTATTTGTTGTATCAGTATCGAGTCGCGCATGGCTCATTTCCGGAAATCCTTCGTTAAGCTCTTCTTCGATGCGTTCTGTCCCATAGCTTGCCCATGCAAGATCGAGTGAACCACAAGATGGACAGGCTCTAGGTTTAATTTCATGGTATCCGCAGTAATGGCATATAAGACGGTTCGAAGCCTTGTGGTAAGTAAGAGGCACGGAACAATGCTTGCAGAGCAATTGCTCGCCGCAGGTTTGGCACATTAGGGTATGTGCAAAACCTCGACGATTCAAAAAAAGAATCGATTGACGGCCTGCTTGCTTGGCTGCATGCAATGCCTCAGCTAGCTCTTCAGAGATGAGACCATGCCTACCTCGCATGTCTATGACATGTATTTCTGGAAAAGAACCTCCAGCCGGCCGATTCGAAAGATTGAAGCGGCGCATCTGGCCTTCTTCGCAAGCCTGCCATGCCTCCGGCGAAGGGGTTGCGCTGCCCATTACAAGGCGTGCCCCGGCTAGGTTCGCTCGGCGCATTGCAACTTGTCTAGCATGATAGCGGGGCGTTGTGCCGCTTTTATAGCTGCCATCGTGCTCCTCATCTATAATGATTAGTCCGAGATTGGAAATGGGAGCAAATATGGCGCTGCGCACTCCTATTACTATGCGCGCTTCTTTCTTTGCTATTCTGCGCCATTCGGCTAGCTTGCGCGAAGGTGTCAAGCGAGAATGTATAATGGCGCATTGCTCTCCGAATCGGGCGCGCGCGTCCTGTTCGACTTGGCGCGTAAGAGCTATCTCGGGTACTAGATATAGAACACCTAAGCCCATGGATAACGTTGCGTCGGCGAGCTGGAGAAAGACCTCAGTTTTACCGGTTCCTGTGGGGCCGTAGAGGTAGAACATGCCCTTAGGCTTGGCGAGAATGCCTTCCAGCGCAGCCCTCTGTCCTTCAGTCAGTACAAGTGGAGTTCTGCTCACTTCTATTTCATCGAATTGCTCAGCGATCTCTAATCGTTCGCGCCGAGCCGATGGCAACATTGCTGAGAGTGCTTCACCGAGGGAACAATGATACATAGAGGCGACCCATCTGCCGAGCTCTAGCATTTCGCTATCGAAAAGCGGCTCAATATCTATTACCCGATTTATAGAACGAATTTTGCTTGGTTCTAGCTTAATTAAGTCAGTTGGTAGTTCCAACTTTTCCAAATAGGCTGGCAGTTCTGGCTTGGCCAATTTTGTCAGTTGTGTCAGCTTAGTCTTTTTTGCTGATGATTCATCTTGAGATTCAGCTCCCAAATTCAGCTCGTTTTCGGAAACTGGAATATCGATGGATTCAACAACATAACCGACGACTTTCGCCCTTCTTCCAAGAGGAGCTTCTACGCGCATACCTATTTCGGCCCGTGTCGAGGTATCGTTGCGGTACCAAAAGGTTTCTTCGAGAGGAATTGGGTAGGCTATGCGCACGAATGACATAGGCATTCTCTATTCCTCTAGCTTTGAAATCTGAGTTGTAACTGTCATTTTACCTTCTTTGTGGCTCTGCTTTCTTTAAGGGCTCTGCTTTCCATGAGCGAGCGGAATTGCTTCAAGTCCTCCCATGCAGGGCGTTTCAGAGCTGTGTCTCTAAGCAGGGCTGAGGGGTGAAAAGTCACATGGACAGGAATTCCTTGAAAATCGAAGCTCCGACCCCGCAGTCTCGAAATTGGATCAGAGAGCCTTAAAAGGCTGTGCGCAGCAATACGACCAACGCATAGAATAAAGCCTGGCTGCAATATATCTATTTGAGCTCGCAAATAGCCTATGCAAGCATCGCACTCAGAAGGCGAAGGTTCACGGTTGTTGGGCGGTCGGCATTTTACTATGTTAGCTATATAGCAGTTGTTGTGCCGCGAAAGATCTATAGCAGCAAGCATCTTGTCGAGTAGTTGGCCCGAAGCTCCCACGAAGGGCAAGCCCTGACGGTCTTCTTCCATTCCAGGTCCTTCACCTATCACCATTACCTTTGGATCTAAGACTCCCTCGCCAAACACAGTCTGCGATCGGGATTGCCAAAGGCCGCAAGCAGTACACTGACTAACCTGCGTTTCGAGAGCTTCGAGATGCGCTTTTCGATCCCATGTCGATGGTATGGCCGAGCTAGGCGCTTCTAGCGATATCTTGTGCTCGCACCTTACTCCATAACGGAAAAAATCCTCGATTAGGAAAAGAGTCTCCAAAATCTGTCGGGCTTCAGCGTCTGTGTATGTGCTTTCATTGTATGTGCTTTCATTCTCATTCAAAGCTTTTTCGCTCATAGCTAAATCAAATCCTCGTTCAAGCCAGAATTCCATAGACGACTATTTCCGACTATGCCCCTAGGGTTCTCAAAATCTAGACTCATTATCGTCTATTTGTATATTCTCATTCGATATCGAGCTCAATAACCGCTGTTTCCTTAAAGCGAGGACAAGCAATGGCTATTCTGATCTTTCCTTTTTTTGCTTTGCTGGATATCCAAAACGCGCTAACTCCACTTATCAGAGACCTCTGGGCTGGTCCGAGGAGGCTTGCCGGCCCTTTAATTTCGATAGAGTAAGGTTCGAATAGAAAAGGTACAATATTCCCATATTGATCCAGGGCTTTTACAACAATGCGAGTGCTTGGCCACTCCTCTTCTGTAAGGCCTCCAACCCATGGCGTGTCTGACTCTATAGAGAGCTTTTGTGCGGAGCTATCTGCGCCAAAGCTGCGCTCGACCACTTCCTTGCCATTTAAAATGCCCACTATGCGTATCTTTTCATCCGATGCTCCCCAGTTCATACCATAACGAAGAACAAGTCCTTCAATATCTTGAATACTGAGCTTGTGCCTTCGCATAAAAAGCCCCATTCTCAGTTTGTCCCAGAGATCAAGGCTGCTTTCGCCCAAAGACATTGCTTTACCAGCCAGTTTTCGAAAAAGACGAAGATCGTTTCGGGGCCAACCCTCAGCTTCAAGCAATGCTCCTATCAGATCATCGATTACTATAGGTGGATGGGGAAGGTTCGCAAAATGTATTTTATCGGGAAAGAAACGAGCAACAAAACCTCCCGATCTATAGACATCTATGGCATCGCAGTTGGTAAAGACATGGATAGGCAAAAGATGAGAAGCATTCCTCTCGCCCTTGGCAAATATTGAAGCTGGCTCTAGGACAATGCGCTCTGAGGGCGAGATTTGACTGCTATAGAAGAGACCTGCGTATTTTGGTATCCGGAAAGCATCGGCTACTCCATGGTAACAAATTCTATCTCCGGAACCAAAGTCTTTGTGAGTATGATAGTCAAAAGCGCACCAGCCGATGCATCCCGCAACGCGCGAATTGCCCATGGCAGTATCGAGAATATGTGCATGGCGCAGCGCATGCTCAACAAGACGTTCTTCCTGATCGAAGCGTTTTGTGGGAAACATGTGTCCTGTATGTTCGGTTATGAGATAGGGTGCCCGTTTTCGGTATTTCGGAAGCACTTTCGCAGGCTCCGAGATATACATCGTCCCTTTGCCATCATAGATGAAGTCGTTGAAGGTATAGACATCTTCCAAGAGTTCGCTGCGGGCTTGACATCGAACACCTCCTGTCTGGCGATATGGATCGAGCCTGCGGGCGAGCTCGTTGGTCCTGGCATAGAACTCATGATTGTCCTTGGATTCGTTGATACGTACTCCCCATAAAACGATACTCGGATGGTTCCGATCGCGGACTATCATATCTTCAAGGTCGTGCAAAGCCTGTTCCTGCCATTCCCTGCCCCCTATATGCTGCCAACCCGGAAGTTCTTCGAAAACCAAAAGGCCAAGCTCATCGCAGGCATCGAGAAAATGGGGCGATTGAGGATAATGACTTGTGCGCACGATTATGCACCCCAGTTCTTCTTTGAGTATCTCGGCATCGCGCCTTTGGCCATCTGGGCCCATGGCATAGCCGATATATGGATATTCCTGGTGCCGATCTAGCCCACGCAGAAATATTCTTCGTTGGTTTAGGTAAAATCCAGAAGATCCAAATTCTGCGGTCCTAAAACCGATACGCAGCTGCTCATAATCGAGCTCTTGGCCAATCTCGCTAAAGAGCGCTAGTTCGAGGTCGTAGAGAGCGGGGCTGTCTATATCCCAAAGTTTGGGCCTATCTACACTCATGGAGAAATTTGCTGAAAACTTGTTTTTCTCTTCGATTCTCGTAGAATCCGAGAGAAGTATGTTTCCCTCATTTACGAGTTCTCCAGACAAGTAAAGGCGGGCAAGCAGGCTGCAATTATTGATTGACCCAGATTCTAGGGCTTCGATTTCTGCGCTTATATGTACGAGCCATGGTCCATCCAGCGCGTCTCCTCTTGGGCGCGGGATCGCCCACAGCTTGCTCATTCTAGCACCTAAATCTATACACAGGCTGACTCCTCTATAGATGCCACCATATGCAAGATAATCGACTACCCCTCCAAAGGGCGGAATACCACTATCTTCAGCGCTATCGACCTCTACGAGAACCCAAATTGGCCTTGCTCGCTCGGCCTTCGAACCTTGCTCTTTCGACTGCTCTTCCAGCCAGGTATGCGGTATGAATGTATCGATGCGTATTTCGAAAGGCGTATATGGTCCCTTATGGCTACAAGCTAATCTGCCATTGACCCACACACGACATGAGACACTTACGCCTTCGAAGCTAAGAAATATCGCTGGATATCTATTTATGCTTGTTTTTTTATCTAAGCCCTCAGTTATCTTCAATATTTCTTCTTTTTTGAGCTCTTTAGCATAGCATCCCCAGCGTAGAAAGCTTCTTTCGTCGAACGCATTGAAGGGAGCTTCGATCATGTCATGCGGCAAATGAATCTGTTTCCAGTCTTCGGTTTTATTCTTTGCATCGTCGGTCTGCGATATTTCTTTGCTTATGATTGTTTTGTTTTTAGGGGAGTGGGCAGCCGATGGGCCAATCCAATCATCGCTCAAAAATGCATCTTCCGCTTTCCCGGGCCTGAACCACCAGCCGGCATTCCATGGATGCTTCATTCTCATTTCACCAGCATTACCTGAATGATTTGCAGTATCGGAAAGATAATACATACTGCAATGAATACCATTTCGAGGGTCATCATGCGCTGCTCCGTGGTATCGCTCTTTAATAGTTCATAGATGTTCTGTAGCGCATTTAGACGTCTTTCTACCGAAAACTTCCACTCGTCTGTATTGAAAATTTCGCAGAGCCTATGATAGATCGAGCCCAAAAAATAATCTCCGATTATCTTTGAGGAATTATCGAGGTTTTCCAACGTGAAAAGCGCATCGAAACGCAAACCCTGGATCTGGGCGAGCTTGAGCCTAAGGGCTCTCTCGCTCGACCTCTTGCGTCTGCCAGAAAAATACAGTCGTCGGATGTCCCGTTCGGCTTCGCTCAGCCATTCATCGAGCAAAAAATCGAGTTCTCGCAGCTCTATGAGTCGATAGTTAGCATGTTCTGCCATCATAAGAACATCGTCGTAATCAGCTGAGGGATCTATGATGAGACAGCGATCAAGGTCGAAAATCGCAATGTCGTTTCGGCGATAACTAAAGGATTTGTCTAGAATCTGTTCTATCTGGCTAATATGCAAGGTCCCTGCCGTCTCTCCAGATATCAAGCTAGCTGCCATATCCTTATGAGCATTGATAAAAGCTTGAGGATCTCCTCCAGGACATTCCAGTAGACAAAAAGCTATATAAGTTTCTCTGTCGCTTTCGCTCAGTTCCTTATATCCGACTATAGCGCTACGCAGGGCTTCTCTGACCATTCTAAAGGAAGATTCAGCAAACTGCTCGATGGAAGACGAGCCGCTCACATCGCGAATTGGCATGTGCGCCTTGGCAGGGAGCTCTTCGAACGTAGACATAGTGCAATAACGCACAATCACCGTTATGGCTCCATCCTCATAGATCTTTGCCATTGCGGATATCTTGCTGAATAGTTTCGAATCGCATTCCTCGGTGCTGATGGAAAGCACAAGAGGTTTAGGCAGAGTCAAATAAGCTGGGGTATCGCGCCGTTTGGCTAAGGCAATGTCTCGGTGCGCTGGAACTAAAGAAGCCACTTTATTGAGATCTATCGATCTTCCTACATCGTAGGCATAGAGATGAACAATCTCTACCGGTATCTCGCCACGCTCGTTCATCATTTCACCTCCTTACGCGTCACCTCCGCTCCGCTTACCATTAGGACCAGCACCGACCCATTCTGTACAGAGAAAGGTGCACTGAACGCACCCCCGGGATGCTTCACCGAATAAATAGAATTTCTTGTTCCGTCTGGAGAAATAACATCAAGTCCAACCGGTACGACATAGGGATACTCGGGCAAGGAATATTCGAACACGCCCGATACATAGCCCTTCCGCGCTTCAGGTGTAGCGATCGTGATCTGCACAGAATCGAATTGTTTGAGATTTGTATCGGGCTGCACCGACTGTTCTACAACGGTACCTGGTGTTTCCTTTTCATGCGCAGAACGCATTTTATAGCTGAATACTAGCGGAATCGTAGATGCCTTCGACGCCATCTCCCTCATCGAAAGGCCAATTAGAGATGGCATCGTAATATTCCTAGATTCTGGCCCTTTGCTTACGACAAGATCTAAGACTGTCGGACCAGAAATTTCCGTACCCGGCTTTGGTTCCTGATCTAGAATTGTACCAGGCGCCGAATTGTCGAAAATATAAAGAGGAGGTTCTCTGATGCTTATGAGGGTCTTTGTTGTAGCGGAAATTCCTTGAAGGTAGAGCTTGAGGTCATCGATGTTGCGACCGGAATAATCCTCGACTCTGTCTAGCACAGCACCGCGGCTCACGACGAGATTGATGCGTCGTCCGGCTTTTGCAATGCTTCCTGGTGGAGGTGACTGCTCAAGCACGAGATTGCGGTCGAGGGGATTATCGGTAAAACGCAGCGTCAATCGCGGGTATAGCTCACGCTGTTGAAGTTTGACTAGAGCGTCAGCAAGGTCCATATGTCTTACATCTGGAACCATCGTTCTTTCTTCTCCTCTAAGCGCAAGGAAAAACACCAATACTGCCACAATCACCATGACTAGAAACATGACTATAGCGAACCAAACAAAGGTCCGTTTCTGCTCTTTGGTCCACTTGGAGATATGTTCATGCTGCTCGCCTGCGCTATCTGCGACCGTCTTTGCTGCTTTGGATACCTTCTGAGGAGCTTTAGATGCAGTTTCCTTTAGTATCTTCGTAAAATCTTTGATATCTTTCTTGTCTTTCTCGGCCATGCTTTAGAATTCCTTTACCTGCAATTATTGGCAAATAAAATAGTTATGACTGAAACGGATCTCTTTACGGGTAGCTCTCTTATCGGAGAACCGCACCAATAATGTCTCTCGCTCCGTTGGAAAAATCCTGAAACCCGACAGCCTTGCGAGTCGCTACCTGTAGCCTTTTTATTGCAATGTAGCCATCTCCGGCCTTTACGATAATTCCCTTCTGCACAACTGCTGCAATTATAGTCCCAGGAGAGTGATTTGTCATATATCCAGCATTGCTCATTGAATCAAAATCATCGAAAGGCTCTACTTCAAGAATGGAAAGGCGCAAATTTCTAAGAAAAGTGAATGAGCCTGGCCAAGGATCGAAGGCACGTATGCGGGCATCGATTTCGCGTGATGACCTATGCCAATCGATATGGCCATCTTCTTTAGTTATTTTCCTGCAATAGGTAGGTTCTCCTATCTGAGGCCTAGGCTTTGCAATTCCTCTTTCTATCTCATCCAAAACTTCGACAACCATTGGGCCTGCAAGCTGCGCACAGAATTCGGAAAGCGAAGCGCTTGTCTCTCGGCCTTTAAGAGGAATGCGATGAACATGCAAGAGCTCTCCAGTGTCCATTTCGGGAGCTATTGTTTGTATCGATATTCCTGTCTCCTTATCCATGAACATTATGGCATGGGGTATGGGTGAGCTGCCCCGCCATCTTGGCAAAAGGCTTGGATGTACATTTATGCCGCCTTTTGGGAAAAGCTCCATAAATCTAGGTCCAAAAATCCGTCCATACGCAAAAGAGACAAGTATATCAGGCAAAATGGCCGAAACTGCGGCTCGTGCTTCAGACTTGAGTGTCTCGAAAGCAAGAATCGGCACGCTCTCTCCCCATAGGCGTAATGCTGCCTGTGCTATGGGAGTACTGTTCATCTTAAGGCCTCGGCCGGCTTTGGTTACTGGATTCGTCAATACTCCGACAACCTCATGCGAAGAATTGTGCAAACTCTCTAGGGTGGGAACCGCGATATCTGGATTTCCTGCAAACAAAATGCGCACCAGCGACTCCTAGCCGTTTTTTACATTTTCAGCATACGGCCATAGTGTGTAAGGGCCCGTTTTCTTTTCGAAGGTGAGACACGGTCTACAAATAAAATGCCATCTAGATGGTCATATTCATGCTGGATAACTCTAGCCAGCAACCCATCTGCGCTGATTCTGAAAGGTTTTCCATGCATGTCAACGGCTTCTATATCTACGGCAAGAGGACGAACTACGGTAAAATATAGCCCTGGAAACGAAAGACAGCCTTCTTCTAATTCTGTGGTCTCCTGACTGCTAGCGACAATGTGGGGATTGATGAAAACGCGAAGAGGTTCGTCATCGATGCCTACGATAAAGAGCCGCTTGGAAGTCCCCACCTGAGGAGCAGCGAGCCCAATTCCATGATCGCGCTGCATGGCTTCATGCATTTCCTCGATGAGCCGTTGTAAGCTTTGGTCGAATTCGGTAATCTCATTTGCTTTCTCGGTGAGAATCGATTCACCATAGGTCAATATATTGAGCATATCAATTTCCTATATTAAGCATATTTGTGTTTCAGATATATAGATTAACGTAAAAGATGACTTCTTGGCAATGTTCCATGTATTTGTTTTTATTCTAACGATGGAATCTGCACCTTATCTCCGACTTTGATACCAGCGCGTTCGAACCAGCCTTTAGGTACTTCTAGGGCGTAGCGTACGCTTCTAATCGAGGGACGAGATTCCTCAGAATATGGCACAAGATCGATAATCTGGACAATAGTTCCATCAGAGAGAATATAGGCGAGCGAAAGTGGTAACTTGGTGTTCTTCATCCAGAAAGAGAGCTTCTGATCGCTCTCGAAAACGAAGAGCATACCTTCGCCGTCTTTCAATGAGCTGCGATACATAAGGCCGCGGTTTCTTTCGCCTTCCGTAAGTGCAACTTCGGCCTTGATTTTTGTTGTTCCAATTACGAGATCGACCGTCTTGAGTTTAGGGTTTGGCTTATCTATGCCTTGGCCGGAGTCACACGCTGTAAAAAGAATGAGAGCTGCCATAAATGGAATAATTATTAGACTTTTAGATAAGTATCGGGTTGGCGTATCTTTTCTCATAATCTATCTTTTCCTTTATCTATATTAAGCGCTTCTATTATATTAAGCGCTTCTATGATAACCAACTTTGAAAAGAAAAAGCCGCTTGAACAAAGCGGCTTTTCTGCGAGCATCATACTTCCTCTCGAAGATCAATATCTGCCTTCTTGTGATCTACGAGTTTTTTTCTGGAGCTTCCGTTCTAGCGCTTTTTTTTCTCTATTGCGAATCGCCGATGGCTTTTCGTAATATTCGCGCCGCTTCCATTCACGTATGATACCTTCTTTTTCAACCATTCTCTTAAAGCGCTTTAACGCCTTTTCGAGTGGCTCATTATCTTCGACAATGATTTGAGAAATAATTCTCACCTCCCTTCTATATGCGGAGTGCATTGTAACTGAAGGAAATATTTTGTCAAGCTCTCCGTTTATATATGGCAGCTCTTTTGCAAATCTATTTTGAAGGTTATACTCGGATAGAGGAGTTCTTAGATGCTGTTTTCACTTGGTAATCTGATAACACTGGCCGTTGTCATTGCGATGTTTGTAGCCTATCACCTGTTGACCGCGGATAATCGTTCTCTCGAAAAACTGAAACGCCTCGGAGACAAGCTCAAGGATGAGCTTGGTTCCTATGTCGAATCAAAAGCCGAAGAAGTAAAGCACTATGGAATAGATCTCGATGTGCAACAGAAGGCAGCCAAAGTCGTGCTGGAAAAAATCCAGGAGGCTCAGGCGACTCTAGATGAGAAATCGGATACGTTAACCGAGATGGCGGAGCGCGTTAAGAAATACGACAATGTTATATCCCAGCTTATGGAAATGACAAAACGTGTTGATCAGAATATTGCGCACCTTGCTGAAAAGAATGACTTTATACAAGCAATTTCGCGTCGCCTTGAAGATGCAGACAAAGAAATCGAAATCATCGAAAAAGAAATGCCCAAACTGAAGGAACAGTTTGCTCATGATGCTCAGCAAATATTGGATGGATTCCGCGACGATATTCTTGATCAACTCCATGAGCAGCTAACAGGAATCGTCAACCTGTTTGAAAAATCTAGAAGCGATGCAGAGTCAGCAATAGTGGAAGCTACTATGCTTAAAGAAAAGATCGATGAGATTGCTACAGCCGCCCTTTCCGCAGCTGCATCTCGTGCGCACAGCATTGAGGATTCTGCCTTTGCCACCCTTCGTGCCCACATTGCCAACAATTTCGACGAAATCTCACGCCAGACCGATGCTCGCATCGAAGGGCTTAGCCAAAGCATTGGTGAATTAGCAAATGCCATAGAAGCCAAAGTAGCCGCCCTCAGCACAGAGACCGCATCCCAGCTTGCCGAGTCCGATCGTAGACTCTCTGAGGCTAGAGCTGCCTTGAACGCAATGACCAACGATATGGCGCGCATTCAAAAAGAATCAACGGAAATCACCATTGCGCTTTCCAAAGAATTCAAAGCCGAACGAAATTCGCTCGAAGAACAATTTGAGCAATTCGGTCAGGCTTTCGAGATTCATCGCGCATCCTTCGAAAAAGAATTCCTTGGCGAGATATCGGCTCTACGCGAATCCCTAGAGGAAGCAAAGGCTCAAAGCGAAGAACTCAAAAGCGCAGCCCAGGGCAATATTGCCATGGCTCTCGATGAATTAGAAAAGCAGGTAACCCAAGAACTCGAATCTCGAAGGTCAGCCTTGGATGAGCAAATAGATGAATGGCTCACTTCGATGGATGCCAAGATCCGCAAGGTCTCTCAGGACGCTCTGGATCAGCGCAAGGCAGAGGAAGCTCGCCTAGCTCAGGAAGTCAACGCGGAATTGAAGCGTCTCAAGGATAGCCTCTATACTCAAACCAAAAAAATCGAACGCGATATAGAAGCCTTTAAAAGTGTCTGAAAATCAAGCAAATATTGCGTCGAGCGCCAATTCTACCATGGCACGGAAAGAGCTCTGGCGTTCCTCAGAACTAGTAATCTCCCCCGTTACAAGATCGTCCGAGACAGTAAGAATCGAGAGTGCTTCGCAGCCAAACTTAGCAGCCAGTGTATAGAGCTCTGCGGTTTCCATCTCTACGGCGAGAACGCCAAATCTTGCCCAGAGTTTCCATTGCTCGGGATCCTCGGTATAGAACATATCGGAACTCAGCACTGAACCCGCAAAGACTCGCAGTTTGCGAGCCGTTGCGGCATCCCAAGCAGCCTTCAGCAGATTGAATGAAGCTGTGGGAGCATAATCCATACCTTTGAATCGTAAATGGTTTGCGGCTGAATCGGTACAGGCACTCATAGCTAGCACAATATCGCGAACCTTTAGATATTCGAGCATGCTTCCACAGGTTCCGATGCGAATAAGCTTCTTTACATCATATTCACGGATCAACTCATTGACATATATGGAAAGACTGGGGATTCCCATTCCTGTGCCCATTACCGAAACAAGCTTTCCTCTATAGGTACCCGTATAACCAAGCATGTTGCGTACTTCATTGAAGCAGAAAGCATTTTCGAGATAATTCTCAGCAACAAATTTAGCCCTGAGAGGGTCTCCAGGCAAAAGAATTCTATCGGCGATTTGGCCTTTCTGCGCCGCGATATGAATGCTCATCTTGCAGTCCTTATCAATTTAAAAGATCTAAGCTAATTAGCCTATTTATTCAATCATAAAGGCTAACAGAACTCAATCCCTTATCAAAGACTGCTACAATCATGGCATTCCCCCCAGCTTTGCTTCTTTTCTTATTTATGGCCCTATTTCCTGTTTTACTTCAGACTTTGGTTCCCACCTTACTTTCCCAAACCTTTGCGCGAGATGCCAAAAGCATAGATAGGCCGCATATAGCTCGACTCGCCGAGCATTAAATCGAGCATGACCGCATTGATAAGGCCATGATCGCCAGCTAGAGCCTCTGCCAATCCGGAAGCATACACTTCATTTAATGGCTCTGGACCTTCCGTAGCAAAACGATAATCTCCTTTGTCTTGATACCATAAAGTTATCTGGAATCCTTCAATATTCTCGGTATCCTCTGGTTTTGTCTGGTTATACACGGCCTTTCCTTTCTCAGGATAAGCCCAAAAGCCTTTTTCTAGGATTGCATCGGCTTTTCGTATTTCTGATGGAAGCCGCTCTTCGGATGGATCGCTGGAATAGATTTCCTTATAGGTTCCATCAGGCGAAGAAAATACAAGTGACTTATCCAGAGTCACAACAACATTGTGTGCTCCCGAGATTTCGATTCTATTTCCTTTTGTTTTTATTGTATAAGACCAGGGTTTTTTTTCCGCGCTCGAAGCTGCTAGCGATATCGTATCGCCAGAAACACTCGCATTGTATTGTGCAAATTCCTTTTCTCCTCCTGCTGTGCGCTGATATGAAGTACCACCTACTATCTGGCCTGATCCGTCGGTTAGTAGACGAAATATATATGTATCGAAGCCATAAGCTTCCATATAGCCTGGGCCTGTGTGCTTATAGACTATGAGGATATTCTCATTTTGCTTCTTTATCTCTGGCAGGTTCGCACCAGCTTCAGGATGAGGTCCTGGTGTACCGATAGCCTTCTGAGTGACGTCGGTCTTGGTGCTTGTCTTGGAAGCTCCATCTTCTAGAGGCTTCTCTACAACTTTAGTTTGTTTGCATGATATAACCATAAAGACCATAGCCATCATCGAGATCAGCAACAAAGCACTTGAAAAACGAAAACTCCTTTTCATACAATGCCTCCCCTAAGCATACATAACTATACTACATTACTTCAGCTCAAATAAGAGCCTAATCTAATTTGTTACATTGTAAATTATTAAAAGCCACCTTAAAAGCCGCCATCTTCTCTGCCATATACCCCTTGAGCCGATAGATGGCGGCAAGCATACATTTTTTATTCGATATTCATATATCGATTTTCTTCACTCTACATATCTCCTCGATTCCCAAACAATTTATGCGGTTTCTTTACAGGTGGCCTTACCAATATTTTTTGCACAGCTTTTGGATTCTCTTCTCTATCTTGTTTTAGAACTCCAGCCACTCTAGACAAATCGTCCTGCTTAACTATGAGACATCCATAGGATTTAGACGCATCGAAAGGATTCGTATTAGAGTGCACGGCATATCCAGTGTCTTTATACACGCCGCTAGCCTTATAATTTCCCTTGCCATCATTGACATAAGTTTCGACTTTTCCAACCGCATTTGTAGAGATCATATAAGGCCCATATTTGTCTTCTCTAGGCGTTACAGCCGTGATCGACCAATACCCTTCTGGAAACTGCGAAGGCTTACTTGTTACCGACCCAGATGATGCGAGTTTACGCCCAGCAGCATCTGCTGGCATAAAAGGCGCTTTTTGTGTGTCTACGACTCGATTATGAACATCAATCTCAAACACCTCTTTTGGAGGGATTCGGCCCAATCTTGCCTCATACTCATTATCGATTACATTTACTTTGAGCTTTGTTCGATCCTGATTCAGCGACATACGCACATCCCCTCCCGTTACAGCGGCACTCTCATCATGGTCAAGGGGTTCACCAAGATTGAGAAACCGTACAACAGGGACGAACGCTTCGCCCTCCACTGCGAAGGCGAAGGGCTGCAATACTGCTCCTAAAAGCAGGCATGCAGCAATGAAGATTGCTTTTTTTGTGCGCATTTAGCACCTCCTCACTGTATAGACGCTGAGAAGGTATGAATATGCTTCAAAGTTTTAGATTTTTTGGAAAACCTATCTAGCTCTATCGCTAGACTCTAAAGGATGGAAATTTATCAATGTCCATTGAGCAAAAGCTATGGAGTTCCGCTTTATGATTTCTATCTCATATTTAGAAATACAACAGTTGGATATTGGAAGAAGAGGCAACCAATCGTGAACTCCGAGGGTCGATCTTATAAGCCATTGCAAGAGACCGCCGTGTGTAATGCAGACTATTCGAGAAGCTCCCTTGGCGGCGATCTCGCGAATATGCTGCCAGGCCATAATCGCCCGAGCGTAAATCGATTGCGAAGATTCGGCTTCGGGAATTGCATCCCAGCTTCTCTTATAGAAATCATCCCATATTTTTGGATGCCGCTGAGCCGCTATTTCGGGGTTAAGGCCTGAAAATATACCAGTATCTACCTCTATGAGATTATCGTCCAACTCAATATGGTCTATATTTATTGCTGAAGCGACAATTTCGGCTGATCTCTTAGCCCGCAGCATTGGGCTTGCTAAGATATAGTCAGGTTTGAATTGGCGCAACCATTCTCCAGCTTGCCTAGCTTCTTTTTCGCCTTGCACAGAGAGAGGAAAATCATATCGCCCCTGAAAGGTATTGCGGGCATTGCCTTCGCTCTGTCCATGGCGAAGAATAAAAACCTCTAGATCATTATCAAGAGATGCAAAAAAAGCGCCATCGGCTCTTATATCTTCCAATTCTTTGATAAGGTGCGCATCGGGAAAATAGCTTGGCTCGAATCGCGGATACATCTCATCCTCTAAGTGGCACAAGAATTGATGGCTCCCAATCATGGAACCTTATAAAATCTCAAGCAGCGATAAATGTCTCACTTCCCTGGTTAAAGTATTTATTTACGATAAACATTGCGATACCCGTCACAAAAAGAAGAATGGTCGACATTGCGCTCGCCGTGCCAAAATATCCATCCGCCACCGAAAGATAGATCTTTATAGGCATTGTCATTGTCTTCCCTACATATAGGAGAATCGAAGCTGATAGCTCATTCATAGAAGTAACCCAACTCATTATTGCGCCGGAGATTATTCCTCCCTGCATGAGCGGTAGGGTGATAGTTCTAAATGTCCGGCCTGGCGGAGAGCCCAGATTGATACCAGCTTCCTCTAGAGCTGGATCAATCTGCTTTAGAATAGAGGCGGCGGAGCGAACCGAGTAGGGCAAACGCCGAATAAAATAAGTTAGAATAATTATGGTCGCCGTGCCAGCCAGTATTATCGGTGGCTTGTTGAAAGCGACTATAAATCCGATTCCAAGCACAGTACCAGGAACCATATATGGAATCATGAGCAATGGATCGAGTATTCTGACGGCTGCATTCCTTTTTCTAGCAATTACGAATCCCAAAAGCGTCCCAACAAAGGCTATTAGGAGCACGGCTATTAAAGAATATAGAAAGCTATTTGTCACGGTTTTGGGAACATCGAAGAAAATTTGTCTATAACTGTCTAGGCTAAAGCCTGGCTTAAAGACAGGCCCTGAGGTCTTTCGGAAACTGAAGTATACGATCACAGCTAGCGGAAGAGTAGAGAAAAAGACAATACCATAGCATAATATATGGGCGAGCACCGATTTTATGCCTTTAATCTCCTTTATCACAGGCCTATTCACCAGCATGCTGGCATATTTGCGCCTCGAAGAAACCCACTGCTGCAGCACAATCACAACCGACGCACAGAGCATTAGAATAATCGATACCGTAGAAGCCATTCCTGGAGTTTGGCTGATTTCGCTCGTATAGAGATTGTAGGCAAGCGTCGGCAGCACAAGATAATTTCCGCCTATTATCATTGGAGTTCCGAAATTGGAAAGCGACATCATGAATACAATGAGAGCTCCACCTGTCACCGATGGCAGAACTAGAGGCAGTGTCACGCTGAAAAATGTCTTTATCGAACGAGCTCCTAGGTTTTCGGAAGCCTCTTCGAGCGAGCGATCTATGGTCATGAGAGCGCCGGCTGTCATAAGCGATATGAAAGGATAATACTGTAGCGTGTCAGCGAGCACTATTCCGAGCGGACCATAGATAGGCGGCAGATTGATGCCTATAGACTGGAACAAAAGTCGCAGGAATCCATTTCGACCCAACATGGTAATCCAGGAATATGCACCAATAAAAGTTGGTGAAAGCAAAGCCAGCACCGATAGCGTATTCAGGAGGTTGGTGCCTTTTATGCGATACCTAGTGGTAAAAAAAGCAAGAGGAATCCCCAAGACCATCGAAAAAAATGTGGTCAAAATAGCGATCACCATCGAGTGCCAGAAGGCACGCAGGTAATAGACTTTGGAGAAAAAAGTCTTCCAGTTCGACAGAGAAAAAGTCTGTGTTTTCTTATCCAGAAAGCTATAGCGAAAAATGTCGAATAGTGGATAGATGAGAAACACAATGACAATGACAAAACCAAAGAAAATGACAAACGACCAGATATCGGCTCGGCTATGCCGAATAGAAGGAGTCTCGGCTTTCTGGCTCATTTCTGGGCTCCTCTGCCTATTCTGAGGCCAGTCTTTGGATCAAAAAGGAGCATGGAATCTGACGGTACGGCAAAAAAGGCATGTTCGCCCTTTTGAGGGATATCGGATTCGCGAGGCCTATGCCTATCGATCGTTATCTCCTGACCTTCCACCTCGAGTTCGAAGCGAGCTACCGATCCCATGAAGCTTACGGTTTTTAGAATTCCCATGACCTTGTTCTGGCTTGCCTCGGTCGCAGCCTCGATTACATCTTCTGGTCTGAAGGCGACTATCACCTCTGAAAGACCTTCAGTACCTTCAGAAGGGACAAGGAGGGATAAATTTCCCAGAACTGCACTGCGAAGCCCCCCCTCTGCCCCTTCAAGCAGGTGCATGGTGAGCATATTTATCTTTCCAACGAAATATGCAACGAAAGTGTTCTTTGGGTCTGCATAGATCTCCCAGGGTTTGCCTATCTGCTGAATGACTCCCTGCTCCATGACGGCAATGCGATCCGAGATTACGAGTGCTTCCTCCTGATCATGAGTGACATATATCGATGTTATGCCAAGCGATTTCTGCACAGCACGGATTTCTTCGCGCATTTCTATGCGAAGTTTGGCATCTAGATTGGATAGTGGCTCATCGAAGAGAAGAACCCTGGGCTGAATTGCCATTGCGCGCGCAAGACCTACGCGCTGCTGCTGTCCGCCAGAGAGCTTGTCTGGGGTGCGCTTTTCGTAGCCTTCGAGATGAACGCTCTTGAGCGCTGCTGAAACTTTACGTGAGATTTCATCCTTCGGCAATTTCCGGACACGAAGCCCATAGGCTACATTGTCGAACACCGTCATATGTGGAAATACAGCGTAATTCTGGAACACCATGGCGGTATTCCTCTGATAGGCAGGCACTTTATTTATGAGTTCCCCATCAATGTAGATATCGCCCTGATCTTGCTTGTAGAAACCGGCAATGGTCCGCAAAAGTGTCGTCTTGCCACAGCCAGAAGGGCCAAGCAGCGTAAAAAACTCGCCTTTTTCAATCTCTAGATTGATATCGGAGATTGCTCTTAATTCCCCAAAGCGCTTTTCCAAATCCACAATTCGTATCGAGGTCATGCTTACCTCTCGCTATAAAAGTTAAGAAAATTGTATCTAACTATGCGACTCTCTTCAATCTTGTCCGCATCGTTAGATATGATATATGACGATTGTCGGCAAATTGCAAAAAGGCCGCCAGCTCTTCTGCTGGCGGCCTTCGTTTCCGCAAATCCAAGCAAATTTAGCAAAAAGGATTGCGGCTTTGCATCATCTCACAGACCAAGCTCCATCGCGATATCCATGAATTTTGCGATGAAGGCTTCCTTATTCTTTGCTGCCCATGCAAAATCATAGGGTATTGTCTTGATAGTCGAAAGCGGAGGCAAGCCTTTGGGATCCTTGCAATCGATCCGAACAGGGCGTCTAGCCATCGCATCGACAAGATACTCTTGGATTGGCTTGGAAAGACACCAATCGATAAATCTCTTGGCATTCTCGAGGTTTGGAGCTCCCTTGAGCAAGGCAATGCCATCTGGGGCCGCAACAGTGCCATCTGTAGGATAGACAATAGCTACAGGGCCACCACCGGCAAAGTATCTAAACGCATTGTCTTCAAGAGTTATTCCGACTGCTTGCTCGCCATCGTTTACGAATTTGGGCACAGCTCCCGACGAGGCTGAGATGACCGTATTCTTCATGATACCCTTATAGATGTCCCATCCCTTGTCGCCATAGATAGCAATGACATTGCAGAGCTGCATGTAGGATGAACCGGATTTATCGGCCCTGGCCGAACAGATATTTTTCTTGAATCTCGCATCTGTGAGATCGGTCCAGGTCTTGGGATACTTGTCCGGCGTGAGCATCTTGGTGTTGACTACGAATACATTCATGATACCGGTGTAAGGGAGCCAGTTCGTTCCAACTTTGTATACGGGGTTGATCTTATCCCAATCCTTCGGTGTATATGGGGCAAGAATAGAGTTCTCTGCTTCGAGCTGCTCGCCACCTATACTCCAGATGACATCCGCCTGTGGCCTTGATGCCTCGGCCTTGGCTCGATTGATCACATCGCCTGAAGCCATCTTGACATATTCGACAGTAATACCGGTTTCCTTTTCGAACATGGGCACTATGGCATTGATAATGCTCTCCTCGTGCGCCGTGTAGACCACAACTTTGCCACCCGCTGCCCATGCGGATACCGCAAGAAGCAGACAAAGAATCGTGACCACAAATCGTTTCATAGAACCTCCTCTTGTACCTGCGGCTGCCATTCTAGACACCTTTCGCGCCGCAATGTGCATTTTGTTCGCTTTATCTATTGTAACATATTTTGCAATTCTAGTGAGAGATTATGTATGCGAAAATCGTAACAAAAAGCATCCATTCCGAGATCCTGAGCAGCCTTACAGTAATCACCGATATCGTCGATATATAGACAATCTTTTGGATCTAGGCGTATATATTCCAAAAGCTTCATCCAAATACGAGGATCAGGCTTCATGGCTCCTATTTTGTAGGAAAGAATATAGAGTTCAGGATAGGTGCCCAGCACTTCATTGTCGAAGATCACCGAGGCATGAAGAAAAGAGGTATTGGATAAGACGAAGGTTCTGGCACCCAGGCTTGCCGCGGTCTCAAGAGCACGTTCACCATCTGGATTGGGCACGATTATGGATTGATAGTCTCTTACAAATTCTTCGTAGCTATAGCTGGGTTCGAGCTCTACAAGGCTCTGCACGCGTCTAAAGTATTCGCGCGAGTCGATTTTGCCTGTCTCGAACTCAATTTCGATTGGAGTACCCCAGAGGGTGCGTAGAAGATCCTGAGCATTCTGTGCTTTTGCATGAATGGTAGCTTTTTGAATAAAATTCTCTCGTTCAACAGCACATAGCACATTGCCGAAGTCGAAAACAACAGCTTTATACATGGTAAGTCCTTTAATTTAATAATTTATAAAGAGATATTATAAATAATCCACTTACATGGCTATTCCAAAAATCGTGCTCAAAGCGAAGATTTTGCCTTTACCCTTTCTCGAGCCTCTAGCGCAGGCTTGAAATTCGATTTTAGGGCAAGAGAGGCATTGAAAGCCTCGTAGGCTCGTCGGTACTGGCCTAGAACCTCTTTGACAAGTCCGAGGCGGTACCACCAGTAATACATATTCTTCTCAAGCGCTACAGCCGTCGAAAATGCTATGTCCGCATGCTCATATTTCTTTATCCTAAAATAAATTTCTCCAACATAATAATAAGCACTGGAGCGTCGGTCGTCGCTTTCGGGGGCAATTGCAAAATAGCGGCTGAAGGCCGAAAGAGCTTCCTCATTCTTATTGAGGAAAAAGAGCGCTTCGGCCATTGTCTCAAGAATACGATGATCCTGTCTTGTATTCAACACAGATTGAGCATAGACAACCGTATCTACATATCGATGCAGACGAAAAAGATTCCAAGTTTTGAGTGTCTGTAAGTCAGGATTGGAGGGGTCTGCAGCCAACAAGCGATCTGTCATTGCAAGAGAACGCTGAAAGGCGAGCTGGCTTTCGGCTTGGCGAGTCTCTGCCATTTCAAGGCGGCGGCCATCCCAAAAAAGAGATAAAGCCGCATTGTAGCTATCCTGTGCCCCCAGAGGCAGAATTGCAATGGCTATCCATCCACAAACAAGAAGAATCAAATAATACCTTGCCAGAAAAGGATGCCTTTTGCCCTGTGACACTCCACTCGCCTCCTCTCCTTTATTGAAGAATTTCGTTTATAGATTGGGCAGCACGCCTGCCCTCGCCCATAGCTAGTATCACGGTAGCGGAACCCAGAACGATATCTCCGCCTGCATAGACGCGCTCGATGCTGGTCTTCTGTCGTTCATCGACTATGATATGGCCATGACGATCTACCTGGAGTTCTGGAGTCGTTTTCGAGATCAAAGGATTGGATTCGTTGCCAATGGCTACGATCACCGTATCAAAGGGGATTATCTCTTCGCTTCCATGGATGGGTACCGGTTTTCTTCTGCCCGATTCATCGGGCTCTCCTAGCTCATAAGAGAGCACTTCGAGGGCGGCGACCCTTCCCTTGTCGTCTCCAATAACGCGCGTTGGGCTCTTTAGAAAATCAAAGATTATTCCCTCTTCCACAGCATGTTCTACTTCCTCGGCACGTGCAGGCATCTCAGACCGAGTGCGTCGATATAGAACCCGTACTTCCTCCGCTCCTAGCCTGAGTGCCATTCGGGCTGAGTCCATGGCCACATTGCCTCCACCCAAGACAGCAACACGCCTAGAAGGATAGATTGGGGTACCGGCCTTGCCTTTCATGTAGGCCTTAAGAAGATTAGTTCTGGTAAGGTATTCATTAGCGCTGAAAACCCCTACTAGGTTTTCTCCGGGGATATCCATGAATTTGGGTAAGCCAGCACCTGTGCCTATGAATATTGCTTCAAAGCCATCTTCCTTAAGTAGAGAAAGAAGCGGACGGGTTCTTCCAACGAGGAAATTGAGCTCAAAATCGACTCCCATCGATTGCAGGACCTCTGCTTCAGCCTGCACGAGGACCTTAGGAAGTCTGAACTCCGGAATTCCATAAACCATTACACCTCCTGGTTTATGGAAGGCCTCGAATATAGCGACGCTATGGCCTTCTCTGCGCACATCGACAGCACAGGTAAGGCCCGCAGGACCTGCGCCAACAATTGCTACCTTTCTACCAGTCCTCTGAGAAACATGAGGTATTTCCACGGCGCCATGGCCGCGTTCATAATCTGCGGCAAAACGCTCGAGCCTGCCTATTTGAATAGCTTTTTCAACACTATGAAGAGCTTTGCCAACCGTACATGGCGCTTGGCATTGCGTCTCCTGAGGGCAAACGCGTCCACAGATCGAAGGAAGTAAATTGGTTCTTTTTATTATTCTAGCAGCACCTAGGAAGTCTCCTTCCTTAATCTTGCCGATGAACCCTGGAATATCGACTCGCACTGGACAGCCTGCAATGCAAGGAGCATTCTTGCACTGCAGACAGCGCTCTGCTTCTAACATAGCTTGTGCGGAAGTGTATCCTAGGGCGACCTCATTCATGTTGCTGCGACGCTCGATTGGATCTTGGGTAGGCATTTCCTGAGGAGGTATCTGCATTCTCATCTTTGGCGTAATTGGTCCAGAGCGTAGCCGAGAAAGTTCAAGTTCGGCATCTTCCATTGTGAATTCTTCCTTATGGCTCATTTTGCTGACTCCTTGAGAGTAGACGCTGTAAGTTCTTCTGCTTCGAGCTTCTCGAGCTGCAACTCCAGATGACAGCGATCATGAGCTTCTTTTTCTATGTCTCTATATGTGCCAAGGCGAATCATCATTCCATCCCAATCAACAAGATGAGCATCGAATTCAGGTCCATCTACACATACGAATTTGGTCTTTCCGCCAATAGATACACGGCAACCTCCACACATGCCTGTACCATCGAGCATAATGGTGTTGAGAGAGGCCAGCGTTTTGATGCCATAAGGCCTGGTTGTCTCTGCACAGAATTTCATCATGATGGGTGGGCCTATGGCGACTACCAAATCCGGTGGTGGGTCTCTCCTACAGAGCTCATCGAGCGGTTCTGTGACCAATGCCTTTCTTCCGAAGGAACCATCGTCCGTGACCACAATATGTTCATCTGCAATTGCTGCAAGCTCGTTCTGCATTATAAGAAGATCCTTTGTTCGAGCCCCCGAGATGACCGTAACCCTATTCCCCGCTTGCTTTAGAGCTTTTGCAATTGGGTATAACGGAGCTAGGCCTATTCCACCGCCCACACAGACTGTCCAGCCGTAGAGTTCGATATGCGTTGGATTTCCCAAAGGGCCAAGCAGGATTACCTTGTCTCCTGGATTCTTGAGAGCAAGCTTATGCGTGCTGGCGCCAACGGTCTGAAAGATCAAAGTCACTGTTCCTCGGTCTGGGTCTGCGTCCGCTATAGTAAGGGGAATTCGTTCCGAATACTCATCATCGCACATAACAATGACAAACTGCCCTGGCTTGCGTTCGCGAGCTACAAGGGGCGCCTCAACTTCGATTCGGAAAACCTCTTCCGAAAGCTGTACTTTTGAAACTACATTATGCATGCTTTGCATTTTTAACTCCGCGGATATTTTAGCGGGGATTAGTGATTTTTGTCCATAAACCAAACCATTCCCTTTGTGCTTATTCCTTTTGTAATCTCCGCTTTTTGCAGTTATGCTTCGAATATGCCTATACAATACTCCAACTTGAGAAGAGAATAGTACAATAGAAAACCGATTAAAAGAAGAAGGAGTACCGATGTCCCTACCAATCGTATCTCAAAAGCTCGAAGATGAAGCCCTTTTCAAACCTCTCGATTTTCTGGCATACCTGAAAAAGACCGGAATTGCATTGTCGCATAGGCCTGCGCCTGACGCCATTATTTTAAGTTACCAGAAGAGCCTTTCCGATTTTGTTCAGGCTACATATCCTTGCGAGCGAGCCAAAGGCTATTTTGGCCACTTCGTTCATTACCTAGATTTATCAAAGGCAGATATACCAGATAAGGATTCGCTGATAAGCAATAAGATCATCGCTATCGCTTCAGACTTCGGTGTCGGAGCTCCGGCTGCCGCCGTAATGCTAGAGGAATTAATCGCATGGGGAGTGAGCGAATTCATATCGATTGGATTCGCAGGATCGCTCCGAGAAGATCTACCACCAGGCTCGCTTGTGGTCTGCGATAACGCTTTTCGCGATGAAGGCACTTCCTATCACTATATCGAGACTACTGCACCGGCGACTCCCGATCCCAGGTTAACATCGAAGCTAGAGAGTTGCCTTGCTTCTACAGGACTTTCTTACACGAAGGGACCAACTTGGACCACAGACGCCATTTATCGCGAGACTCCATCAGAAGTTCAGTACTTCCGCGAACAGGGTGCCCTTGTGGCGGATATGGAAGCAGCTGCGCTCTTTGCAGTAGCGAAATACCGCAGCGTCCCTATAGCATCCTGTTTTTCGGTATCCGATACGCTTGCTTATCTGGAATGGAGGCCTGAGTTTCATGCCGAGCCAACAATGCAGGGGCTCGAGATGTTGTTCTCATGTGCCGTAAGGGCGCTGAAATAGCTCAGCAATAGCATTCTAATATCATCAAGCGATGTAAAAACCACTTTCAAGTATGTACTCTGCTCTCTGCCGGCCATGTACCGGATACAGGGGACATAGGCAGAACGACACTCTTCTCTCCCAGGATCGTGCCTGGATTCAATACCGAATTGCAGCCAATCTCGCAATAATCACCTATGAGCGCCCCGAATTTTGCAAGTCCTGTTTCGATCTTTTCCTGAGAGTCTAGAGATTTTACCCTAACAGGCTTTCCATCGAGTCTAAAGTTCGAAAGAATTACTCCCGCTCCAATGTGGGCATGATGCCCCAGGACAGAATCCCCCACATAGTTGAAGTGTGGCGCTTGCGCCCTTTCCAATAGAATACAATGCTTGAATTCGCTCGCGTGCCCCAATACAACGCCTGAACCCGCGAGCAATCCTCCTCGAATGTAACAGCTACTTCGAATTTCGCAACCTTTCCCGATCCATGCGGGTCCGCGGATAAAAGCTCCTTCTTCTATGATGCAGTCTTCGTCGATGAAGACATCGCCCTCAATGTGCACACCTGTCGGTACGAACGAAAGTATCTTTTCCCCTGATATCGCTTCGAGTCTAGACTTAAGATAGGAATCGAGTAGCCTGAGCACATCCCATGGCACGTTGACTTGCGCAAACAGATCCTCAAATTCGGCACATTCTCTATATTCATTGGGTTCAAAGCGCCATAGTCTAGGGAAGGACTCGATTTTCTGGTTATTGAAAAGAGGAGATGGATAGACTCCTTCTGCTACGAGCCTAGAGATCCGTTGCCTTACTTCTTGCAGATCTTCTGGGTTGGTAAGGCCAAAACTCAACTCGCTTGCAGCGAGCATGCGCACTCGTGCTCCTTTTTTCTCGACCAGGCTCTGGATCAAATCGGGCAACAGGAATTCCTGCGTAGGAGATTCGATATATCGATCTAGAAATTCGAGCCAGCCTTGCCATGCATAATCGAAAATAGAGGAATTCAAGCCCCAAAAGTTCATGGAAACATAAGTATCAGGACTTAATTCAACGATACTCTCGCCTTGTCTAGAATAAAAACAGTTTCCTTCGCGCCATACCTTCTTGTGTTCGATTATCTTTTCAAGATATCCGTCGTCGCGTAAGGTGCATATTCCCCGTGACACAGTTCCAGAAGCTGGAACTACATCCTCCAATTTATAGCCAGCGAAGCATAATTCTCCGGGATTATGAAATAGATGGGAACCTACTGCCTCGAATGCACGTCGGCCATAGTAATCGTCGGCATTGATAATTGCAAAAGTCTCGCCTTGGACGAAAAACTCTCTAGTGCAGAGAAGCGCATGAGCCGTTCCCCAAGGTTTGACTCGCTTGCTCATCAAAAGGCGCTTACTCTCTAAAAGACCGCCTTCTCTTGCATTTTCCCCATTCTCTCCATATATCTCTATAAGGGCTTTATCCAATAGAGAGTCTAATGTCTGATAAGCAAGTGAATAGCGCATGTCCGAAGGAAGGCGCGAAAGGACATTCGACCTGAAATCAGCCTCGATCTCTGGCCGAATCAGGAATATAACCTCGTTGAAGCCTGCTCTTCGAGCATCATAAATCGAATACTCGAGCAAGGTCTCTCCATTAGGACCAACCCCAGTAACCTGCTTTACTCCACCAAATCTGGAACCGATACCGGCGGCAAGAACCAATAGTTTCATGGCTAAATGATGCGCATTCTAATGGCTCTGGTCAAGCTAGCACTTTTCATCTTCTGCCGATCAGCCTTTGGTATTTTATATAGTTTTTTATATATATAGAGCTAATACTTCTTAGCTCAATCCCACAAAGGATCCATAATGCCAAATCGCTATTGAAATATCCATAGAATGGTTGTAGGATATAGCGGGTCAAGTTTCGAGACCGTATTCTAATATCTTAAATCTTAGAGGAATAACACAATGACTAATACCAAGAACATGGTAATGATCGACGGAAATGCCGCTGCGGCCCATGTCGCACACGCATGTTCGGATGTCATCGCTATCTACCCGATTACACCTTCTTCGCCTATGGGAGAGTTAGCGGATGAATTCTCTTCAATGGGCAGAAATAATATATGGGGTACTGTTCCACAGGTAGTCGAAATGCAGTCGGAGGCCGGTGCGGCTGGCACTGTGCATGGTGCACTTACAACAGGTGCGCTATCCACGACGTTTACTGCTTCTCAAGGTCTTTTGCTAATGATTCCGAATATGTTCAAAATCGCAGGCGAAGCAATACCTACTGTATTTCACATTGCCGCACGTGCGATTGCCGCACATGCACTCTCGATCTTTGGAGATCATCAAGATGTGATGGCTACCCGTCAAACCGGCTGGGCTCTTCTTGCTTCCAACAATGTCCAGGAGGTTATGGATCTCGCTCTCATTGCTCATGCTGCTACACTCAAGGCGCGCGTTCCGTTTCTGCATTTCTTCGATGGTTTCCGCACTTCTCATGAGGTTTCCAAAATCGAGGAACTCTCATACGACACAATACGAGCAATGATTCCCGAAGAAAAGGTGCGTGAGCATCGTGCCCGTGGACTAAGCCCCGAGCATCCTGTTATTCGCGGGACAAGCCAAAATCCCGATGTCTACTTTCAAGGACGAGAGACAATAAACAAGCTATATGAGGCGACTCCTGCTATTGTCGAAGAGACGATGAAACAGTTTGCCGAACTTACTGGCCGCGCGTACAAGCTCTTCGACTATGTAGGCGCTAAAGACGCAGAGCGCGTAATAATCCTTATGGGCTCGGGCGCCGACACTGCCGAAGAGACCGCCGAACACCTTGTAAAACAAGGCGAAAAAGTCGGTGTGATCAAGGTTCACCTCTACAGGCCCTTCTCTGTCGAGCATTTCATCAAGACCATCCCAGCAACGGTCAAGTCAATCGCGGTTCTCGATCGCACAAAAGAATCGGGCTCTATTGGCGAGCCCCTCTATGAAGATGTACGAACTTCAATTGGGGAAGCAATGGGCAATCATTCTGCACCTTTCAACAACTGGCCTACAGTGGTGGGCGGGCGATATGGGCTCGGATCCTATGAATTTACACCGGCCATGGTCAAGGCAGTATTCGACAATCTGAAGCTTGAGCATCCAAAGAATCACTTCACGATCGGCATAAACGATGATGTGAGCTTTACGAGCTTGCCCTATGACGAGGAATTCCACTTGCCAGGCGATGGTATTGTTCAGTGTCTGTTCTATGGGCTTGGATCGGATGGAACTGTAGGTGCAAACAAGAACTCCATCAAGATAATCGGCGATGAAACCGACAACTGCGCTCAAGGTTATTTTGTCTACGATTCCAGGAAAGCTGGCACCTATACAATAAGCCACCTTCGCTTTGGTCCCAAGCAGATAAATAAGCCATATCTGATAACAAAAGCTGATTTTCTCGCATGCCACAAGTTCAGCTTTATTGAAAGGATAGACATGCTCGCCAATATCAAAGTTGGCGGGACCTTCCTTCTAAATAGCCCTTATCCCGCCGATGAAGTATGGGACAATTTGCCAATAGAAGTACAAAAGGAGATCATCGATAAGAAGCTAAGCTTTTATGTCATCGATGCTATGGCCATAGCCGATAAAGCTGGAATGGGCACGCGCATCAACACTATCATGCAGACCGCATTTTTCAAGATCTCCGGCGTATTGCCCGAAGAACAAGCAGTCGAGCTCATTAAAAAGTACACGAAAAAGACCTATATGCGAAAAGGTGACGATGTCGTCCAGAAAAACCTCGATGCAATAGATCTAGCACTGAATGCTACACGTAAAGTCAAGATTGGCCAAGCAAATAGCACGAAGCACATGCTCCCACCAGTGCCAGATACGGCTCCCAAGTTCGTACGCGAAACGTTAGGCGAGATAATTGCACAACGCGGTGAGAAAATGCCCGTTTCAAAGCTGCCACTCGATGGAACCTTCCCTACCGGCACAACGCAATACGAAAAGCGCAATATCGCCGAAAAGATCCCTGTATGGGATCCATCCCTATGCACCCAATGCGGTAACTGCAGCCTAGTCTGCCCTCATGGCGTAATCCGCATGAAAGCTTATGATCCTGAAATCCTTAAAAATGCGCCTTCTACCTTCAAGAGCGTCGACGGAAAAGGCAAGGATGTTGCGGGTCTCAAAGTCACCGTGCAAGTTGCGCCCGAGGATTGTACGGGTTGCGGAGCGTGCATCAATATCTGCCCAGCTATCGATAGAGCCAACCCCGGTAGAAAAGCAATCAACTTTGGATCGCAGATCGAGCTCCGCGATACTGAAAAGCAAAACTGGGACTTCTTCCTCTCCATTCCTGAGACCGATAGCAAATTCCTCAACCTCTCGATTCCAAAAGGCATAGCAATGAAGCGGCCGCTATTCGAATTCTCCGGAGCATGCGCAGGCTGTGGCGAGACCCCATATATCAAGCTTGTAAGTCAGCTGTTTGGCGACAGAGCAATTATAGCCAATGCAACTGGCTGTTCCTCTATCTATGGCGGGAATCTGCCTACTACGCCCTATACTAAGAGAGCGGACGGCAGAGGGCCGGCTTGGTCCAACAGCCTATTCGAGGATGCCGCTGAGTTTGGATATGGTATGCGCCTCACTTCGGACAAACAGAACGAATATGCTCAACAGCTTCTTGCTTCGGCTAAAGGCAAAGGCATTCCCGAAGAACTCGCAGACAGGCTTCTCTCCAATACTCAAGAGAGCGATGAACAGATCGAAGCTCAGCGCGTCGATGTAGCTGCACTCAGAGAATGCCTTGCTGGCAAGACCGAAGGCTGGGCTAAAGAACTCGACAATGTAGCTGAAGCGCTTATCCGCCGTTCTGTATGGATTTTCGGTGGAGATGGATGGGCTTACGACATAGGTTTTGGTGGTCTCGACCATGTTATTGCCTCGGGCAAAAACGTTAATTTGCTTGTGCTGGATACGGAAGTCTACTCCAACACTGGAGGCCAGGCCTCTAAGGCCACCCCAATCGGAGCAATCGCTCGCTTTGCCACAGCAGGAAAGGAGACTTCCAAGAAAGACCTTGGCATGATCGCAGCAAGCTACGGTTATGTCTATGTTGCACAAATCGCATTGGGAGCCAATATGGTTCAAGCAATCAAGGCCATCCGTGAGGCTGAGAGCTATAATGGGCCTTCTATCGTCATCGCATATTCGCATTGTATCAACCATGGCATCGATATGATGAAGGGTATGGATCAACAGAAAATGGCCGTCCAAAGCGGTATGTGGCCGCTATATCGCTACGATCCGAGGCTTAAAGCTCAAGGCAAGAATCCATTCCAGCTTGATTCTAGAGAGCCCGATTATTCAAAGCTCGAGCAATACATGTATGCGGAAGTCCGCTTCAAAAGCCTTGTTCAAGCTAGCCCAGAGCGTGCAAAGGTCCTGTTCGAGAAACAGCGCGACCTTATCGAACGCCGGTATAAGGAGTACCGCTATTTGGCGGACAGGCCTTTCTAATCTCTAGAATAGTTTTTATCGGATAGGCTTTGCTTCTGAATACGAAAGCCACCTCGCATCGAGGTGGCTTTTTCAATTTCCAATATTGACCTTTGTGGTCATTTTCTTCTAGAGTGGCAATACTCGATGAATACAATAAAATCATATAAGTGGACCATTGCTAGCGCAATAGCAGTGCTCGTTCTGCTTCTTATACCATCCCAAGCATTTCAAAAAGCACCTCAAAGCCTTATTGGCCTTGATAAATTCGTACATGCGATTCTTTTTGGAGCTATGACAGCAATTTTTTGTGCTGAACATAGGGCTCTAAAAAAAATGAACCCAAAATTTCTTTTGAGCCTTATCATAATCAGCGCTTTTGCATTTCTCACCGAAATCAGCCAGCTCCTTACAATAACAAGACACTTCGATTTAAAGGATTTTGGAGCGGATACAATTGGAATTGCTACAGCTCTTGTAGTCATGCGAATTGCATCAGTACTTTCGTGAGTTTTTCGGTAATTCGATGTAATATTCGATAGCAATTAGAAAATATAAAATGCTTTACTTAAGGGGAATCGCTATGGAAAACATTGAAAAACAAAATTCCTCTGCTCAAAAAAATGATGCGACTCATGCTACAGAAAAGTTCTCAGAAATAGATTCATCTACTATGTTGCATCTGCAAAAATCCAGCTTCCTGTTTTTCTTAACAACGAGCATTTTCCTTGTTTTCTGTTTCATATTGACGACATTGATGCCCGGAATCGATTTTCTATCCTTCTATCCGCTGGAAATGTTAATACTTATGGGTTTATTAACTTTTGGTTTTCTAATAATCCATCTGAATAGAAAATTGGCTTGGTTAGAGCCCGCTCTTGTTATAGCTATTCTACCTCTGACTCTCCTAAAGTATTCTACTTCTATTTACAGCATGTGCATATTTATTATTGCAGTTATCGAACTCAGTCGCTTGGGTTATTTTAGGCGTGCAACCACAATCAAAGCCTGTATCCTTGTCTCCTACTATGCCTTGAGTTTAGGGTTAATAGCCATTGCGCATAGAGAATTCTTCCTCGACATTATTATGTCGATTATCTTCCTATCTCTGTTTTTTATATATTTTCTTCCAATAATTCAAGATAGATGGCAGATTGGCAAAACGAATCCGATCTATAAAATCAACCTAAGAGATCTAAATCTTTCATGCCGAGAGATGGACTTTCTAAGAGATTGCCTTCACGGAGCTACTTTCAAAGAAATAGCTTATAAGCACCATGTCAGCGAATCGACCGTTCGCAATACCTTTGCCCATATCTATCACAAATTCAACGCAGCAGACAGAATGGACCTTTTGTCAAAGCTTGCTGCTTTTGATATCATCGAATAACTCAACAGAGGAATTTATGGACTTAGATTTAATGCCTCTGCGGGATATAGCTGGAGAAAATGCAGATAGTATTCTCGCAGATGCCGACAAGACCGCAAAGGCTTTTAAGTATTTTTATGCTGTGATAGCACGCCTTCGTGCATCCGATGGCTGCCCCTGGGACCTAGAGCAAACGCCATCGAGCATACGTGGTAACATTATCGAAGAGGCATACGAGCTAGCTGAAGCCATCACAGAAGATGACAACCCCCATATAAAAGAAGAAACGGGAGACCTATATCTTCTTGCCACTATGGTTGGCTATATAAGTCAGCAGGAAGGACGTTTTTCCGTAGCTGATAGCTTGTGCGATGAAGCTTGTAAACTTATCCGGCGTCATCCTCATGTATTTGGTGAGTCCGATGTCAATAGTCCAGATCAAGTAGTTCAGCAATGGAACGAAATCAAAGAGCAGGTCGAAGGCCGTAGAAAAAAGGAGTCTATCCTAGACGAAGTTAATCGTAATTTGCCGCCATTAGAAAAAGCATACAAGCTTCAAAAAAAAGCGTCAAAAGTCGGCTTTGATTGGCAGCAAAAGCAAGATATCTGGAACAAACTGGAAGAAGAACTAGAAGAGCTAAAAGAAGCTCGAGTCATTTTTTCCGAAGAATGCGAATCCGCAAAAGCTGTGGATAATATATCTAGAAAAGACGCACTCGAAGAGGAATTTGGAGACCTTCTCTTTACTGTTATAAATGCGGCTCGGCTTTACGGCATAGATCCCTCTATCGCTCTACATCGCACAAATGAAAAATTCTCGCGACGATTCCGACATGTCGAAGAGCGCATGAAAAAGCAGCATCTCGAGATGAATCAGGAGAATATGAATAAGATGGATACATTCTGGAACGAAGCGAAAAAGGGAGAAATTATAGGAAAAAACAATTAGCTATCCGATATAGTATCGAGTAGAACATCATTATACGATAGTATATATTCGACAATATGGCCAATCTGCTGTCTGCTCAGAAGCTTGCGAAGGCGCGCAAGACATTCAATATTTACAACTTTCTAAATTCCTTCTCTTTTGTTTTTGTCTCGGGATCCATTATCACGCTCTTTGCCTTAAAATTGGGTGCACAGAATAGCATCATCGGCCTATTGAATGCCTTAGCCTATGTTACTTTTTTTATGTTGCCATTGGGCAAGCGCTTGGTCAAACGGTCTTCGATCATAAAGGTATTCGGCTGGGGATGGGTTGTCAGATATATTGCTCTCGTTCCCATCCTATTTGCCCCCTTGTTCGCATCGAAGGGGCATATGGGGCTTGCGATTCTGATGCTAATTTTGGGGACCGCAGGATTTCATATAGCCCGAGGAATTGCCCTCATCGGAAACAATCCAGTCTTGGGACTATTATCGACTGGTGGTGGCGACAAGCCTCGAAGCGACCAGGGACGCTATCTGGTCACCATATCTGTTGTCAATTCTGTAGCAGCAATTCTAGCAAACATAGTACTAGCTTTTTTGCTTGGCCAAGAAGCATCGCTATGGACCTACACAATTGCAATAGGTCTTGGAATTATAACGGGGCTTATCAGTTGTGCCATATTATTCAAGACGCCGGAACCCGAGGCATTTTCCAGCAAAGAAGAGCAATCTCTATGGGATGTCACAAAAGAAGCTCTTGTCCAGCCGGAATTTCGTGCATTCATATTTACCTTCATGCTGTTATCCTTCCTTTCTGGCATGGGGCGTGCATTTCTGCCAGTCTATGCAAAAGAAGTCTTCGCGCAGGGCGACGATGCAATAATGGTATATTCAATTGTTGCAAGCCTCGGCTCAATAACGATGGGACTTATAACTCGCCTCGTTGTGGATCGCCTTGGGTCGAAGCCACTTTTCATAATCTATAGCGCAATCGGATTTGTCTCCTTTCTCCCAATAGCCCTCATTCCAGACTCGGCAACCTTGATGGGCGCTCCATCGGTTATCGCGCTGTTTCTGGCTATAGTTCATTTTCTCTCCTCTTTTGGATTTGCCGGCGAAGAGAATGCTGCACAGGTCTATTATTTTGGTCTGGTGCCAAAAGAAAAGATGCTCGATTTGGCGGTAATTTACAATCTAGCCTATGGGATTGGAGGATCGCTGGGGTCATTCCTTGGAGGTGGAATTCTCGAAATCTTTTCGAATATAGGATTATCAAACGCTGGAGCCTTTAGACTATATTACGCGGCAATCAGTATAGGGCTTGTAGTTGTTATTTATAGCATGCGAAATCTGCCACATATGGGCGCAAAATCGGTAACTCAATCGATATCTATTCTGCTTTCTCCAAAAGAACTGCGAGCTTTCGACCTATTGACGAGACTCGACCAGAGCGCAAGTGCTCACGAAGAAGTTCGAATTATACAAAAACTCAGCAAGTCGGAATCGAACCTTACACAAAAAGAACTTGTAGAGTATCTCTATTCCCCTCGTTTCGAAGTGCGATCGGAAGCTCTACTCGCGCTCGAATCCATACCCGAGCTAGATCACGAGACAATTGCCGCCTTGATACGGGAAGTAAAAACCAATGTCTATACCACAGCTTATGTTGCAGCTCGAATTCTGGGCAAACAACGATCCAGCATTGCGATTCCAGCACTTATCGAGTCGCTGGATGGACCAGACTATATGTTGCAGAGTATGGCTATGGTAGCCCTTGCTAGACTCGAAGCCTTTGAAGCAATTGAAAAAATCGAACGGCTTATACAATCCACGAACAACCCACGAGTTCGAATATCGGGAGCGTACGCGCTCGAGCTTTTTGGAAGAATAAACTCGATCCCTACACTGATATCTTGTCTGAAAGCTGAGGATAGACCAGCCAATGTATCAGACGAACTCGTATTGAGCATTTCTGGCATTCTGGGCATCGATAAAGAATTCTATCTTCTATATTCGGAATTCATAGATGACAATTCCTCGGGCATTGCACAGCTAATAGCATACGCAGAGGATCTGAATCTCGGAGATTATAGATTGAATGCGTGGATTTCAGCAGTGGATGCTCTATTTGCCCCAGATTCCGATACTGCTCCCCTTGCTCGGCTGCTTCTCGCAAGCCCTAAAATAACAGACTCTATCCTTATGCTCAGCGATGGACTTTTGGACCCCAAGCTTACATATCCAGGCTTCAATTTTCTATGTGCCTATATCGCTCTACATATAGAAGATCTAAAAGACTATTAGAGATGTGCTGTAATCTTAGCCGTAACCTAATCCTAGATTGGCAGGGACATCAAAAGAGATGTAAGAAGCCTTACCAGAAGCCCTCCGAGTGCGCGAACCACAAGAACCGCAACAAAGCCTGTGATGAGACCTTGTAGATATTGTACCGCTCGTCCGCGATAGAT
>ENA-UOYA01000758-UOYA01000758.1-activated-sludge-metagenome-genome-assembly--contig:-NODE-758-length-38657-cov-35.941894_pt1 | contig 38657 bp, 34 predicted proteins | sample MGYA00238163_ERZ764804 | MGnify/ENA primary metagenome ERZ764804 (study PRJEB28919, sample SAMN05720223) | activated sludge metagenome | isolation source: Anaerobic digester | place: Hong Kong...
TGCTGCTGTTGTGTTGTTGGTGGTGTTGCGTCGCTTTTATGAGACCATTTTGGCTGGCAATCGCCGTGCAGCAGAGTGGGCATGGAGCGTGGCCGTATTGGGCGGTGGTTTGGGCTGGTTGGTGGCGTTTGGGGGTGGCCCTTTGACTGCAGATTTTTGGGTGGCAGAGACGTATCCTTTTTTGTCAATGTATGCCAATCCGCATTTCCCGCTGGGCCTGGCTTGTATGGTGGCGTTTTTGAATCTGATGTTGCGGGACAGTCGCGCATGGGCGTGGATGGCAGTTTTGGGATTGATTACGGGAGTCGTATTGCCGTTTGGCGTGGTTGTGATGGTTGTTGTTGGGGGCGTGATTATGATTTGGCGATGGTTGGCGGAACGGCACTTGTATTGGCGTGAGGTGGTTGCATTTGGCTTTCCTGGCGGGGTGGTGATTTTGTATCAGTTTTGGGCAACGGTGACAGATCCGGTATTGCGGATTTGGAATGCTCAAAATCAGACGCCTTCTCCCCCGGTTTGGGATGTGTTGATTGCGCTGATGCCGGTGGCTTTGTTGGCGTTACCAGGAGCTGTGTGGTGGTGGAAACATGGCAACAGTGGCAAATATGTTTTGTTTGCCTGGGTTGTTATGGCAATTGTGTTGATGTATGCGCCGTTTAACTTGCAGCGACGTTTTATGCTGGGATTGTTTGTGCCGTTGGTGGGTTTGGCTGCTGGTTGGTTGGCTGGTTCTGGGCGCAGATGGGTGGCTTGGGGGGTGTTGTTGTTTTCTTTACCCACTTCGTTGTTGATTGTAAGTAGCGGGCTGATGGCTGGGCAAACAGCAGATGAGAAGGTGTACATTCCGACTGACGTGATCGGCGGGACGACCTGGTTGAAAGAGAATGCTCGGCCATCAGATGTTGTGCTTGCTTTGCCAGAGCGCGGTTTGTTGTTGCCGGGCTGGAGTGGCTGCCGGGTGATTTACGGACATCCATTTGAGACGGCAAATGCTGAGCGGGAACAGTTGGCGGTTGAAAGCTTCTTTGCTTTGGACGATGAGAAGGCGGTGAAAGAATTCCTGGCGCAGCGTCGGGTGGCGTATGTGTTTTGGGAGGGGGAACACTTGATGGCGGGGTTAGAGAATTTTCCGGTGGTCTTTCAGGCTGGCAATGTGAAGATCTTCCGTGTGGAGAGTGGACAGCCATGAGGAGACGTTGGATTTATGTGTTCTTATTGGCTTTACCATTGGTGGGGTGGATTTTGCATTTGGGTGAGTTTATCTATCCATTGCGTTCGCTTTACTCGGATTTGACAATCAGTCATTTGCCGAATTTGTTGTTTTTGCGACGCGCTTTGCTTGAGTGGGGACAAGTGCCGTTATGGTCGAACACAATTTTAAGCGGCTACCCGTTTGTGGCTAATCCGCTGTCGGGCTTATGGTATCCTCCGGGGTGGCTGGCGATATTGTTGCCACAACCCTTGGGGTTGAATCTGGTGTTACTTGTGCATGTTTTGTGGGGGGGCTGGGGAATGTTTCGCTTTTTGGAGAGCCGCGGACTACGCCCGCAAGCTTGTTGGTTGGGTGCGTTAACATTTTTGCTGATGCCAAAGTTGATGGCGCATCTTGCTGCTGGGCATGTGACGCTGGTTTATGCGCTGAGCTGGACGCCATGGTTGTTGTGGGCTGAACGGAGGCGATTTGCGGGTGGAAGCGCCGACCGTCTGCTGCCTGGCTGGATTTTGACAGCGATTGTTTTAGCGGATTTGCGTTGGGCGGCATATGCAGTTCTGCTGTGGGGTGGGTATACGCTGGCCCTGCGGCATGGGGTTAGCAAGCGTCATTGGTTTTCAAGTTTATTGGGGACTGCTGGCTTATTGTTGATGGCGCTGTTGCTGGCAGCGCCGCTGTTGTTGCCGTTTGGGGAATATGTGGGCTTGAGCACGCGTCAGGCTTTGACTCCTGAGGAAAGTTTTACACTTTCGTTGCCACCCGAAAAGTTGTTGGGGCTGCTTATTCCAGATTTTAATGGTTATGCGGAATGGATTGTTTACCCAGGGGCATGGGCGTTGTTGAGTTGGGTGTATCATGCGGCCACGCCTGACTTACGGCGACGGAATTGGCCATGGATGGTGTTGGTTGTACTTGGCTTGGTATATGCGTTGGGGTCAGCAGTGCCATACCTTGAATTGTTGGCAAAACTGCCTGGGTGGGGGTTGATGCGCGTGCCATCAAGGGCTGTTTTTTTGAGCGGAATAGGTTTGGCTGTGTTGGCAGCAGATTCGGTTCAGCGTTTGATGGATGATCAAGCTGAGATTCCCTTTCCAGACCCGTTTTTCTTCATGACGCCGGTGATTGGCTTTGTGGTGCTTTTATCATGGGGAATGCGGCAGATGGGGCAGGAATTGCCGACCAATTTTGTTTGGGCGGCTGTGGCATTGTTGGTCTGCGGTGGGTTGGTGTTCGCGCGACAGCGGCGTTGGCTGCCAGCTTTTGCATGGTCTGTACTTCTGTCTGTGGTGTGTGCGGTGGATTTGGCGGGGGTGATGTTGCAATCGGTTCAGTTCCGCAGCCCTGCTCAAGTGTATGGAGAAGGTGGGCAGGTCGCTAAGTTTTTGGCTGGACAATCTTCCGGTTTGTTTCGGGTTTATTCGCCTTCTTATGCTGTGTCGCAGCAGGCAGCAGCACGTTGGGGGCTGGAATTTGCCAGTGGGATCGATCCATTGCAACTGACTGGGTATGCTAATTTTATGGCGCAAGCAAGTGGTGTGCCGATTCGTGGCTATGATGTGACGTTGCCACCACTGCAAGGGGAGACTGTGGCGGATTCAAACCGGGGGATAGCACCAGATTTGGATTTGTTGGGCCTGTTAAACGTCCGCTATTTGGTGCTGAATGAGGATTTGAAGCTCGATGGGGTAGAACTTGTGCAGCGTTGGGGCGAGACGCGCGTGTATCAAAATCAGCGGGGGTTGCCAAGAGCCTGGGTACAAGACCCGATGGCGATTGTGGGAACAGGTGTTCTTTCGGAAGCTGAGGTGAGATGGACGCCAAACCGGGTGACAGTTTGGGCGGATGGGCCGGGATTATTGGTGCTTTCTGAAATTGCTTATCCGGGGTGGCGTGTGTGGGTAGATGGACAACAGGTGGAAGCGCAGTCTCCAGCAGGAATATTGCGGGGAGTGATGCTGACATCGGGGCGGCATGAGGTAAGATGGTCGTTTTCGCCGTTGACGGTTTGGTTGGGCCTTGGAATTGGGCTGCTGACGGCATTGAGCGCAGTGGTTTGGCAAATCAAGCATCGAAAGGGATCAGTGGATGGTAACAAGACAAGAACGCCGTTGGGTGTTTAATTTTGCGATCGTTGTGCTCATCATTACTAGTTTGCCGTACGTTTTGGGGTATTGGGCACAGAATGATGAGTGGGTGTTTAGTGGATTTGTGTTTGGGGTTGAAGATGGTAATTCGTATATTGCCAAAATGTTGAATGGGGCTGCCGGCGATTGGCTGTTTCGTACGCCATATACGGCTTATCCGCAACAAGGGATGGTGGTGTACATGCCCTATTTGTTGCTTGGGAAGCTTGTTGGAGGGGCAGCGCGGCATGAGCAAATGTTGGCGTTGTATCAGTTGTTTCGTTGGCTGGGGGGCTTTTTATCTATATGGGCGACGTATGATTTTTTGGCTTTGTATGTTGGAGAGGTGCGCTTGCGCCGATGGGGAACGGTGTTGGCGACCGTTGGCGGTGGGTTGGGGTGGCTAAGTGTGCTTGGGTTGCAAGGCCTTTGGCACAAGGGGTTGGCTTTGGAATTTTATTCTCCGGAGACGTTTGGCTTTTTGCAAGTGTATGGACTGCCGCATCTGGCGGTGGGGCGGGCCATGCTGCTATGGGGGCTGCGTGGGTATTTGTTGTCAAGCGATGCACTTCACCCCCTGCGAACTGGAATGAAGGTGGGGTTATTCTGGGTCGTGCTAGGGTTGATGCAGCCAATGACGGTGTTGATTGGCTGGGGCGTGATCGGGCTGCATGGCCTGATTGTGGCATTGGTGTGGCGTTTGGGCAAAAATCAATTGCCCGATTGGGCGCGTTGGCGACGGTCGGTGACTGTGGCGATTGGCATGGGGCTGGTTTCGGCGCCACTGGTGTTGTATACGATTGTGGCATTGCAGGTTGATCCGCAAATGCGGTCATGGCATGCACAAAATTTAATCCTTTCGCCGCCGGTGTTGGATTATATCTTGGCGTTTGGTTTGGTATTGCCTTTGGCTTGGGTGGGGGGGCGACAATTGGTCACGTCCCGTTCGTGGAATGGTTGGCTAGCTGTGGGCTGGGTTTGTGTTTTTCCTTTTTTGGCCTATGCGCCTTATAATTTGCAACGTCGTTTGCCGGAAGGGGTGTGGGTGGCATGGGTTGCGTTGTTGGTGGTGGGCCTGATGCGCGTATCACAACGCTGGCAGGAACGATTGTTGCGCTTTGTGTATTTGCCAACAGTCCTTTCCGGGGTAATCTTGGTGCTTGGAGGGGCGATGTTGGCGGTACAGCGTTCACCCCAAGTGTTTCGCCCTGCGGCTGAGGTACAGGCGTATGATTTTTTGGCGCAGAATGCGCAACATGGTGATGTGGTTTTGGCTTCATTTCAGGTGGCAAATTATTTGGCCGCTTGGGCTCCGGTGCGAGTGGTGATTGGGCATGGCCCAGAAAGCGCCAATTTGAGAGAGCTAAGCAGTCGGGTAAATCGGTTTTACTCAGCTGACGGGACAGACGAAGAACGTCGGTTGTTGCTGGATGAGTTTTCAGTACGCTATGTCTTTTGGGGGCCGGGTGAGCGCGCTTGCCCAACGCAAACAGATTGTGTGACTTGGAAATCATGGAATCCGGCTGAGGCGAACTATTTGCAACTTGTGTATTCAAGCGGTGCGTATCAAATCTTTGCAGTGCGACGAGGGTGGCAATAATGCGGTGGTTGAAGCGATTGGGCGTGGGGTGGCCTGAGGGTGTGGTTGTTCTGGGACCGCTGCTGCTGTTTGCCCCGACGTTACTGAGCGGACGAAGTTTGTTTTGGGGCACTCCTGCGCTGCAATTCATTCCCTGGCGTGTTTATGCCTGGCAACAAGTGTTGAGTGGCAATTTGCTGCCAACCTGGAATGCGCTGAATGGTATGGGGGCGCCGTTGTTGGCGAATTATCAACTGGCCTGGTTTTATCCACCAGGATGGTTACTTTGGCCATTTGCAGCTTTTTGGGGGAACGAGGGGTTGGCTTGGGCGCATACTTTGTTGGCTGCATTGCATTTGGCTTGGGCTGGTATTGGGATGGTGCGGTTATTGCGTCACATTGGGGCTAATGAAGTAGGGCAAGTGGTTGCTGGGTTGGCGTTTTCACTGAGTGGCACATTGGTGGCGCGAGTGGGCTTTTTTAGCATGATTTGGACTGCGGCCTGGTTGCCCTGGTTGGTGTTAGCGGCATCTGGAATTGCGCAACCAGGCAAAAAAGAGGGCGGAAGGCAATGGTTTTTGCCGCAAGTTGCGGTGGTTTCTGGATTAATGTTGTTAGCAGGCCATGCGCAGTTCGCCTGGTATTCATTGCTGTTGGCTGCTGCGTGGGTTGTGGTGGGGGCATTGCTGCGCGGTGGTTGGCGTGATGTGGTTCGGAGTTTATTGCAATTATGCATAGCTGTGATGGTGGGAGCTTGTTTGGCTGCTGTGCAATTATTACCTACGGCAGAATATTTGTCTCTGTCGCAGCGCGCATCGGCCTATGATTATGAGCGGGCAATGACGTATTCTTTTTGGCCCTGGCGGCTTTTGACCCTGTTGGCACCGGATTGGTTTGGGAACCCTGGACGGGGGGATTATTGGGGTTATGCGGCGTATTGGGAAGATGCAATTTATGTGGGGATGATTCCGTTCTTGTTAGCGCTGGGAACATTGCGGGTTTGGACACGAAAGAACAATTGGTCGGATACGTGGCGTGGGGTGGCGCGTTTTTGCTGGGGGACGATGATTGTGACGTTGTTGCTGGCTCTTGGAAAAAATACGCCCATTTTTCCGTTTTTGTTCCGATATGTGCCGACTTTTGATATGTTTCAGGCGCCCGCGCGTTACCTGTTGGGATTTGTATTTGCGTTGACTGTGTTGGCTGGTCTGGGGGCCGGCAATTGGCAGCGCCCAACGGGAATTTGGCGGAAACGGTTACGGTTGGGGCTGGTAACGGCAGTGGCGGTGATGGTTGGGGCAGGGCTGGCATGGGGATTGTTGCCTGACATTGAGGTGACATTTTTATATGCGGCGGCGTTGGCGGGGCTTTGGGCGGTTGGAGCATTGTGGTTGGGTCTGAGGACACCCCTGGAGCCGGTTGGCAGGCCTGTTCGTTTTTGGCAAGCGGGGGTGGTGTGTTGGTTGTTGGCCGATTTGTTGGTGGCGGGGTGGTGGCTAAATCCGGATGTGGATGGAAAGTTATATGCAAAAGGAGTTGCTTTCTCCAAGGAAGCGCCCGTTTCGGGACGCGTTTATTTGAGCCTTGAAGATGAGAATGAATTGAAATTTGGACGATTTTTGCATTTCTCGGATTTCCGTTTTCAGGAAGATCCTGCGGCGATGCGAGCAACGCTTTTGCCAAATTTGAATTTACTGGAAGAACGGGCAAGCGCTAACAATTTCGATCCATTGCTACCGGGGCGATATGTGCGCTGGATGAACGCCTTGGAAGAATTGTCAGATGCGCAGCGGATGCGCTGGCTGGCTTTGATGAATGTGGATTGGTGGGAAAGGGTGGAGAACCAGGGTCAGCTTGTACATTGGGATTGGGTGGAAGGCGCAAGTCGGTTTCGTTGGTATGCTTGTGCGCAGTTTGTGGCGGATGAAGAGGCTGCATGGCAGGCATTACAAAGACGAATGGTGGCGGAAACGTCCAGTCCTTGTGTTGTGTTGGAAGGAAGCAGTGATTTGCCTGTGACGCAGATAAGCGATGTGGAGCCCAACCTTGAGATCTTTAAATGGTTGGACAAAGGAGATCGCTTGGAGATAGGCGTTTCTGTTCAGCGGGATGGTTGGTTTTTGCTGGCAGATTCATGGTATCCTTATTGGTATGCAAGGATTGATGGGCAGCCGGTGACGCTTTGGCAAGGCGATTATTTGTTCCGTGTGGTGTTTTTGCCAGCTGGTACACATCAGCTGATGTTTGAGTACCATCCGATTGGGTTGTGGATTGGCCTGGCTTTCAGTCTGGGATCAGTTTTGGCACTTCTGTTGTGGTGTAGATTGGCAAAATGAAAAGGAGCTTGTTGGTATATGGATGATAAATTTTTGCAAGTGCGGACATTTGCTGAACGCGTGATAGGGAATTTGGAAAAAGTGATTGTTGGCAAGCGTGATGCGTTGGAACAGATCGTGATCAATTTGTTATGTCAGGGTCATTTGTTGATTGAGGATGTACCTGGGGTGGGAAAGACTGTGCTGGCACGCAGTTTGGCGCGTTCGTTGGGGTGTTCGTTCAACCGCATTCAGTTTACACCAGATATGTTGCCAAGCGATGTGACGGGTGTTTCGATTTTCAATCAAGAGACACGGCAATTTGAATTTCGACCTGGGCCTGTGATGGCGCAAATTGTGTTGGCTGATGAAATTAACCGGGCCACACCCAAAACTCAATCGGCTTTACTGGAGGCGATGGAGGAGCGACAGGTAACAGTGGATGGCAAAACTTACGCTTTACCCAAACCATTTTTGGTGATGGCGACACAGAATCCAATAGAATACGAGGGAACGTTTCCATTACCGGAAGCGCAACTTGACCGATTTTTGATGCGTGTGCATTTGGGGTATCCTGCATTGGCGGATGAAATTCGGGTATTGGAATTGCAGCAAATGCGTCATCCAATTGAAGAGTTGCAAATGGTGTCAGAGGTGGAAGAACTGCGGGCTATGCAAGAGGTGGTAAAGAGCGTATATGTCTCGCAGGCGGTTAAGCGATATATTGTGATGTTGGTGCGGGCTACGCGTGAGAATGCGGATGTATATCTGGGAGCGAGTCCGCGCGGCAGTTTGGGGCTATTTCGAGCTGGACAGGTGCGGGCGGCAATGTTAGGGCGAGATTATGTTTTGCCAGATGATATTAAATATTTGGCGACGTTGGTGCTGGGGCATCGCGTGGTGTTACAACCGGCCTCGCGTTTGCGGAATTTGAATGCTGAGCAGGTTGTGCTGGATGTGCTTTCGATGGTGCCGGTTCCTTCGGGTGATTTGAAAGAGGCCTGATTGGCTGGCTTGAGAGTTCGTCCAACTTTTTGGGGTGTGCTGCTGTTGGCAGCAGGTAGCTATGTGGCCGGAATGGTGACCGGTCGAGATTCTGAGGCTAACCTGATCTTTTTCCGTTTAAGTTATTTCCTTTTGGGGTGGATTGTGATTAGCTGGGGCTGGGCGTTGATGTCGGTGCGCGGTTTGCGGGTGAAACGACATGCTCGCTATTTGCGTCAGCAAGTTGGTCAGGTGTTTGAGGAGCGGTTTGAGATTGACAATCCCTCGCGTTGGACACGTTTGTGGGTAGAGGTGCGCGATGAGGGAACGTTGTTGTCAGGACGTAGTTCAAAAGTGCTTTCGATCATTGGTCCATTTCAACAACGTTCTTATATCACACGACGGTTGTTGTTGCAGCGCGGTGAATTTATGCTGGGGCCCACTCGCTTGATTTCCGGCGATCCATTTGGACTATTTCAGACATCGCGTTTGGTAGCAGATGAGCAGCTGCTGTTGGTGTTGCCCTATTGGGTGAGATTGGAACATTGGGTGGAACCTCCGGGCATGCTGGCTGGTGGACGTGCACGTCGTATTCGCAGTTTGGAGGTATCTTCTCAGGCGGCGGGAGTGCGCGAATATCAAGCGGGAGATCCGTTGAGCCGCATTGATTGGAAGACAACGGCGCGGAAAGAGCGTTTGATGGTTAAGGAGTTTGAACAGGATCCCCAAGCGGATGTGTGGATTTTTTTGGATGCGGATCGGAATGTACATGTACGGGAAGCAGACAGGGCGCAGGAAGAGGAAGCACTTTCCTGGCTGTGGGTGCGCAGCGATCTGAAATTACCTGCGCATACGTTTGAATATGCAATTAGTGGAGCTGCTTCGGCTGCGGATTATTATATTCGGCAAGGGCGGACGGTGGGGCTGGTTTGTGCTGGGCAGCGCAATTTGGTGCTGCCGGCAGAGCGTGGGGAGCGACAATTGAATAAAATTTTGGAGGCCTTGGCGTTGCTTCGGTGTGATGGAAATTTGTCGGTTTTGGGGATGATTCAGGCACAGGGACATTTGCAGCGTGGTAGCACGGCAGTGGTGGCAACGGCTTCGACACAAGATAGTGTAGATTTGGCGGCTGAATTATTGCTGCAACGGGATATTCGTCCGGTGATGCTCTTGGTGAATGCGCAGAGCTTTCATGGTTCACCCGGAACATTGGCGTTGGCAGCGCGTTTGCGCGCCAAGCGAATTGCTGTTGCTGTGATTGAGAAAGATCGTCCACTTGCGGATGAATTGTTGTCCGCTTTTGATTTGAGGGGTATGTAGAAAAAACAAAGACACAGGCATACTTTTCGCTGCCTGTGTCAGAGTTTTCTAAGAAACTTATGATTCTGATGGTGTTTGTGACTCTGAAGGTGATGGCGGTAATTGTACTTCAATGATTACTGGCCCAGCCTGACCTTCAAGAGTTTTATGTGCTCCATCGCAGAAAGGAAAAGTTTGCGATTTGAAGCAACGACAGAGGACAACGCGCTCACCCGGTTGCAAATGAACGGTGCTGCGCAGCCGTCCGTGATGTGTTTCTGTGCTGTGTTCAGCCATTGAGGTTTATTTCTTGCGACCGAGATACCACTGATAGGCAAAATACCAGGCCACGCAGAGGATTGCAGTCACCAGCCAAATTTGCCAGACAGCTTTGATGGCATTCAATACATCAACAAACAGGCCTGCGTAAACCAATGTGGCGGCAAAGACGATGATGAAGGTGCCAAACAACCAGAAACGCATCAATCCTAACAGTTTTTTGTTGTCGTCCATTTTTCTCTCTCCTTTTTTATGAAACAGGATTAGGAATGTTTCTATATCAGGCTTTTATGGCCTGATGATAGCGAAGACAAATGCCCCGTTTCGGCGTCGGGGTCTTCGTGGAGCAGTTCCATGGCGTGTGGTAAGACAGGAACAACGACGGCAAAATTTTCGGTTGCGCCTTTGGGACTGCCGGGCAAGTTAAGGATCAGGGTGTGACGACGAATTCCAGAAACAGCACGAGAAAGCATGGCGTGGGGATGAATTTGCATACTGTGCGCCCGCATGGCTTCTGAGAGACCTGGGGTTGCCCGCTCAATGACTGCCAGGGTAGCCTCGGGGGTAACATCGCGCGGGGCAAAACCAGTTCCACCAGTTGTTAATATTATATCTATTTTTTGCGAATCGCACCAATTTTGCAGAGCCAATTTTATGCTTTCAATTTCGTCAGGAACGATTTTTTGTTCAACCACCATCCAGCCATGGTTGATAACAGCCTCTGCCAAGGCCGGGCCTGAGGTATCGGGGCGTTCGCCGCGGGCGGAGCGATCGGAGACGGTTAGGATTGCAAAGCGTATCATGTTTCTTCTTCGCCGATGAGTGTTTTCCAAGGGCCGTGAATGCCATCTTCGGTGACACCGAAGAAGAAGCGCGGGCCTTGTGGGGTGCGCAGAACCAAGTCATAATGTAAGATTTTGCCCTGACGATGTTTTTTGATGAGGCCTAAGTTGCCTTGCCAGATAATGCCGGCGTGGTCAAGGTCAGCGGGAAGGGCGCTGTAGGCGGTGATGGCATAGTGCCAAAGGCGGCGGGCAGAGGCACGGGTGACATTGTTGACAACATTGTTGTTGCGGAGGTCGCGCATGGTGTAATAGGTTTTGCCTTGCCGTTCTTCTGGGTTAAGCACTTCAACACCCGTGCGGGGTTGCAAGTCTTCTGATGTTTCTGGTTGAACGAGAGAAATTTGATTGGGCTTGGCCTCAAGGTTGTGTTGGGGTGTGACAACGGGAGGTGTTGGAAGTGTTTGCTTGCCGCGCAGTACCAGGCCAACGATTTCATCTCGTACAGCCAGGCCAGTTTCGGCTTCATCGCGGACGTAAATTTTGTTATCATCCACTGCATAGGGCGGGTCGTCACCACGTGGAACGAGGACGCGAATGATCTTTTTACCTTTCACTTCGTGTGAGTCAATGGTGCAGGTGAGGGGAGGGCTAATGCGATTGTTGATTTCGCGTTCCAGGGTTGTGATTTGCTGTTCGGTGTCGCTGATGCCGACAGGGGGTTTCTTGGGGTCATCGCTAAGGCCAATATAAAGTGTGCCGCCATTGGTGTTGGCAAACGCGCAGACATCGGCAAGGATGGCATATAGTTTGCCGCCGCGCACAGTGATGGTTTCGTGAAAATCTTGAATGATGTTGGGGCCTTGTTCGAGGGCGGCCTGAATAAAGTCATAGGCCGGTTCCTCTTTGTGGCGATAGGGGCGAGTGCGCGAGAAATCGTTGCCGAGGAAAAGCTCACGCAGGGCTTCAAAGCTAAGTTCTGGTAGCAGGACTTCGGTGCAGCGATCGCCAAGGCCAAGGACTTTTTTACGGCTTGAATCGCTGGTCAGGCGATGTGCATCGGAGCCTTGAATGCAATGCATTCGGCGAGGATATTCAGGTTTGGTGCCGTTGAAAAAGGCAGCTGTTGAACGCGGGCCATGTTGTTCAAGGTCCGTGACTTCAAGCGCGTGCAGGTTGTGGTCTTGCGTATAGGCAATTTTTGTTTGGCCGCCGAAATTGAAGCCGCGCATTGCAACGCCATTGCTGGAATTGGCATGGGCGGCGATGACTAAGCCGCCGTCCTCGTTGATCATTTGATAGGCGGTGAGGACATCTGTGGTGGCGCCAACTGTTTGAGAGCCGATATCAAGCTGATCAGCTGGAATTTCCAAGGACAGCAACAGATGTTCAATTTCGCGCACGGGTTTATCTGGCGAGAAAATGCCCAAGATGTGAAAGCCAAATGTGGCCGTGAATTCAAAGCCAGGCAGGACGAGAATCTTTTTAAGCAGACGATGATATTCATCAAGACGGGCGCGTTCAGCGGGCATGATGCGGTTGAGGCGATCAAGCAGTTCGAGCTGCTCAATTTCCTCGCGCATTCGGCGATAGCCGGCAACGGTGTTGTGGTCGGTGAAGGCGATGATATTCAGATTGCGGTTTTCGGCGCGCTGCAGGATTTCCAGGTATGTTACTTCAGGTTGTTGATAATCGCTGGATGCAGGTGTGTGGACGTGACAATCCATTGTCCACCATTGAAGGGTAGAAGAAGAGTGCTTTTTTGCCATGGTTGCGAACTTATACAGTTTGTGTGCGGATCCATTGGATCAGGTCGGAGGGCATATAGGGTTTGAGTAGAAAACCATCAGCACCGGCATTGAGGCATTCTTGTTTTACGTCTTGTCCTGAGACCATCAAAATTTTGGTAGGTGTAGTAGTTGTGCTGCGTAGTTGTTGCAGAACGTGGATGCCGCTGGTGCCGCGAAGGTTGACATCCATGATGAGCACGTCGGGTTGTTCTTCAAGAACGAGTGCAAGAATATTGCTTTCTTGAAGGTCAGTTTTGGCGATTACCTGGAATTTTTCCAGCTCCAGTAAGGTTTTCAGCAATGAGCGCATGGTCGGGTCATCTTCAACCAGCATGATTTTTTTCTGTGTCATAGTTGTTTTCTTTCTTGTTCTTTGTGGAACGTCTTTTGGGTGAGGTTGAGCGTGTTTCAAATGCATTTTGCAACACGTCTTGAAGGGTGTCTGCAAAGATGAATTGAAGGTCTTTTCGAACATCTTCTGGAATGTCATCAAGATCGTGTTCGTTTCGGCGAGGCAATATGATGGTTTTGAGCCGGGCGCGGTGAGCCGCCAGGACTTTCTCTTTGATGCCACCGACTGGTAAGACTTGTCCGAGGAGGGTAATTTCGCCGGTCATGCCGACATCGGGACGGACAAGGCGTTGGCTGAGTAATGAGACGAGTGCGGTTGTGATTGTGACACCTGCAGATGGGCCGTCTTTGGGTTGTGCGCCGGCAGGAATGTGTAGATGCAGGTCTGAGTTTTCGTAGAAATTCGGGTCAATTTTGAGCTCTGCAGTGTGGGCGCGCACATAGGATAGAGCAGCGTAGGCCGATTCTTGCATGACTTTGCCAACCGATCCGGTAATGGTGAAATTGCCTTTACCGGGCATGCGCGATGCTTCGATAAATAGAACTTCGCCGCCGACAGGAGTCCAGGCAAGGCCGGTAGCGACCCCGGGGGTGGCAGTGCGGTGGCTAATTTCCTCGTTTTCGAGGAACCGTGGACGCCCTAGCAGTTCTCGACAAGCATCGGCATTAATGGGGTTGGGAAACTGTTGGGCTTCGGTGATGCGTGTGGCGATTTTTCGGCAAATGGCGCCGATTTCGCGTTCCAGGCTACGTACCCCCGCTTCACGGGTATAAAGACGGATGATGGTTTGCAAAGCGTCGGTTGTGAATTGGATTTCGTTGGGAAGCAAACCATTTTCGCGTAATTGCCGAGGAACAAGATAGTTAGCGGCGATTTGAATTTTTTCACTTTCGGTGTACCCGGCAATTTGGATGATTTCCATGCGGTCAAGTAGCGGGGCTGGAATGGTCTCTAGCTGATTGGCAGTGGTGATAAACATGACTTGCGAGAGATCAAAAGGAACTTCGAGATAGTTGTCGCGAAATTCGGTGTTTTGTTCAGGGTCGAGGACTTCCAGGAGGGCAGAGGCGGGGTCGCCATGAAAATCTACGCCAAGTTTGTCAATTTCATCTAACATAAACACTGGGTTGCGGGTTTCGGCGCGCCGAATGGATTGGAGAATACGTCCGGGCATGGCGCCGATGTAAGTGCGGCGATGTCCGCGGATTTCGGCTTCATCGCGCGTGCCGCCAAGCGATGTGCGGATGAATTTGCGCCCCATGGCGCGAGCAATGGATTGGCCAAGTGAGGTTTTGCCAACGCCGGGGGGGCCGACAAAGCAGAGGATGACGCCTTCGCGTTCACGGCGAATTTGATCCTGAAAGAGTTCAGCGGTGCGTTCTTCTTTGCGTTGCAAGCGCAGTTGTCGAACAGCTAAAAATTCAAGAATGCGTTCTTTAACATCCTGCAGGCCATAGTGATCTTGGTTGAGCACCTGACGGGCATGGTTGATATCGAGGTTGTCAGGGGTGATTTTTTGCCAGGGTAGGCCAGTGAGCCAATCCAGATAGGTGCGGATGACACCATATTCGGCTGCTGCTGTTGGTAGTCGAGAGAGACGATCCAGTTCGCGACGAGCCTGCTTTTCACATTCTTCGGGCATTTTGGCTTCGTCAATCTTTTTGCGGAATTCTTCAACATCGGCAGTTTGTTCGTCTTTCTCGCCCAGTTCGTGCTGAATGGCTTTCATTTGCTCGCGCAGAAAGTACTCCCGCTGCATTTTCTCCATTTCGGTGCGGGCTTCATTTTGAATTTTTTGGCCGAGCTCCAGGACTTCTTTCTCGCGCATCAGCAAGCTGATGAGACGGCGTAGTTTGTCACTGACTGAATCCAGTTCGAGAATTTGTTGGGCATCGGCCAATTCCATACGTTGGAAATTGGCAATGGTATAGGCTGTTTGCAGTGGGTCTTGCAGGGCAAGGACGGAGCTGACAAGTTCGCGGGGCAAGGAAGGCACCATGGCAGCAATGCTCTCGAATAAATCGCGGGCGTTGCGCAGGAGGGCTTCTGCTTCAAGGCTGCTATCAAGAATTTCGGGAGAAGGTGCAATTGTGGCAAGTAAGTAAGGATCGGTGCGGGTAAATTCAAGAACCTGGAAGCGAGCGATGCCTTGGACGAGAATGCGAATGGTGCCATCGGGGGCTCGGAACAGGCGATTGATGGCGGCAACTGTGCCAATGCGGTAAAGATTTTCTGGGCCAGGGGTTTCAAGATCTGGATCTTTGGACGCAAGCAGGCCAATTAGCCGCTGACCAGCAACGGCATCGTCAATCAGGCGGATGCTGCGCGGCAGACCAATGGTAAGCGGAACAAGGGTTTGCGGATAAGCAACCAACCCGCGCAGGGGCAAGATAGCAAGCTCTTCCGGAATGCTGTTGGCTTCCTCGGTATCAGATTGGATGTTGGCATCGTCAATGGATTGTGAGTTGTTTTCAAACCCTAAGAAGTTGTCACTTTCCAAAAAGACTCCGTCTGTATCTGGGTTTCTCATTTCTTGAATGAGTTTGAACATATCGGTGTTCCAGCGAGATGCGGGCATAGGCGTGTGGTTTATTCCTCGACAATATGGATGCGTTGTGGTTTGTGCTTGGGAAGATGGATTTTGAGAAAACCGTTTTGATAATCAGCTTCGGCTTTGGCGGCATTAATTGGTGCAGGGAGTTCAATATCAATGCGAAATTCACCAAAGCGGATTTCCATTTGATGGAAAGCTCGCTCGTTTTGGGGTGTTTGATCGTTTCGTACGCCGCGAATGGATAGATGTTCTGTGTCGGCGTAAAGTTCAAAGTCTTCTTCGTTCATTCCGGCAACTTCAACACGTACAATGAAAGCATCCTCGGTTTCAAACAGATCCGTTGGCAGCCTCCAGCCATAGGCAAAGGTGATGCTTTGCTCGTCTGTCAGGGCGCTAAAGTAATAAAGCGTGGCAGGGATATTGACAGAAGAGCGAGCTTGGCGTGGTTTGTTACTAAGGATGATCATGGATTTCCCTCACAAGTCAACTGTTTTGTAAGGCAGCCCGGGCAGCTTGCAAAACAGCGGTGTAATCGGGTTCTTCGCCCAGGGTTGGCATGTATTGAGCATAAGTGATTTTGTTTTCGCGATCTACGACGAATACGGCACGGCGCAGGATACGAACTTCTTTGATCAGACAGCCATAACGCGTGCCGAACTCAACATCGCGATGATCCGATACAACTTGAACTTGTTCGATGCCAGCTGCTCCGCACCAGCGCTTTTGGGCAAAGGGCAAGTCGGTGCTGATGACAATGATGGCAATATCGCTGCCTAGTGTTGCGGCCTCTTCGTTAAAGCGACGGGTTTCACGATCACAAACCGGTGTATCCAGAGATGGAACAGCGGCAATGATGCGGACTTTGCCTTTGGTAGCTGCTAATACAGCGATTTCAGACCAGTCTTGAGCTTGGGCGGAGAATTCTGGTGCTGTGTTGCCCGGTAACAAGTCGGGGCCAATGATGGTTACATCTTTGCCGGCAAATTTTATCAAACCGATTCGCTCGGTGGTGGTCATATGCTTCCTCCTCTTTCTTTCATCGTAATTTTATCATATTTCTTTTTGGTTTCATTCTATCACGAAAAAAGAACAGATGTTACTTTTTTTATACACTTTGAATACAAAAGGTTGTATGGATGTTGGTAGCAATCGTGTTTTTTTGTTACGATAGGGTTAAGAAAATTTTTGTCTTTCAAAGAAGGTGTGCTTTGCGCGTTGTGCCTTTGTTTCCACTGAACACAGTGTTATTTCCAGGGATGCCGCTCGATTTGCATATTTTTGAGTTGCGTTATCAGGAGATGGTGCGCGATTGTTTGACCCGTCAGCAGCCGTTTGGTGTGGTTTTGATTCGGCAGGGTTTAGAGGCATTGGGGCCGCTGGCGCGCACGTATGATGTGGGGTGTTTGGCGCATATTGTGCAGGTTGTGCCTTTGGAGGACGGGCGGATGAATCTTACAGCGATTGGTGGGGAGCGTTTTCGTGTTTTGCATATTGATGATGAGACGCATTCTTATCGTTTGGGGACAATTGAAAGTGCACCGATGGAGAATCCACAAACGTTAGATTTGTTGAAGCGGACGCGCGCGTTTGCGCCGCTGGTGCGAGAATATCTGCGTTCATTGCAATTGGAAGAAATGGAAGATGTGGATTGGGAAAGGTTAGAATTACCAGAGGAGCCTTTGGTTTTGCTTTATTTGGCAGCAGCTTTGCTGCAAACCCCGCCATTTGAAAAACAGGCTTTGTTGGCCTCGGATAGGGCAGTCGAATTTTTAGATCGCTTAGAAAGATTATACCGACGAGAATTGGTTTTTCTTCGTCGGGTGATTTTGAGTGATGAGGGGCAATTTCCGTCGCTTTGGTTGAATTGAGACATGAGGCTTATGATATAATTTTGCCTCAATGAGGTGAAACTATATGAAGCGAATCTTTGGATTGTTTCTGTTTTTGGCGTTTGCTTTATCTGCTTGTGGCGGAGAGCCCAAAAAGAGTGAAGCTTTGACTGCTGCTGAGGCGTATCAGCAGGCGTTTGCTGAAAAAGATGCGGACCGTGTGTCTGCGCTTTCTTGTGCTGATTGGGAAGAGCAGGCGCTGTTGGAGATGGATTCTTTTCAGGCGGTGACGGTGACGCTGCAAGGCTTGAGCTGTCAGGAAACTGGTAAAGATGGTGATGCTGTGTTGGTGCGCTGTGATGGTAAACTGTTGACGACTTACGGTGAAGAAAAGCGCGAATTTGACTTGGGCAACCGCGTGTTTCGGTTAGTGCAGCAAGGTGGAAACTGGTTGGTATGCGGCGTGCAATAAACGGCTTGCGACGGTTGTTGTGGACGCGTGAGAATCTCTGGGCTGTGGTGTTGTGCCTGGTTGTATTGGCTCTGTTGGTGTTGACCGCTGATAGCGCGCCACTGTGGATTTATCAGGGATTCTAGCATGACGTTGATGCATATCCTGGTTTTTGGCGCTGTCGCATTGGTGGCGCGGCTATTTTTGCGCGAGATCGGACGCGGGTGGCTGCTATTGGCCGGTAGTGTGTTGGCGATGTATTGGATGCAGCCGGCAATGCCGCTACGGGAGATGGATTTTTGGTTGCCGACGGTGACGTTGGCTCTGACGGTTTTCAGCTGGGTGCTGATAACACCAGAAACGGTGCGGCAGGAACGGAAACAGTGGGTGACCGGTGGGGTGTTGGCGGCGCTGGTATTGGGGGTGGCATTGACGCGTTATTTGGGGGCAACAGGAGTGTTAACTGCTACGCGTCCTCCACAAACCGGGGCTGTTTTGATGGGCTTGGCGTTGGTAGTGGGAATAGCATGGCTCTTAGGCCGTTTTACCCGTCCGGCTGGACGTGTGCTGACGGTGGCAGTTGTGACGCTGATTGGGCTGTTTGTGGTGCTGAAATGGCCCTTGCTGACAGTGTGGTTTAGTGCGGGGCTTCGTTGGTTGAGCGGACAGGCGGTTGAGCGAGCAACAGCTTTGGATGTGCGCTGGTTGGGTTTTTCTTATGTGGCGTTTCGTTTGATTCATACATTGCGAGACCGACAAAATGGTCGTTTGCCAACGGTTTCTCTGCAAGAATACATAAACTACGTGCTGTTCTTTCCGGCTTTTTCTGCTGGGCCGATTGATCGGTTGGAACGTTTTCTGAAGGATTTGCGCGCTCTGCTTGGAGATGTTGCCGAAGATTTGGGCATGGGGGGCAAGCGGTTGGTTGTGGGGCTGTTTAAGAAGTTCGTGATTGCGGATAGCCTGGCATTGTTTGCTTTGGGGCCCCAGAATGTTGGTCAGGTGACGGGAACGGGTTGGCAATGGGTGTTGGTTTATGCATACGCGTTGCAAATCTTTTTCGATTTCTCGGGCTATACGGATATTGCTATTGGTTTGGGGCGTTGGCTTGGGATTCGGTTGCCAGAAAACTTCAACGCGCCATACCTTAAGCCCAATCTGACGCAGTTTTGGAATAACTGGCATATGACGTTGACCCAATGGTTTCGGGCTTATTTCTTCAACCCGCTTACGCGGTCGTTGCGCACAGCACGCAAGCCCTTGCCAGCGACAGTGGTGATTTTGTTAACACAGGTGGGCACGATGGTGTTGATTGGTTTGTGGCATGGAATTGGGTGGAATTTTGTGTTGTGGGGGTTGTGGCATGGGCTGGGGCTGTTTGTGCAAAATCGTTGGACGGAGTGGATGCGTCCGCGTATGGCCTGGCTCGAAGCGCGTCCGCGCATTGCAGCAGGTGGCCGTGTGTTGGCAACGGTGTTGACGTTTCATTATGTGGCTTTGGGGTGGGTTTGGTTTGCCTTGCCAACACCAACAGATTCTTTGACGGTGCTCCTGCGATTGGTAGGGGGATGACAATGAGCTTGAAGTTCTTGCGCAACGTTGTGCTTAAGGCGCTTGGTTTGTTTGTTGCGTTTAATTTGGTCTTTGCAGTTTTGCCGCCAATGGAAGGTCGGCGATGGTCGCTCTATCAGGGTGTCTTGCCAGGACGTGAACGATTGCCCTTTGGTGAGACGCCGCAGCGTTCGTATAATCTGAGCTTGTATGATTTGGATGCAATGATGGCTTCCTTGCGCCTGGCAAATGGGCATAAACCGGCTGACGAGTTCCGGGTGGTGTTGATTGGGGATAGTGCGACGTGGGGAACGTTGCTTCGTCCGCAAGAGACCCTGGCCGGGCAGTTGGATGCAGTCGGCTTGCAATTGCCCGATGGGCGGCAGGTGCGCTTTTATAATTTGGGCTATCCAACGATGTCGTTGACAAAAGACCTAATGATCTTGGACGCGGCAATGGCCTATGAGCCGGATTTGGTGATCTGGTTGGTGACGCTCGAGTCGCTGCCAGGGGATAAGCAGCTTGAATCGCCGCTCGCGCAGAACAATGCTCAGCGGGTGCAGCGGTTCGTGCGCATGTATGATTTGCCGCTGAGCGCACCACCGATGCCGACATTTTGGCAGCGCACATGGGTGGGGCAGCGCCGTGCTCTGGCGGATCGGCTGCGCTTGCAGTTGTATGGTGTGATGTGGGCGGCAACTGGGATTGATCAGGATTATCCAGAGACTTTTACGCCGGCAGCACGCAATTTGGAAGCAGATGCTTCTTTTCATCAATGGACCGGGCCGTCTTTGCCTGAAGAGGCTATGTTTTATGAGGCGTTTAAAGCTGGCAAGCAGATTGCTGGCAATGTGCCGTTGCTGGTGGTGAATGAGCCAATTTTGGTAAGCAAAGGGCAGAATAGCGAAGTTCGTTATAATTTTTATTATCCGCGTTGGGCTTATGATGATTACCGTCAGCAGCTGGAAGAGAAAATGAACGAGATTGGGTTGCCCTATTTGGATGCATGGAATGTGGTGCCGGAGGCGGAGTTCACGAACAGTGCTGTGCATCTTTCTCCGCGCGGTGTCAAACAATTCGCTGAAGTGATGCAAGCCTGGCTATGGGATTGGATGTTGGCAAATGAGTGAGTCAAGTTTAATGACGCGTCGGGATTTTTTGAAACGACTGATGACGGGGGCGTTGGCTTGTGGGGCGTTGGCCTTGGGGGGCTGTGACCGTTTGCGGCCATTGGAAGCGGCAACAGCAACCGCTTCACCGACGATTGTGCCGACGACGACCGCAACCGGGACGCCTACGCCATTACCGACCGCAACGGCAACTGCCACAGCTACGCCGAGTCCCACTGCAACGGTTACACCAACGCAGACGGCGACTTTTTCACCAGGCGATTTGAGCCATTTGGTAACTGCAGAGATGGCGGCGTTTCTTGTTCAGCATGAGATTTTGCGGGGGGATACAACCCGCAAGGTGGCTATGCTGACGTATGATGATGAACCTTATAATGATGATGATCTGAATTTTTTGCTAGACGCGCTGCAGAAGCAGAATGCTAAAGCGACGTTCTTTTTTGTTGGACGGGCTTTGCGTTATCGGAAGGCAACGGTGCAGCGACTTGTGGATGAGGGACATTTGTTGGCCTGTCATGGATACTTGCATGATGTGCCTTTGACACAGTTGAGCAGCGCCAAAATCGAGGAGCAGTTTCGTAACTTTTTTGATGATGTTGCTGAGATTGTGCCGGGCTATCGGGTGCGGTTCTTCCGTGCGCCGTTTGGTGAGGTGGATGGACGGGTGCGCGAAATCGCGGCACAGTGGGGATTGCAACATGTGTTATGGACGGATATTAGCAATGGTTGGTTCGAAAATGCGTATAAAGTGGTTGAACGGGTTCGCGAGGGGGCGATCATCCTTTGTCACATGTTTCGCTATTTTGATTTGCATGAGGCCGAAAAGATGGTCGTGGGGCTGCATGAGCGTGGCTTTACCACTGAGACGGTGGCAACAGGCATTTCGCCCGCAGATTGCTGGCCTGCAGGTTGAGAAAAACAACGCTTTCGGTTAAAATCAAACATCTTGATCAATGATCCCCTAAAGGCAATCTCTTGACAACAATTTTTTTTACGACCGATATTCATGGCTCGGAAATTTGCTGGCGTAAGTTCATCAACGCGGGCAAATTCTATCAGGCCGATGTGTTGGTGATGGGCGGGGACATCAGCGGAAAGGCCATTGTACCGATTGTTCATCAGGGCAATCAAACTTACCGGGCAGTTTTGCTAGAGCAGACGCACTTGCTGCATGGTGAGGATGAGGTGCAAGATATGATGCGCAAGATTCGTAGTCGTGGCTATTATCCGTATCGTACAGATATGGATGAAATGGAAGCTTTGCGACAGCAACCAGAACGGGTGCATACGCTTTTCAAAGATGCTGTGTTGAAAACTGCTGAAGAATGGCTTGCTTATGCTGATGAGCGCTTAAACGGGAGCGGCATTCGCTGTTTTGTAACCCCTGGTAATGATGATATGTTTGAGTTAAATGATGTGTTGAGCACATCGAAGGCGGTTACATTTGCAGAGGGGGCAGTGGTGTCTTTGGATGATGACTTGCAGATGATTTGCTCTGGCTACAGCAATGTGACGCCATGGCATTCGTTCCGCGAGGAGACAGACGAGCAACTCTTGATTCGGTATGAGACGTTGATTGCCAAGCTTAGCAATCCGCGAAAAAGTGTGTTTGCTTTTCATGTACCTCCTTACGGCAGCGGTTTGGATGATGCTCCGGAACTTACGGCGGACTTGCGTCCGAAATATGCGGGAAATGCACTAGTGCCCGTGGGAAGTCGGTCTGTGCGCAAGGTGATTGAGCATTATCAGCCTTTGTTGGGCTTGTTTGGGCATATTCATGAATGCAAGGCGACAACGCGAATTGGTAAAACGCTGTGTGTTAATTCGGGCAGCATGTATGAGCAAGGGGTTTTGTGCGGAGCTTTGATTAAAATAGAGCGCGGAAAGATTAAAAGCCATATTTTGACAACTGGCTGATGGTTTTATAAGCCACAGGAAGTCCCTGTTTTGGCAAAAATTTTTCTCTGGAGGTGTATGATGGCACGTTCTACTGAAAAAGCACCAGAAAGCTTGTTTGTGCGCAAAGCGACCGGCTTGGTGCGTTCGTGGTCCGTCTTCGACGCATTCATCTATGCCACGTTTTCGATCAATTTGGTGACGCTGGGGTTGTATATTTTCAGTCAGATGTATTTTTTGGAGGGCGGGATGATGCCAACACTGATCATCAGTGGGATATTCATCCTGTTTGAAGTGATTGTGTATGCAAGCCTGGTGGCGGCAATGCCACGATCTGGCGGCGATTATGTTTGGCAAAGCCGCATTCTGACGGGTGAGGTGGGCTTTGTGCTGGCAGTGACGGGGTGGTGGTTCATTCTGTGGCTGTGGGTGCCGCTGTATAGCGATATGTTGCGTCACGAGGTGTTGACGCCGTTGCTGGCGATTGGCGGCGCGCAACAGCTGGCGTTGTGGTTTGGGCAAACGCAGATTGGCCTGTTTGTTACTTCGCTGTTGATGTGTTTGGTGGCAACGTTCTTTATCGCGTTGGGGATGAAGTGGTATGCGCGTATTCAGAAGGTTTGCTTCATCGGCGGGATGATTGGCCTGGCGGCGGTGTTTGGCTTGCTATTGTTTAGCAGTCCGGATGCATTTCGGGCTGGATTGGAGAGCCAGTCGCAGAGTTTGTTTGGGGCTGGTCAGGGTGTGTATGAGGCAACGTTGGCGGCCGGTGAGGCAGCAGGGGCTGTTTCGCCATTGTTTGGTGGAAGTCTCTCTGCGATTTTTCTGGCGATGCCGTTTATTGTGTTCTTCAACTTGTGGCCGAATTGGGGTGCTACCTTGTATGGCGAGGTTCGGGGAGCAACCGATTTCAAGCGTAATTTTTGGGGTATGGCCTGGGCGCTGATCATTACAACGTTACTGGCTGCTGTGTTTTTCTTGTTGATTAACCGTACAATTGGCTGGGATTTTTATACCAAGGCCAATGGGGCTTATTGGAATTATGCGTGGGGGTACACCGATCAGCAGCCGCCGCTGCCTTTTTGGCCGTATCCGGCTTTGTTGGCAGCGATGATTAGTTCGAGCCGCCTGGTGCAGTTTTTGGTGGTGGGGGCAATGGGGTTGTGGTGGTTCGGTTGGGCTGGGACTGTGTTTCTTAGCTCGACGCGGGTTATCTTTGCGGCAGCATTTGACCGTTTGTTGCCGGAGCGGGTTGCAGAGGTTGATGCGAAGACGCGTACGCCAATTTATGCTTTGTTGCTGATGGTTTTGCCTTCCATTGTTGTTTCTGCATTGTTTGCCTGGGATGTGTTTGGCTTCAGAGCCTTGACGCTTGATTCGACGTTGGTGATTGCTGTGACGTATTTGGGATCAACGGTAGCGGCGATTCTTTTGCCGTATCGCAAGAAGGAGTTGTATGAGGCTTCGCCAATCGCTCGCTACAAGGTGTTTGGCATACCGTTGATCACGGTGGCGGGTGTCATCTTTGGCGCATTTTTGGTGTTTTTGTTGGGTGCATGGTTGTTTGACCCTAAGGGGCTATATGGCATTGGTTTGCGTAACCTTAACTCGATTATTTTCATGGGCGTGATGTATTTGCTCGCCATTGGTTTGTATTGGGGGTTCAAACTCTATCGTCTGCGATCGGGGATTGATGTCAAGAAAGTGCATCAAGAGATTCCGGTAGAGTGAGGAACAGGTGAACGCACAGCCAGCTACAGATTTGAGAGAAGAATTACAGCGCCTGGTGAGCCTGGGAGAGACCTTGGGGCTGTGCTTGCGCGGGTTAGGGGGGGTAGCAGTGGCGTTGCATTCGCCGAGCGCAAATTTGCCGGCGTTGCAGCGTAGTTATGCAGATCTGGATCTGGTGGCTGGAAAGAATGGTGCAGAGCGCCTGGATGGGTTTTTTGTTGAGCAAGGGTATGAGCCCGACCGGCAGTTCAATGCTTTGAATGGGGATCGGAGGCGTTTGTTCTTTGACGTGACTCATCAGCGACAGGTGGATGTGTTCATTGAGCGGTTTGAGATGTGCCATCACCTGTCGCTGACTGGGCGGCTTGCGTTGGATTCGCCGACATTGACGGTGAGTGATTTGTATTTGACCAAAGCGCAGATTGCACAGTTGAATGAAAAGGATGCGCTTGATTTAGCGACTTTGCTGCTTGATCATGGATTGATGCGACAAGAAGGGGATTGTCTGAACCTTGACTATGTGATTGGCTTGTGTGCAGCGGATTGGGGGTGGTATACAACACTTTCGATTAATCACGAACGTTTGTTGGGGCTGTTGGCGCAGGGTAAGCTTGGTCTGAATACGCAACAGACACAGCAAGTCAAAGAGCGAATTGAGTCGCTGCAGGTGGCGATGGTAAACGCGCCGAAAACACTGGCTTGGAAGCTGCGCGACCGGTTGGGACGACGGGTGCGCTGGTATGAGGAAGTTGAAGAAGTACAACGGTAGAAAGGAGTGGCAGATGGAAGCAGAAGTGCAGAAAATTTGGCAAGAGTTGTTAGAAGGGAACGACCGTTTTGTGAAAGGGCAAATGAAATATCAGCATCAGGATGCCGCACGGCGGCTGGATCTGTTGAAAGGACAGCATCCGCTGACGGCGGTGTTGTGTTGTTCTGATTCGCGTGTGCCGCCCGAGGTGATTTTTGATCAGGGGTTAGGTGATTTGTTCGTGGTGCGTACAGCTGGCAACTTGGTAGACGATGTTGCTTTGGGTAGCCTTGAGTATGCGGTGGAGCATCTGCATGTGCGGCTGTTGTTGGTGTTGGGGCATTCGCAGTGTGGTGCGGTGACGGCGGCAGTGCAGGGAGGGGATGCGCCCGGGCATATTGGTGCCGTGGTGGAGCGTTTGGCTGATGCGGTGAAACGTTCTGGCGGACAGGTGGCACAGGCTGTGGATGAAAATATCCGCAGCATGGTTGCCATGCTGCGGACGAATGAACCAATTTTGGCCGAAGCTGTTGCGGCTGGGCACCTGGTGGTGTTAGGCGCGCGATATGACTTGGAGGATGGGCGCGTCAGGCTTGTGGTGTGATGGCGCGTCCCATGGCGTGCAAGTAGCCGATTTCTTTTTGCAGAGCAGCATCGTCGTTCGGGATAACGCCGCGGGCAATGCGCCAGCGGTGGAAGGCCAGTTCACCGCCGAGCTGATAGAAGTGGGTGGCTTTGCGCCAGGCAGAGACCCCTTGTCCGAAGAAGGTGCTCCAGAGCAGGCGCGCCCGAGTGCGAAGGCTGTACATGGCCTGATATTCTAAGTCGGTCAGGCGTCCATTTTGCAAATCTGTGAGCAGATATTGACGCATAATCTTGCCTTCGCGGTTGCGCACAACTGCCAGCAGAATAAAGACGCCAATCAGGGAAGGGATGAGAATGACAAAGTAAGCGATTACCCATCCGCCCAGGCTGGCCGAAAGATTCCAAATGCCATGCAGGGTCACCGCGGCAAAGTACCCTAAGAATGGTGATGCATAGCGCAGGCAGCCTTTGGTGGATTGGCGAGCGTAGCCGAGGCCAATGCCGGTCATGGCGGTGCAGAGCGGATGGATGAATGGCAGTGCTAGGCCGCGAATGGCGAACAGGGTGAGGGAGCCTTCCAGGCCACCGGAGGCGAATTCGCGCCCGTAGTAGATGACGTTCTCTACCATTGCAAAACCCAGGCCAAGCATGGCGGCATACAAGACGCCATCTATGATATTGTCAAACTCGTCTTTGCGCCAGAGGAAGAAAATGAAAAGAGCAACTCCTTTAAATCCTTCTTCGAAAATAGGAGCAGAGATGATGGCGCTGAACAAATCGCCGACTTCAAGGCCAGCAAGTGCGGCAACCAAAAGCCCGTTGGCAGTGTTAATGATGGCGGAAAAAGCCGTGGCAATGACCGCGCCCCAAATGAAGGCTGCGGCTAGCATCCAGGCAGGTTCGGGTTCGTAGCGGTCAATCCACAGTGCCAGCAGGACGTAGAATGGAACAGGGAGAAAGGCCAGAAGTAGGCCAATAAGCAACCCGCTGATGCCGCCTTCTGAGCCAACCCAGATTGAAAGCAGGGTGCCGCAGCAGCAGATTGAACTAATGGCGACAATGATGCCGATCCATGGTAAGAGACGGCTATTAGGGGAGGGACGTGAAACAGGGGTTGGGGAAGAGGCAGCTGATAAAGACATAGAAAACCTCGTTTGTTTGGGATGATTTGATTATAGCTTAAATCGGTTATAATCTTGGCTTATGAAACGATGGTCTTTAGGAATGATTGTGGTATATATGGGATGGATTGTTGGTTGTGCAAGCGTGCAGTCAACAACCCAAGCATCAATTACGCCAACATCCGCCCCAACTGTGTTGCCCTGGAAGCAAAATCCTCCGATTGTTTCAGAGACGGTGCCGCCGTGTGAAGCGGTGTATCAGACATGGGTTTCGCCGGTGGATGGGGCAACGTTGGTGTGCGTGCCTGCGGGAACGTTTTGGATGGGGGCAGCGGAAAAAGATCTTGAAGCGAAGCCATATGAAAAGCCGCAACATGAGGTTTGGCTCGATGCCTATTGGATTGATCAGACGGAGGTAACCAATCGGCAATATGCACAGTGTGTGGCGGCTGGGGCATGCAAGCCCTTGGTGGAGACGCGCTCGAATACCCGATTGTCGTACTATGGTTCGAGCCTATACGAGGACTATCCGGTGATATACATTGGCTGGGAACAAGCGAATGCCTATTGTGCTTGGGCGGGAAGACGGTTGCCTACTGAAGCGGAGTGGGAAAAAGCGGCGCGCGGGCCGGATGGGCGGAAGTATCCGTGGGGTAATTATGCAAATGGTTCGTATGCAAACTACGACTATACGGATGGGGGTGGGGATACGCGCCGGGTGGGGAGTTATCCGAATGGAGCAAGCCCCTATGGGGCTTTGGACATGGCAGGGAATGTGTGGGAGTGGACGGCGGATTGGTTTGACGAGAATGCGTATAGCCAATATGCCGGTGCGGAGGCGCCGGTTGTTAACCCACGCGGGCCAGAATCGGGTGAACATCGTGTGGTCAGGGGCGGGGCGTTTCGGGGAGATTATGTCATCATCCGCACTTCGATGCGTGGCAATCTCGATCCCAATACGCAGGCTGATTATTTTGGCTTTCGATGCGCGGTTTCACCTTAGGGCTTAAAATTGAAGCAGTGCTTTGGCAATGCTTGCGGCGCCATTCGGTAGTTGTTGGGTTGGGCGCGGTTGGCCCAGCAATTCTTCTAGCTTTGTGAGCCAGGTCAAACTTGGGTAATCCGCTTCGCGAATTTCAAGACTGGGCAAGTGTTGCTGAATGAAAGCAGTGAGAATGGGCGCCTCTCGAAAATTGCTGCGGCTGATGAAGGCGAACGGAACGTTGCTTTGACACGCTTCGGCGATGGTGCTGTAACCGGATTTGCCAACTAACAAGTCGCAGGCGGCAACCAAGTCGGGGTGATAGAATTGTGAGCGGTGTGGAATGAGGGTCAGGTTGTCTTCAAAACAGGGCGTTTGGCTGCCGCCAGGGACAACAAAATGCAGATGAGGCAGCTGCTTGAGGGCTTTGAGGAAGGTAAAGTGCTCGGGAATACCCCCCATGCTAAGCAGTACCATTGGTGCGCGCTCAGGAACGCGTAGCCGGCTACGCACCTCAGCGCGTGATAGACGCGCCCGACGAGCGGCAGGGGTGGTGTGCACATGGGCAGATGGCCAAATTTCACAGATAGGCTCTGTTTGAATGTGCAGGTCACTGCTGGCAAAAATTTGACGCAGGGGTTCCAGGAAAGTTTGCAGGCCTGGGGCGCGAGTGACATAGCCGGCGTAAATCCAATCCCAGGTGAAATTTTCAACCAGGAGAGCAGGCAGCCCGGCTGTGTGAGCAGTGGCAATGCCAAGCGGGGAAATGTCGCACAAGACGGCATCGGCATGACGGCCGCGCAGGTCATTGGCAAGTGTTTGCAGGTGGGTGGATGAAAACGGGTAGAATGCTTGTAAGCGGTTGAGGGTGGCAGGCAGATTTTCATCCAATGGAGTAGATTGAACAACACCTACATCGGTGTCGCAAGGTACGTAGACAAAGGTCGGGCCAAGGGTTTGCTCAAAGAACCAGGCTGGTGCCTGGGTATAAATGGTCAATTGTATGCTGGGTTGAAACTGACGTAAGGCTTGTAAGACGGCACAGGCACGGGCTGCGTGTCCAAAGCCATGTGCACTGATGAAGCAAGCAAGATGATGCATTATGGGGCCTCCCAAAGAATGTCGCGGCAGTATAGCACTTTTAGGAGGGTGAGGCAAGAGATTAGCCTCTTGTGCTTGCGATATTAAACTGAAGTGTTTGTATAATAATAGTGAATTCTCAACAATGTCATTTCTTGCAATGAAGCAGGAGGTAGAGGGTTGTTATGAGTGGAGCGGCTGGTGTGCCTGAATTTGTGTGGTGGTTGATTGGCTTTGTGGGATTGGTGTTGGCCATAGGGGCAGCATTGTGGCTCTTTTCGTTGCGCCCGGAAGCACCTGTCTGGAAAAAACAGCTTGAGAAGGCGTTGCAAGAACAGAAAAGTAAACAGCGCGATTTGGCAAACCTGGCGCGGTTGTTACCGAAAGATTTGGGTGAGCCGTATACGTCGTTGCGCGCACGCGGGAAGCGTGAGTTTGATGTAGGTTTGGGAGCTTTGGCTTCTGTGCAACGGATGTTGAAGGGTGTGGATCCGGAAGCAATTCAGCAATTACCGAACTGGTCTCTCTGGCTGGTTTTGCCGATTTTTTATGAGTTGGGGCAACGTTTGTGGTTGGCATGGCGGCTGGATCGGGCCAGTCAGCAGTTGCAGCTGGCTGAAGAATCGCTCAAATCTTTGCAGAGGGTGTTGAATGAGGTGGAGCGTCAGGGACGTGAGGTAACGCGCTTGGTGAATCATGCGCGCGATGAGGCCCGGAAGTTGCGACAGCAGGCGCAAGCTTTAAATGGGACAGGAGCTTTGAATGAACTCATTGGTCAATTGTCTGAAGCTTTGCTTTTGCTTGATAAGGCAAGTGGTTTGTTGCAGGGAATGCAGGACGATGAGCAAAAGATTGTGGTGAAAGCGTTTGCAGAATTAAAACAAGCCGAAGGAAAGATCAGCAGTGTTGCAGAGATGTTGAGAGTTTTTGAGAAAAATAGAGAGAAGTTTGCTCCGCAGCTTAAGCAGTTGCAACAGACTTTGGCGGAGATGGACGAGGCGTTGAAGGATGAGGAGACGCATTATGCCTGTCCAACGTTTCGGCAGGAATGGGGGGAAATGAAGCAGGCGCTGGATGCAGTGCTTGAGGCGTTTGAAGCTGGGCGCTTTGAGCAGGTTGAGACTGGTTTGGCAGAACAGCAAAAGGCGTTTAAGGATTGGCAGACGCGATTGGCGCGCTTGCAACAGGAACGGGGACGGCTTGAACAGTTGTATACAGAGACAGATGAGCAGCTGAACGCACTGCGAAGCTGGCTGAAAGAGCTGCCGGCGGATTATCAGATGGATGTTTCGCAAGATCATATGCAGTTATTGGAGAAGCAATTACAGCGGGTGATGCAGACATTGCGTTCGGATCGGGTGGAAGAGTATCGTAAGTTTGAGGTGTTTAAACTGGAGCAGGTGAAGCAGGTGCAGTTGCAGTTTGAGCAGCGGTTGCAAAATTATGAGCGCTTGATGGCAAATGGGCATTCGGAGCATGTGAATGCGCTGGTTCAACGAGCAGAAGGGGCTTTACAAGAGTTGAGCGAGCGGCATGAACGATATCGCACGCGCTCAGAGGGAAAGTTGCTGCAAGATGCGCTCGCTAATTTGCAGCAGACCTTGGCGCTGGCACAGACAAATGGTATGGTGGTGGTGCAAAGTCGCTTGGAAGAGACAATCGGGCTGTGGCGCAATTTGCAGGATGCAATGCAGGCACTGACGCGGCGTTGTGAGGCAGTGGAAAAGGTGCTTGGGCAGGTGAAAGTCGAGGCGGAACGGGCGCAGAAGCTGTTGAATGATCCCATTTTTAAGCAGTGTGATGTGGTCATTGCCAATGGGCTTTCAGAGCAAGTTGCGCTGGGACAAAATATTGTGGAAGGCATAAACCGCTTGCGTGAACAGATCAGCAAACCTAATGGAGATTTTGGCGCGGTGGCTGTGATGGCAGAAAAGTTGCGCAGCGATGCACAGCGATTGAGTGATGGTTATCAGGCAGATTTGCGTAAAAATCAAGGGCGATTATTGGCGTTGCAAGAAGACTTGCGTACTGTGCGGGCTGCCTTGAAGAATTTGCGTGAGCATGGCTTTTTATATTTTTCGCAATTGGCAAACAGTGAGGATCCGATTGTTGAATGGATGGCTGATGCGGATCGCGTGTCGCGAGATTCGCTGCGAGCGGTTGTGCGTGTGGTGCAGACAGGTGAGGAGTTGTATACCGATGCCAAGGCAAAAAGTGATGCAGCACAGGCTGACGTAAAGCGGGTGGATGCAAAGCTAGAGGAAGCGAACGGTGCGCTGCGTCGAGCAGAGGAGGCGCTGCAGGAGGCTCGAGCAGCACAACAGCGTTCGCCCTGGTTGCAGAATGGCTTGGATGCGTTAGGATTATTCGATAGTGACGAGGCGATGTTGCAGAATGCGCGTGAAACGTTGGAACGGGTGTCTCGTCCGTTTCGCAAACGGTTGGTGGTGGAGGCTTTGGATGACTTGGGGCGAGCGTTGACGAATTGTCAGTCTGTGGAAGGCCATGCCAAACAAGTGATGCAGGAGATTCGGCGGCAAGCACAGCAAGTGACAGATTCGGAAAACAAGCCTGCGGTTTAACCTTGACGCTGTGAACTGGCTATGGTAAACTAAGGGCCGTTCGGTTGAGAGGAAATCAAATCCTCCGTCCGGGGGCGTGGTGTAGTGGCTTAACATGCGGCCCTGTCAAGGCCGAGACCGCGGGTTCGAATCCCGTCGCTCCCGCTAAAGAGACCTGGTAAAAGAGGTCTCTTTTGCTTTTAAAGCCTTTAATAGCGTGGGCTGATGATATTGAATGCGTTGGGGACAGGATGTTGCTTTGGGGTAAATTATAGTAAGGATTGAGGTTGTGCACTATAATCAAATGATAAAATTTCGAACAAACTGAGGTGACCTTCATGGATGTGTTTCGGCCTTTGTTGGATTCGTTGCCACAAGATGGAATTGTGGAGCAGGTGACGGTTGGCTTGTTTTGGACGGCGGCGGTTGTGCAAGTTGCTGGACAAAGGCGGTGTGGATTGGCTGCAACATTATCAAATGCCGAATTTGAACATACGCGTCGTCCGGCTGTGTGGGATGCTGGTAGGCTGGATGGTTGTTCGACAGAGAAGTTGCTCAAAGGATTGTTTTCGGAGAGTTATACCGAGGTTGGGATTGGCCTGGCAACGTTAAACGCATTGTTGCCGCCGGTGCAAAATCCGGTGGAATTGGCTGCAGAGGAATATATTGCCCGACACGGGGCGATGAGTCGGGTGGCGCTGATTGGACACTTTCCGTTTGTTGAGCGCTTGCGAGGGCAGGTGCGGCATCTGTGGGTCTTGGAGTTGAATCCACACGAGGGTGATTTGCCTGCCGCGATGGCCCCGGAGGTTGTGCCGCAGGCGGATATTTTGGCAATTACAGCAACAACGTTGATTAATGGCACATTCAATGGCTTGTTGCGTTTGCGCCGACCGGATGCAAAGGTGTTGTTATTGGGGCCAAGCACGCCTCTTTCGCCGTTGTTATTCGCTCAGGGCGTGAACGTTTTGTCGGGCGCGGTGGTGGAGGATGTGGACCGAATTGTGCGTTGGGTGCGACAGGGGGCGACCTTCCGGCAAATGCGTCAGGAGGGGGTGCGGTTGGTGACGATTGAAGCAAATGGCATGACGGAATCAGCGCGTGTTGGGACAGAATAGGGGGTGTGTTGTGCCTGGTGATAGGGCTATGAATATTTGGCTGATCAGTGGTGCAAGTGGAAGCGGCAAGACAACGTTGTGCGCGGCAATCGTACAACGTGCTCGAGCGCAAGGGCGCAATGTGGCTGGTTTGCTTTCACCGGGTGCATTTGTGGATGGCGCCCGGACGGAAATTTGGGCGGAGTCGGTGCGCGATGGGGAGCGACGACGATTGGCCGGCCTGGTACAGCAGGAAGCGGATGATTTGGCTTTTGGAATATGGTTTTTTGATATAAAGACACTGGAATGGGGCAATGCTGTGCTGCGTAAAAGCACGGATTGTGATTTGTTGGTGGTGGATGAGCTTGGCCCGTTGGAGTTTAACCTGACGACTGGTTGGATAGCTGCATTTGATGTGCTTTCTGCAAAGCAGTTTCGGGTGGCGCTGGTGGTGGTGCGTCCAGAGCTATTGGAACGAGCAAGGCAATTGTGGCCTGATGCAGAAGTGATTTATGCCGCAGATGCTTCTTCTTGCTCAGCGATCCAGGAGCGAATCTTGGAGCGGATTTGATCGCGCACGGTGCGGAAAAATTCAAGTTGTTCTTCGGGGGTGCCTTCAAAAGCAGCTGGATCGGGGAAGGACCAATGTTCGCGGTGGGTGATGCCCGGCCATGTGGTGGGACAGTTTTGATCGGCATGATCACAAACGGTAATTAATGAATGGACAAAGACTTTGCCCAGAAACTCTTCAACGCCTTTGGATCGGTGGCCGGACATATCAAAGCCAATTTCTTCCATGACCTTTACTGTGAGTGGATGAAGGCCTTTGGGCGAGAGTCCGGCGCTGTAAGCGATAAAGCGTCCGGCGCCGTCGTGACGTAAGAAGGCTTCGGCCATTTGACTGCGGGCAGAATTGCCGGTGCAAAGAAACAGAACAATGGTTGGTTGCTGCATCAGACAGACTCCTTTGTTGCAATTGGTTTTTGAATTTTAACGATGATTTGTTAACAAGGTGTCAACAGGGAGTTATCTGATTGTTAATCTTGCACAGGATTGGCGATTAGAAGGGCCCGTATTGAATTTTTACGCCAAGCCAGAGGAAGAAAGCAGTGATCCCCAAAACAGCTAGCCAAAGCGGGGCACTCCATTTCATCCAACGTCCGTAGCGCACACCTGCCAGGCCAAGAGCGATCAGCAAGACGGGATTGGTGGGATATGCCAGATTGGAGAAACCATCGCCGAAACAGTATGCCAGGACGGTGACTTGACGGGTGACGCCCACCAGATCAGCCAATGGCAGTAGAATGGGCATCATTAGGATGGCTTTGGCGCCAGCTGAGCCAATGAAGAATTCTAGTAGCAATGCCAGGCCAAAGATGAGGTAGGCGGCACTGAGCGGACCAGCGGATTGGAAGAGGCCCGCGGCGCTGTGAAGGATGGTATCCATGACGCTGCCGCTGCGGATGATGAATTGAATGGCTGCTGCCATAAGGATAAGCGGGATGCCCGGTGCCATGCCGGCGAGGCCTTCGAGCAAGGCCTGGCTGATAACGCCGCGTTCTGGTTTGCTCAATATGCCAGCGCCCAAACCGCCAATGAAGAACAAGATGCCTACAATTGGCAGACTGTAATCACTAATCGCTGGGATGAAAGAGGCGCTGAATAGAACACAGAGGATGAGGAGAACAAAGCTGATGAACCAGATGCTGGCGGCGCGTAGATGGGGGTGGGAGGTGGTATTGGGCAGCGTTGGGTTGGTGTTGTATTTGTTGCGCTCAGCCAAGTCTTCTCCCCACAGCAGTGAAGCTTGGGGAACCTGTTCAATCCGTTTGGCGTAGCGTAAGAGGAAGAAGGTTAGGGCTAAATAGATGGCAAGGAAGATGGGCAGGCGAAATGTGGCGCCGGAGAAGAGCGGTAGCCCGGCCAGACGTTGGGCAACGCCGATGGTGAAGGGATTGGTGACGGCGGCAGAGAAGCCCATGTTGGCAGCAAAGATACTCATACCCAGGCCAACAAGCGCATCCCAGCCAAGCGAATAGGATAGGGCGATGAGTAGTGGAACAAGGGGAAGAATTTCTTCGAATAAGCCGAAAAATGCGCCCATTAACATGAAAAACAGTGTGACGATGGGCAGCAGGATGTATTTGCGACTGCCAAAGCTGCGTACGATGCTGAAGAGTGCAGCAGCAAGGATGCCAGTTTTGTCGAGAACGGCAAAAGCAGCACTGACGAGCAGGATGAAGACCAGGATGGTGATCAGGATGAGGGCGTCTGGACCGGCCAACACTTCGAAGGGGGCAGTAAACCAGCGCCAGACGGGATAATCGGGGCGCGTAACAGGTTGATAAGAATTGGGGTCAAGCACTGTGCGCCCTTCTATTTCAACGCGTTGGTAAGCACCAGCGGGAATGACGCGGGTGAGGATGCCTGCGAGGAGCATCAGGGCAAGGAGGATGAAGAACGATTGCAGAAAGGCTTTTTTGCTGATTTGTGCGCCAGCTTTCTCGTTCATTGTTTGCTCCTATGGTTGGGTCACTGCGCAACGGAAGCCAATGGTGTTTTCAGCGCGATTGGGTTCCAGGTATTTGCGTGCTGCGCTGCGAATGTTGATTTTGGGCACGCCGAAGCTGCCGCCACGCAAGACGCGTTGACTGCCGGAGCCAGGACCAATGGGATTGCTGATTGGGGAGGGCTGATAATAGACCGGGTCGTACCAGTCCTGCACCCACTCTTGTACGTTGCCAGCCATGCCATAAAGGCCGTAATAGCTGAGGCCGTTGTAATCGGTGACAGCCGTTGTATCCTTTGCGCAACCGTCAAAGTTTGCCAGACGATCACTGGCAGCGCTGGTGCGATTACAAGTTGGGGCCATGTCGCTGCCCCATGGGTAAATGCGCTGATCGAGGCCGCGGGCGGCTTTTTCCCATTCTGCTTCGGTGGGCAATCGCCGCCCGGCCCAGTTGCAATACGTTGCGGCGTAGTTCCAGGTGACGTTGATGACCGGGTAATTGGCAAAGGCTGGATTGGTGTAATAATCGGGTTGGGTGGCAGAGGCAAATGATCTTGGTTCAACGCAAATGCCGGCATCAACGCATTTTTTGTACATGGCGTTGGTCACTTCAGTTTGATCAATCCAGTACTCATCCAAAAAAACGGGATGCAGGGGTTGTTCGTCTGTTTGGGCTTGACTATCTTTTTGGGGATCGCTGCCCATTTGGAACTCGCCTGCAGGGATGCGAATGAGCGCCATGCCATCTTTGGGCGAAATGACCATGTAGGGGGTTGGCGTAATGGTTGGGCTCGGGGTGGGCGTGAACGTCTCAGTGGGGGTAGGCGTTTTTGTTGGCGTGGGTGTTTGGCTCGGGCGCAGTGTCGCACTTGGGGAAATGGTTGGGGTGTGGGATGGTTGTGGGGTTTCGGTCAAGGTGGGGTGCGAGGTGGCGGTGGCCGGAAGCAGTGTTGGCGTGGCTGAAACATGTTGTGGGGAAAAAACGCCCAACATGGCCAGGATGAGCACAATCAGTAGGCTAATGATGACGATGTAAAAGATTTTTTCGGGTGAAAGCCGGGCAGGGAGGGTGGGGACAATCAATCCCTGGTAAAAAGCTTTTAGTTCGGGGTTGCCAGGGTTTGCTTGATGAGCTTTCTTAATCAGGTCCTTAATGCGTCCTTGTGAGATGGCCCAACGCACTAGTTTATGTACGGTGATCTTTAGGCTATCATCGGTTGGGACGATTTCGTTGAGGTTTATCCCCATTTGGTGCTGAAGCATTCTTTCCAATTCGTTGCACGATGGGAAAGCAGAGAGAAGAGCTTCTTCGAGGCGTTCTTCTTGTTGGGGTGTTAGTTTCATTGGGTTGGTCATCCTGAAACGGAGATAGATTAAAAAATCCTATTTATTATACAGTTAAAAAAACAGCGGATAGGTGGGATTTGAGTGCTTTTGAGTATAATTTAAGCAAGTTTGCATTTCTGTTATGCGAGGTGGTGAAATGGCAGTCTCGAAGCAGGATCGGTTCAAGAAATATGAGCGGGCGTTGTTGGATGCATTCCCGACCTGGAACGAGTTGGACAAAATGGTTTTTGGTGCGTTGGGCGAGAGTTTGGAAGCGATTGTGGGACGGGGAGCGTTGCAAGAGGTGGTTTTCCGGCTTTTGCGGTGGGCGGAGTCGAGGGGGCGATTGGAAGAGCTGATGCGCGGTGCACGGCAACAAAACCCGGGGAACACATTGCTGAAGGGGACGGCAACGCGCTTACCGAAACAGGAGAGGGAAATAAAGCCTGATGGCCAGGGTGCAACAATTGCTGGCAACGTGCAAGTCACTGGCGGCACATTCGTTGGCCGCGATCAAATTCATATTGAAATTCATCTGCCGGAGGGGAAGAAAACAACCGATGAGCAGAAGGATGGGGACGAGGTGGAATCTGCTTAGGCCTTGATAAAATGCAGTGTGATGCAACTGCCTTGGCCGGGCTGACTATCGAGTTGAATGCTGCCGCCTTGTCCTTCAACAAGGGCTTTGGCGATCGGCAGACCAAGACCAAAACCAGAGACAGCTGTGTCTTGCTCGGCGCGATAGAATCGGTCGAAAATGTGCGGCAATTTTTCAGCTGGGATTCCCGGGCCTTGATCTTGTATTTTGATTTCCACGTGGTTTTCAGCAGGGTGTGCGTGAATATGGATGTCACCCTGTGTGTATTTGAGGGCGTTATCGAGAAGGATTAATAAGATCTGCTTGAACGCGTCTCGATCTCCTAAGATGGTCAGGTCTGGTGACGTGAGCTTGATGGTGCGGTGTGGAGCAAGAGTTTGCGCTTGCCGGCATACATCTTGAAGAACAGGAAGAATGGCAAGCGGGGCGCGCAGCAAAGTGCGCTGAGCATCTGCTCGTGCCAGGACCAGCAGGTTGTTGACCAGGCGGATGAGACGGTCGCTTTCTTCAACCATGTCGTTGAGGATGTCGTTTTGCTCGGCAGGAGGGATAGGTGGGGTGCGGCGCAGCAGTCCAAGATTGCCGCGCAGGGTGGTAAGCGGGGTGCGTAGTTCATGCGAGACATCGGCGACGAATTTGCGTTGCTGTGAAAGAGATTCAGCAACCTGTTGATAGGCCTGTTCAATTTGATGAAGCATGGAGTTGAAAGTGTCTGCAAGTTGGCCAATTTCATCGGGCGGGCCTGCATAGGTTACGCGGCGGGTTAAGTCGCGCTCGCTACCAATCCGTTGGGCGGTTTGTGTGATGAGTTGGATGGGACGTAGTGTGACCCCGGCAAGAGCCCAACCAATGCCAAAGGCAATCAACAATGTTACTAAGCTGGCAATGAGTAAGGTGCGGCTCAGGGCAGCCAAAGATCGCTGACTTTCCGTGAGCGGGCGAGCAATTTGCAAAATGTAGTTGTTGTGTGCATCTAAGCTGATTGGGCGACTGTAGATGAGGATTGGTTCGTTGTTGTAATTGGCGGTTTCCCACCAATCCCGACCGTTTTGTAACGCATCAAGGCCTTGTTTGCTGAGTGGTAGGGCTTCTTCTTCCAGGCCAAGTGGACTGACAAGTAGATTACCGGATGAATCGAGAATGCGCACAATTTCGCGTTCGGGCAGTCGTTGCAGGTCATGCTCATCTGAAAAATGTTGGAATGGCACAGGCGGCGGCGGTTGGCTACTGCCGATGCCAGGTGGCATAAACCCCAGGGGAGAGGCTCGCAGTAAAGAGCTTTCAATGCGTTGGCTGCTGCTTAGCAGATCTTTTTTGATTGCGTTATGGATGGTGGAAGCCTGGATGGAGTAAAGGGCAACGCCAAAAATAAGCAGCGTGATGGCGAGGATGATGTTGTAGAGTAAGGTGAAGCGTAAACGGATGGACATCATTCCTCGCGAAGCGCATAGCCGACGCCACGCACGGTTTGGATGAGGCGCGGCAAGTTGTTGAATTCTAGTTTTTTGCGTAGATAGCTAATGTAAATTTCAAGGACGTTGCTGTCGCCGCCAAAGTCGAACCCCCAAACTTCATTGAGAATTTGACCGCGTTCCAAGACTTGTCGAGGATGACGCAAAAAAAGATGTAAAAGCTTGAACTCGGTCAGTGTTAGCGAGATTGGCTGTCCGGAGCGTTGGACTTGATGTGTTTGTGGGTCAAGGATGATGTCAGCATAGGTTAGGATTTGCGTTTCATTTTTGGGAGTGGCTCGGCGCAGCAATGCTCGGACGCGAGCTACAAGTTCGGCGGGAGCAAAGGGTTTTACAAGGTAATCGTCAGCGCCGCTTTCTAACCCGGCAACACGGTTTTCAATAGCATCACGTGCCGTAAGCATGAGAATTAAAATGGGATTTTCTTCCTCGCGAAGATGTTCAATAAGTGTCACTCCGTCCATTTTGGGCATCATCCAATCTACGATGAGCAAATCGGGTTTATGCGCCTGGATGAGGGGTAAGGCTTCCAGGCCATTGGTAGCGGTCACGACGGATAGGTTTTCATAAGTCAGCGTGCGCTGTAACATTTTGAGTAATTTTGAGTCATCGTCTACGATTAATACTGTTTGCATAAGATCACTCATTTCAATCTTGTTTTCCTTATGTTATCACAAACTACTATAAATGGAAAAGCTGTGAGAATGCTGTGAAAGTGCG
>ENA-UOYA01000759-UOYA01000759.1-activated-sludge-metagenome-genome-assembly--contig:-NODE-759-length-38578-cov-8.288399_pt1 | contig 38578 bp, 37 predicted proteins | sample MGYA00238163_ERZ764804 | MGnify/ENA primary metagenome ERZ764804 (study PRJEB28919, sample SAMN05720223) | activated sludge metagenome | isolation source: Anaerobic digester | place: Hong Kong...
CTACTAATACAGATTGAGAAGTACCTCCATTTGGATCGGCTTGATTAAATGCCCAAATATAAGGACCTCCCGGTGTTAGATTATCATAAGCAGCACCATACATACCTGTTAAGGTGTGCGTAGCCGCAGGAATAGAACTAATTAAAGTACCTCCTGTCGTTACCAAATTAATTTCGGAAGCAAAATTACCATAGTACAATCCTCCAGCCCCACTATTTGCAGTTGGACAATACGTTACCCATCGAGCACCAGCAGCACCTCCGGTAGTTAAACTTGGTACAACTATACCTGTTAGTAAAGTTTTAGTAGATACCTTAATTCTACGAATTGTAGTAGTATTAATACCTGCATAAACAGTATCGCCTTTGATAGTCAATGAACGAACCGCTCCCAAACCTGTAACCTTGAAACGACCGGTATTGTTACCGTTAATATCGAATTGATAAACACTGTCGGCAACACTCCATTGTGTAGACCAGAACTCAGTACCTGTCCATACGACACTTACTAAAGCAGCAGCATTAGAAGGAGTATAGATATCATAATCAAACTGAATGTCCCAAAGTGCTCGATTTGCACTTGGTATATGAGCACCTCTAGGCAAAACACCAGGAGCCAATTCTAAGTTTGGATTTACAATTAATGGCTTCAACGATTTGCTGATATTGGCTTTAAAGCCATTGTTGCCTTTTGGCGTTAATGAACCCGAAGCAAAAACCGTCAGATTCAATAGCACAACACTGAGAAGTGCTATGCATTTTAAGGAGTAATTTTTTGTCATTTTCAGAATATTTTCGCCAAATATAGACAAATGGAGGCAATTTTAGGTAAGGAGCATGAAAAAGTTTATTTGTCCACATTCATTTTGTCCTTTCTTACAAAAAATTACCTTTGCACCGCAAAAAACAATTAACCTTTTTTTAAGATGGCAAACATTGGTAAAATTAAACAAATCATCGGTCCTGTAGTGGACGTATCGTTCGAAGCTGAAGGCTCAGTATTGCCTCAGATTATGAACGCATTAGAAATCACTAAAGAGAACGGACAGAAAATTATTTTGGAAGTTCAACAACACCTCGGAGAAGACGGTGTTCGTACAGTAGCGATGGATGCTACCGATGGTTTGAGAAGAGGAATGAACGTAGTTGACTTAGGTCAGCCGATTACTATGCCGGTTGGCGAAAGTATTAAAGGACGTCTATTCAACGTAATTGGAGAAGCTATTGATGGAATTTCAGTTCCAGTAAGTAGAGATGGAGGATATCCTATCCACCGAATGCCGCCTGCATACGAAGATTTATCTACAGATGCAGACGTTCTTTTCACAGGAATTAAAGTTATCGATTTATTAGAGCCATACTCTAAAGGAGGTAAAATTGGTCTTTTCGGTGGTGCCGGTGTAGGTAAAACCGTATTGATCATGGAGTTGATTAATAATATCGCTAAAGCATATGCAGGTCTTTCTGTATTTGCGGGAGTTGGTGAGCGTACACGTGAAGGAAACGACTTGTTGCGTGAGATGATCGAGTCAAACGTTATTAAATACGGTGAAGAGTTCAAACACAGCATGGAAAAAGGCGGTTGGGACTTATCGAAAGTAGATGCAAACGAATTGAAACAATCACAAGCTACATTGGTGTTCGGACAAATGAACGAACCTCCTGGAGCTCGTGCACGTGTTGCCCTTTCAGGTTTGACCATTGCGGAATATTTCCGTGACGGAGATAAAAATGATGCAAAAGGCGGACGTGATATCTTGTTCTTTATCGACAATATCTTCCGTTTCACCCAAGCAGGTTCTGAGGTATCGGCTCTATTAGGTCGTATGCCTTCAGCGGTAGGTTACCAACCAACATTGGCAACTGAGATGGGATTGATGCAAGAGCGTATTACTTCTACAAAAAGAGGTTCAATTACTTCCGTACAAGCGGTTTACGTTCCTGCGGATGACTTAACTGACCCGGCTCCGGCTACAACATTTGCCCACTTGGATGCAACAACGGTATTGAACCGTAAAATTGCTGAGCAAGGAATCTACCCTGCTGTGGATCCATTGGATTCAACGTCTCGTATCCTTAACGAAGCCGTTCTTGGAAAAGAACATTATGGTTGCGCTATGCGTGTGAAAGAAATCTTACAACGTTATAAAGAATTGCAAGATATCATCGCCATCTTGGGTATGGACGAGTTAAGTGAAGAAGATAAATTAGTTGTTCACCGTGCTAGACGTGTTCAACGTTTCTTATCTCAACCTTTCCATGTTGCTGAGCAATTTACAGGTTTGGCAGGGGTATTGGTACCTATCGAAGATACCATCAAAGGTTTCAATATGATTTTGAACGGAGAAGTAGACAAGTATCCTGAGGCAGCATTTAACTTGGTAGGTTCTATCGAAGATGCTATTGCTAAAGGAGAAAAAATGTTGGCTGAAGTAAAATAATCATCGTAACAAAAAACGACATTAATAATGACCTTAGAAATCTTAACACCGGAGAAAAAACTATATTCAGGAGAAGCTTCTTCTGTAACACTTCCGGGTATTGACGGAAAATTTCAATTGTTGGAAAAACACGCTCCTATTATCTCGGCACTTGGCAAAGGTAAAGTAGTATATAAGTCTGCAACAGGTGTGAATGAAATTGAAATCTCTGGAGGTTTTGCTGAATGTCAGAATAACAAAGTAATTGTTTTAGTAGAAGGTGCTATAGCCTAATATTAAACGCTTCGCATAACAAAAAAGCCATCTGAACGCAGATGGCTTTTTTGTTTCTTGTACTGAAGAATAAACTTGTTTCCCAAAGTTCGAAAAGACATAAAAAAAGCGAGCTGCAAAATGCAACTCGCCTTTCTGATTAAGCGTTTCGGATTATTTTCCCTCCGCTTTTACATATGTTTTATTCCCGTTACTGTTGATGTAATATTTACCTCCACGCGGTCCTGAATAAATCGTTTGTCCGCTTGGTCCTTTCATACTACGATCGATTGGATCGTCCACTTTCACGTTTGAAGTTGCAGGACGTGGTTTAGCTGTTTCCTTTTTAGGCTCTGCTTTAGACTCTTTCGATTTATCGGCAGTTTTTGTTTCCTTTTTTGGCTCCGCCTTAGACTCTTTTGGTTTGTCTGCTGATTTTGTGTCCTTCTTAGGTTCTGCTTTAGCAGCAGGTTTCTTTTCGTCCTTTTTGTCGTCTTTCTTAGTCTCGTTTTTTTTCACATCTTTCTTTTCCGTTTCTTTTTTTTCGGAAGTTTTTTTTGTTTCTTTTTTGTCAGATTCTTTTTTAGGTGTCTCCTTCTTTACCGTTTCCTTTTTAGCGTCTTTGTCTTTAGCTTTTGTAGCTTGAGCATAGGTGCTATTCAATCCTAAGAAAAGGACAATCAAGAACCCGACCATTTTTGTTGTTTTCATTGTTTTTGAATTTTAGTATTAAAATGATGTATTAAAATTAGCATATCTGAAGTACTCCTTAAATTAAAAATGAATTAAACTAAGGTTTGCTTTTGGTAGTATCTTTCATTAACGGGGTAGTCGACTTATTTTGTTTTGCAGCCCCTTTTTCTGATTTGGGATCGATTATAACCACCCCCGAATTACTATCCACTTTCAATTCATACATTTTCACACCCTCTTTCACAATAGTTCGATTAGCATTCGGATGGGTAGACTTATTATCGGTTTGCGCAAACAACAGAACACTAGTCAAAGCAAAAAACAGTGTAAAAAGCGGTTTCGGCATATTCATTTTTTTATTACTAAATATAACAATATCGTGCCGAGTTGCACAATTCACTCATTTTTTTTCAAAAGAAGTGTTAAGCATTTTATTTTCAAATAGTCATCATAAAACACAGATTCTTTGTGTATAAAAATTGAGTTCTTACTATATCCATAATTCTATTTATTTTGTGGCAAAAGGACAAGTATGCTTTTGAAAGGAAAAAATGCATTGGTAACCGGTGGAACAAGAGGAATTGGATTGGCCATTGTAGAATTATTTGCAAAAGAAGGGGCTAATGTGGCATTTACTTATATTAGTAGTGAAGTAAAAGCGAATGAAATTTGCGAGCGACTTACTTCTACTGATAATAAAATTTGTGCCTATAAATCTGATGCAGCCGACTACACCGGCTCTGAAGCATTGATTGAGAAAGTATTAGAAGACTTCGGCTGTATCGATATTTTAGTTAATAATGCCGGTATTACACGCGACAATTTATTGCTACGCATGAGTGAAGAGCATTTTGATGAAGTTATTGCTAATAACTTGAAATCTGTTTTCAACTTCACAAAGAGTATTTCGAAATCAATGCTCCGACAAAAAAGCGGTTCTATCATCAACATCACATCCATTATTGGAATACGCGGACAGGCAGGACAATCGAATTATGCGGCATCGAAATCAGGTATTATTGGCTTTACTAAATCTATAGCTGATGAATTTGGTTCGCGTAGTATTCGATGTAACGCTGTTTCGCCCGGATTCATTGAAACAGATATGACTGAAGTACTTCCGGATGAAGTGAAGAAAGATATCCTTCGTCAAATTCCAATGCAGCGCATGGGCAAACCGGAGGAAGTTGCCAATGCCGTGCTATTTTTAGCTAGCGATATGAGCAAATATGTAAGCGGACAAGTGCTTAGTGTTTGCGGAGCTATGTCGCGCTAGTTTTCATTTTAACCGATTCAAAAGAAAAAATTGAACACATCTATCACCTTTGAACATTCGCTTTGGCTGATTATTCCCTGCTTAATTGTAGCAGGCTTATATGCATTTGTGCTCTACCGAAACGATTTCAAACAAGAGGATGCGCCTTTTTTCAAATATCGCAAATACCTAACTGCACTTCGGTTTCTAACTGTGTTGGGTATATTGTTGCTATTACTTTCTCCCTTTATCAAATCAAGAAACACTGAATCGCAAAAGCCGATTGTGGCCATTTTAGTCGACAAATCAGAATCTATCCGCAATGGATTTAAGCAAAAAGCCGATACACTTACTTATTTCGACAAACTGAATGCGCTGCGCAAAAAACTGGAAGACAAATTTGAGGTAGTAGCGTTTACAATTGGCGACAAGACAGAAGCGTTAGCAAACAAAACGCTCAACGCTAAAGCAACTAATATTTCAGGCGCATTTGAGCAAATCAACGATCAGTTTTACAATCAAAATATTGGAGCCGTTGTTCTTGCATCCGATGGTATTTTCAATCAAGGCATTAACCCTGTATATGCTACCACCAATGCCACCTACAACATATATACCGTAGCGGTAGGCGACACTACTATTCCCAAAGACTTGAAAATTGAAAACGTTTTCTACAACAAAATCGCTTACCTCAACGACCAATTTGCGTTGAAAGCCGATATTGGCGCTACTAACCTTTCAGGCAACACTGTTACCGTTTCTTTAAGTGAAGTGAGTGAAGGAAAATCACGACCGCTTGGTTCAAAATCGATGCTTGTCAATTCCAATGCATTTTATAATGCTGCCGATTTTATTGTTCCTGTAACCAAAACCGGCATTGCGCATTATGTAATTTCGGTTACAAGCTTGAATGGCGAAATCACTTACAAAAATAACACACGCGATATCTTTATTGAAGTGCTGGATGGCCGACAAAAAATTCTATTGTTAGCCAACTCACCGCATCCGGATATTGCTGCTATTAAAACGGCTGTAGAAGCCAATAAAAACTATAGTGTTGACGTACAATTCATCGATGATTATACAGCAAAAGTTGCAGAGTACAGCCTCGTTATTTTACACCAATTACCGAGCAACACAAACAACGCCCAGCGCGTAATTGCAGATATCAATGCAGCCAAGAAATCGGCTTGGTTTATTGTAGGTACCATGAGCAATTTGGGTGAGTTAAATAAACTCCAAAACACGATTACTATTTCCGGGAACATCAATAAATACAACAATGTAACCCCTACTATAAATAAGGATTTCACATTGTTCACACTTTCGGAAAACACACAAAATGCAATTGTAAAATTCCCTCCGCTAAGCGTTTTTTATGGTGATTATAAAAGTAACCCTACAGCAAAAACGTTGTTCAACCAAAAAATCAATGCGGTAAATACCGATTATCCTTTGCTAAGTTTTGGTGAAAATGGTGAACAAAAAAATGCCCTACTCTGCGGTGAAGGCCTTTGGCGTTGGAAGTTATACGACTTCATGCAAAATAAAAACAACGAAGCCTTTCAAGAAATTATCAATAAAACCATTCAATATCTTTCTGTTGAAACCGATAAACGTCCGTTCCGCGTCAATGCAGCAAAAACCATCTTCGCGGATAACGAAGCTATTCAGTTTGATGCGCAGTTGTATAACGCCAATTTTGAAATGGTGAATGGCACTGATGTTGATATGAAAATCAAAGATGAAGCAGGCAAAACTTACGACTTCAAATTCAACAAAAACGATAACTATTATACCTTAAATGCAGGATTTTTGCCTTCAGGAAGTTACAAGTATTCTGCATCTACTAAGTTAGGCGCTAATGCGTATAAAGTAGACGGACAGTTTAGCGTATCTTCTTTACAATTGGAAGAAATCAATACTGTTGCCGACTTCAAACTATTGAATAGCTTGGCGTTGGCGCACAATGGCAAAATGGTATCGTTGGATGAAACCGATAAAATTGCCGAGGAGCTCTTAGCAAAAAAAGAACTCAAACCAATTCTCTACGACAAGTTCAGCACCGAAAGTGCCATCAATTTAAAATGGATTTTTGCCTTACTCATTTTACTCCTTTCGCTAGAATGGTTTATTCGAAAATGGAGCGGAGGATATTAGGCAAAACCATAATGCACAAATACCAATTTTCAAATACCTGAAAATAGGAAATTCACTATTTCATCCTTTTTCTTTAAAATTACAAGTCTTACTACATTTAAAATTCAAATCCATATGCTTACGCCACGATCCATTTACTCTGAAGAACATATCATGTTTGCACAATCGGTGCGCGATTTTTTAAAGAAAGAAATTGAACCTAAACATGCACAGTGGGAAAAAGACAAAATGGTTTCGCGCGAAAGTTGGTTGCAGTTTGGAGAGAGCGGTTATTTATGTCCGCAAGTAGAAGAAAAATACGGTGGACTAGGCATTAACGACTTTCGTTACAATGCCATCATCACTGAAGAAATTGCGAAACTAGGATTAGCTTCTGAAGCTGTTGGGTACCCTTTGCATTCAGATATTGTATGTCCATATATTGAACATTATGGAACAGAAGCATTAAAGATGAAATGGCTACCTAAAATGGTTTCCGGTGAAGCGATTGCAGCGATTGCGATGACAGAGCCGGGTGCAGGAAGCGACTTACAGGGCATGCGTACAACAGCTGTTGACAAAGGCGACCATTTTGTTGTGAATGGTTCAAAAACTTTTATTACAAACGGTTATTTGAGCGATTTATGTGTTGTTGCCGTTAAAACCGATGTAACAAAAGGTGCTAAAGGAATCAGTTTGGTAGTGATTGAAACTGGAATGAAAGGCTACACTAAAGGCAAGCCATTTGAAAAAGTGGGCTTGCATGCACAAGATACTTGCGAATTGTTTTTCGAAAATGTAGAAGTGCCGAAAGAAAATTTATTAGGTGAAATCAATGATGGCTTCAAGTATTTAATGACAGAACTTTCGCAAGAACGCTTAGTGGTTGGTCTTGGTGCAATTGCAGCAGCAGAAGGTGTTCTAGCCGCCACCATTCAATACACAAAAGATCGCGTGGCGTTCGGAAAACCAATTTCGGAATTACAAAACACGCGTTTTAAATTAGCGGAAATGGAAACGGAAGTATCCATTGGAAGAATCTTTGCTGATCGTTGTGTGGAATTGCACCTCGATAAAAAATTAGACCAAGCGAGTGCTTCTGCTTGTAAATATTGGCTTACAGATCTTCAGGCAAAAGTTGCCGATGAATGTTTGCAACTCCACGGTGGCTATGGATACATGTGGGAGTATCTTGCAGGACGTGCATTTGCAGACGCTCGTGTACAACGCATCTATGCCGGTACAAACGAAATTATGAAAGAGTTAATTGCCAGAAAAGTATTGAAGTAATCTACTTACCGTTTCAACATTCGAAGCCATCCGATAAAATACCGGGTGGCTTTTTATTTTATGACCGTACTCCTAGTTTGAGCGTTATAAGAAGCAAAAATACCATAGCCGTTCGTAATATTGGAATACACATAAGATGGCTCAGATGAGTTGGTATTATTGGTCTGCCGATACAGTTCCAAGGTTTTACTGTATTGATAATACGTTTTTGAAATAGTTCGTATCTCATACCACAGCTTAGATGATATCAACTTATCTTTTGATGTTGCATCCTGAAAATCGAATTCCAATGTTTTGTTTTGCCCATTGAAACCATTATCGCCAAAAAACAAATTCAAGCCCCATTCTCGTGCTGTATCCGACAAATAGACTGTAGGCATTAGCTTATAGCTTTTGATTCGAGAATAAATCATTGTATCTCCCTGTGCATTGATAACTTGCGACAACTTCTCTTCAGCCCACACACTTATTTTATAATAGTTCTCTTTATCGGCATTATCATGAATATTGACAACGATTTTGGCTCGCGTAAAATCGGTAGAATCGGCAGGATAACTAGCAACATAATAATTCAAAATTTGTACAGGAATAACTTGCTCATCTTCAGCTAATGCTTGCCCGTATTGTGATTGCGTTACTTTTATACTGTACTTTTTCCCTTTCACCGGATTAAACGAAGATTGAAACTTGCCAAATGTGCCAACCGTATCTGAATTCACATACTTCATTTGCTCCTTGAATGTATTATCCTCATACAATTCAACAATAGCATCTTCCAAACTGTGAATAGCATTGGCTCCATTTGCAGCATAGCTTCCTGTAACAAATACATTCATTTTGCCACCATTCGTAAACAAGCTGTTAACTACCATTTTCGAACTGGACGCCTGATCCTTTATCACAAAATCTTTCTCGCAAGCCGAAAGCGTGAGAAGAAAAAGGGCTATAATCAACACCTGTTTTATCATAATCCAAAATGAATAATATATGTTAATGATGGCAGTATGGGAAACAAGCTCAACTGCTTATACACCAATACTCGATTGCCATTCGAATCGTTTCGATAATCTTGATAAACAGTAAACACATTGAGGCGGTTGTAAAGATTATAAATACTAAAGTTGAATTCATGCTCGTTTCTCTTTACGCGCTTTTTATATGTGAACGAAATATCTAAATGATGGTAAGCCGGTAAGCGATAATTATTTTTTCCTGAATAGAGTGCAATCTCTTCCCCTGAACCGGGATATGGATTACCGCGCTTTACATAGTTATCGTAATGCACAACACCATCAAACGTGTTATACGATTGATTGGAAACGGAAATCATATTACCACTGCCATACACCCACGAAAGACCTAATGCAATATGCTTAGTAATATTGTAGTTCATTTGGAAGGCTATATTATGTCGCCTGTCGTATTTGTAAGGGAAGGATTCGCCACCATTTAATGTGCTGAATTTTCGATTACTCCATGATAAAGTATAAGCTACTGAACCTGTAATACGGCCATAGGTTCTGGCCAAATAAACTTCCATTCCATAGGCTGTACCTTTACCATTATTGGTTACCTGTGTTTCCCACGACCGATTGAAATAATTTGCTCCCTCTTTGTATTCAATTAAATGATTCATGGTTCTATAAAAACCATCCACACTCCATTCAAAAAATAGCGGCAGTTTATGCATCATTCCCCCAGAAAAATTCCAACCAATTTCCGGTGCAGCCTTAGCTGTTGCAGGCACCCAATAATCGTTGAGAATGTTTGATGTTGAGGCCACCAAAAGGTGAATGTTTTGTGACAAGCCTGAAGCTGAAGCTCGCAGTGAAAAAGACTTCACAGGACTATACACAAGATTTACACGTGGCAATAAATTGGTGAATGTTTTACCTTGTACGGTGTAGGTTCTGAAGTGAAATCCGGCATTGATTGTCCAGTGTTGGTTAGGCGAATATTCCTCTTCCACAAAACAAGATGTCTCCAACGCCTTTGTTTCACTGCCTTTTATCGTATTTGTTTTTTGTCCTATCCATGTATTATCAATTTCTTCCTTTCCTTTTCCTGTTTCAAAATATAAGCCTTTGATTTCAACTCCGGTTTTGAACGTTTGCTTTTTTGTAATTGTAAAACGCAACACACTTCGCAATGTATAATCGCGAATGTAGGCCGTAGACTTTAAATCATAATAGTTATTGAACGCACTATTATAGGGCGTTTCGGGGGCCGAATAGTGGTACTTGTTCTCCGAATTCAATTCATAATCGCTAAACGAAAATGCAGTGTGCAATGCTAATCGACTATTAAAGTCATGTATCCAATGCACAGAACTCACATAATTGGCCCATTGTACTTTTTGCAGGATTGTGGATTCACCCGGAGACTTGGCCGTACTTTCAACTTTCTTTGTAAACGTATAAAAATCGTAATTCGAAAAATAATTGAGTTCTATTCGATCGTTCTTGCTGAACTGATGAGCAAGTTTGAAGTTTATATCAGCAAAGTAATAGGCTATACTTCCATTATATCCGGCTGACTTAAATTGCCGCTTAGAAATAGGTCCGGTATATGCACCAACATAACATCCGCGGATCGATAAAGCAAAATGCGTCTTCTTCTTTTTATCAATAGGTCCACCAATATTGAATTTAGAGGCAATCAATCCCAATGAAAATGAACCCTGAATTTTATCTTCATTTCCGTTGGCTGTTTCAATGTTCATCACCGAGCCCAAACGTCCACCAAAACTTGCAGGAAAACTATTTTTGTGCACTTCCATGCGTTCAATGGCATCGCTGTTAAACACAGAGATGAAACCATACAAATGCGAAGGATTATAGACCGTACTGCCATCGATAAGCATTAAGTTCTGATCCGGACTACCACCGCGCACAAAAACGCCACGTGTGCCTTCGTTACCGCTTTGTACACCGGGTTGCATCTGCACGGCACGAATGGGATCGTGTTCTCCAAGCAAGGCAGGTAACGCCAAAATATCTTCTCTGCGCAATGTGATTAACCCATTGGCATCATGCTGTGCGGCAGCTTCTTTCTTTCGCTCTAACACTACAACATCTTTCATCAAATGGTTACTTTCCATTTCAATGCGAAGTACCGTATCGCGTGAAACATGGAGTTTGAAATCTTGTTTTGAATAACCTAAATAACTAACTGTAATTTGATGTGATCCGGCTGAAAGAAGCAAAGAAAATTTTCCGGAAGAATCTGAAATTGTGCCGTAAGATTGCTCCGGCAAAAAAACAACAGCCTGTTGAATCGGCAATCGTTCTTTATTGTCCCAAATAGTGCCGGACACTTTGTAATTTGTTTGCGAAAAAACAGGGCACACCAATGAAACACAACTCATTAGGAAGAAAACACGTGTCCACTGCATCATCTAGCGAAGGTAACTAATATTAAAAACAACCTTCATTCTTTCTAGTTTAAAAATGACTTAAATCATTCTCCCAAATTACGCATACTTTATTCCATTAGCAGGAAAATTGTACTAAGTTTAATCTTGAAAGTTGTAGACAAAAATGACAGCAAGAATATTTAAGGATGATGCTACTCAAGTTCAGTTTGAACGTGACGGGTATATTACCATGCCATTTTTGAATTCGGAGGAAATAAACCACCTGAAAAGTATATATAGTGAGGTATTCAGCCAAGCACCTAACGACTTTCATTCTACGTCATTTTTTGAAGATGAAGCACTAAAGCAAACCATATCCGCTAAAGTTGAAGCGCTTTACACACAAAAGGTAGATGCGTTGTTTGCTCCCATTCAAAAATTGGGCAGCAGCTTTTTAACGAAATCGCCCGGAGAAAGAGGGGAACTGCCTATTCATGCCGATTGGACTGTTGTAGACGAATCGAAATATTGCTCGGTAACCATTTGGGTGCCATTGATTGATACCAATGAAGAAAACGGAGCCATTCAAGTGTTGCCGGGAAGCCACAAATTTTCGGATGCATTAAGAGCACCAACACTTCCAAGTGCTTTCTTGGAACAAAAAGAAACCATTGCGCCTGAAATGAAAATGCTAAAACTTAAAGCAGGTGAGGCATTCATCTTTACGCATGCAGTTTGGCATTCCTCTTTACCTAATTACACTAACATGGAACGCGTTGCAGTTACCTACGGACTTATTCCTGAAGGCGCTTCGCTGTGCTTATATCATCGAAGTGAAAATGGTAAGTTGGAAAAATGGAATATGCCTGTTACAATGTTTCAACGCTATACTAATATCGGTCAACGCCCATTATTTGGCGAGAAAGTAGCTGAATTTGATTATGAAGTCAAAAAAGAAACGGCTAACTCCATCAAACAAAAAATAGATTTTTATAAACGTCAATTAAATCGTAAAAAAATGAAACCATTATTCTTAGATCCACAAAAACAGAAACAATTCGAAGAAGAAGGATATGTTGTTTTACCGGCCTTGAATGCAGATGAAGTAAAAGAACTATACGATTATTATTACAGCACTTCCCTGAAAGAGGGCGATTACGGCAGCTATGGTAATGGATTTAAAGTGGGCATGGACAATAAAGACAAAAACTTGGTGAATGAGATGATGGAAAAAGTGATTGGAATTGCTTTACCCAAAATGCAACAACATATGTATGATGCACAAGTCTTCACAGCTAGCTATGTGGTGAAAGAGCCTAATCCATTGAGTGTTGTACCTGTGCATCAAGATTGGTCGTTTGTAGATGATGAAGGCGAATATTGCTCCACTACATGTTGGATTCCGCTGATGGATGTAAACGAAGAAAACGGAGCATTAGGCATTGTTACAGGAAGTAATAATTATTATGATGTTATTCGTGCTTCACCTTCACCACAAACCCCACATGCTTTGGCAGATCATTATTTCACTACTTTCCCTTACATCAAAATGGTGAATATGAAAGCCGGAGAAGCTATTGTATTCAACAATAAAACATTCCATGCTTCGCCTCCTAACAACTCGAAAGAACAGCGAGTAGCGATAGGTTTAGGTTTCGCACAACGTGAGGCTAAAACAGTGCATTATTATTTAAAACCGGATGGCAATAAAAACAAACTATTGAAATACGCTATTGATCGCGAATTCTTCAAAAAGTATGATAATGCGCGTCTTTCAGCCATGTATGAAGCCGGTGAAGTCATTACCGATTATCCTTTAATAGAAGAAATTGACTACATCTACCCCACCTTCACTGCTGAAGAAATGGTCAACATGATGACCACCACCGGTAACGAATTTAATATGCCGCTTTGCCAGAAATTGGCCGATGCCTTTGGCTATAATCTTGATGGAACTCCTAAAAATACTGAGCCTAAGGTAGAAGAGGTTGCTCCGGCACAAGAAGATATTCCGGTTGCAGAAACTGCACCGGTGTATGACCAACCCGGTGCTTTAGATAAGCCATTTTGGAAAGTATATACACCGTTGAATATTCTCCGAGAAATCAAAAACAGAATAACGCAATAAGTATTGCTTATTTCTTTTCGTCTTCTTTTGGAACAGTGCGAATCTCTTCTGGTTGAACAGATTCAATCGTTTGTTTTGACCCTATGATACGGAATGTGGTACGTCTGTTTTTCTGATGTTCTTCTTCCGTACATTCTACGCCATTTATACACTTATTGGTAATCTTAGTTTCCCCGTAACCTTTTGCTACAAGTCGTTCTGTGGCTACACCCTTCTCTATTAAATAGTCAACTACAGATTGCGCACGCTCTTGCGATAATTTTTCGTTGTAACTATCGCTACCTCTCGAATCGGTATGTGAGCCAATTTCAATCGTCAAGTCTTTGTTATCGGAAAAGAACACCAAAATAGAATCCAATACTGCTTTCGATTCCGGACGCAATGTTGCTTTGTTGTAATCGTAATAAATATTCGGAATCACAATTTCTTTTTGCGGGAAAATCTTATCGAGTTCTGCGTAAGCAAGAATGCTGATGAGTGTAGAATCTTGATTGCGTTTACCTACAGTTGTTACCGTGGTATTTTTAGAAAAATAACCTGGCTTGTAAAATGTAAGCTTGTATTCGGTTTCAGCTTTTAATGGCGTGGTATATAAACCTGCTGCATTGCTGAGTAAAGTAAAACTATCGGTTGCCGATTTTACAATCACCATTACTTTATCGAGTGGCGACATGCCCAACAATTTGCTATCCGGATTTTCAGGTTGTTCGAACTTCTTCTCCTCCACTTTCCCTTTCAATACAAAGTAATTCACCCATTTTTCTTCAAATCGATAGATATCGTCACCTCCTTTTCCCCCAATACGATTAGAAGAAAAATAACCGGCAAAAAGCACTGAGTCATTACTGTCTAAGGGTTTGTATTTTTCAATTACCATTCCAAAATCATCGGCCCCACTGTTGATAGGCGATTTCAAATTTTGTGCATCGCGCCAAACGGTTTTCCCTTTCACGGCTTTGAAAATATCCAAGCCTCCCATACCCGACAAACCATTTGACGAGAAATACAAATTACTGCGATCGTCTAACCACGGAAACATTTCGTCACCACTCGTATTTACAGCAGTACCGGCATTATACGGAGCGCCCCAACCGGAATCTGTTTTCACGAAGTAATACAAATCTTTACCACCAAACCCTGCCGGTAAATCAGAAGAAACAAATAGGTATTTCCCATCCTTCGAAAGAGCAGGTTGTCCAACATTAATGGTATCGGCAAACAAATTTATTTGCTCGGGCTCTGTCCAACTCTTATTCACAAACTTAGAATAGAACACGTGGCAGAACTCGTTTTTCGCTGTTTTGATTTTTTCTTTTGAACTTAAATCTACCGTTTGGCAACGCGTGAAATAAATTTCATTGCCATCTTTACTTAATGCGCATGTCCCTTCAAAGGCATCAGTATTTACGCCATCAAAATCTTTAATCGTTGTAAGTGTTTTATCAGCAAAGAAAACATCGGCATTCTTTTCATTTGTCCACGCATTTACAACACTGCCTTTTGCATCGGTACGAGAAGAAGAGAAATATAATTTCCCATTATTGAGCAATGGAGAAAAATCGTTTGTAGGCGTATTAATGCCTTTCACATTGTCTACAACAAATCGATCATTGGCTTTTTGCCACTCCAAAGCATTTTGACATTTTTTCAACTCTTTCTCTGCTAAATTCTTGTTGGTCGCATCTAACTTCGATAATTGTGTAAAGGTTGCTATTGCATCATTATATCGATCTTGCCCCATTTGCATTCTACCTAATTGCAATAATGCTTCTTGGCGACCTAAATCTACCGTTGTTTTGTACCATTTTTCTGCGCTGCTATATTGATTATATCGACTATACGCATCCGCAATTTGCCAAGCTATTTCCTGTTTTTTTGCAGGGTCTTTTTCCAATTCAAAATCTTTTTGAAGTAATGCCGGAGCATTAGCATATTGCTTCAAATCGTAAGCCTTTTCACCGGTTAACACAAACTGACCTCCGCTACATCCGTTCAAGAAAGTAATCAGTATAAAAGCAAACCCTATGTATCCAAACCCTTTCAACCTACAACTTGTTTAATCATTAAATAAGACGAAATAACAATCAACATCGACACAATGTTCCCAATCAAAAAATAATCATTCGTTACACGATCATTTTTATCGGTATCTAAACGTGTTCCTAATTTCAGAGCACCAAAAAAGCCAATCACCATAGGCATATCGTTGAGTAAACCCATAAAAATAAACAGACGTTCCAGAATCCCTTTCATGATAGAATATAACCACGAATGGGCGGTGATAGCATTATTTTGTTTTTGAAAATATCTTCTGATAAAATGGAAAACAACTAATGCAAACAGCTCCTGCAAAAAAAAGATAAGTATATAAAAAGGGATGTTCGTCATTTCAGCAATGTTGATTCTAATATAGCTTCCTTTAAACACAAATACTCATGAATCTGCAAACTTTTTTTCCTGCGCCATACTAGCGATACGTCTTTCTTTGTTTTTTTAGCAACTTCCTTATAATCTACAAACTTCAAAAATGCATCAACTAGCATTACATCTTCCGATTTCCAACTGTCGATCAACGTTTGATAGACAACAAACAAATTGTTAAGTATTTTATCGAAAGCGGGAGACTCTATGTCCATCCAAAATCGTCTGTTACGATCCTTTTTAAGAAGCGTTATGTTTTCGCGGGCCTGCGTAAGCCCAGCGCCTACCATTCCGTGCGCTACTTTGTGATTAATTGGGGTGTCGATGGTTCCATAATGCAAGGAATAACGAAGCTTAAACCCAACATTTTTCACATAGGCATATTCATCGAGTGCTATAATAATTTGAACGCAGGTTGGCAAATCAGCTACTACCCCCTGAAATTCATCACCAAGTGTAATGGTAAGTGGAGACAGAATTTTATCCGCAAAGCGTTTGTTATGCAGTGCAATCATCTGCTTAAATCCCGTCATCAACTGCTGCCCCTCAAAGCCACTGCTGCCGATAATATCCGCCATTAAAATGTAATACTGTTCTGTTGGCATACGCACTGTATTTGTTCTCGTTATACTCGATTACAATACGAAAATACAATTTTGCACAAAACATACAAAAAAAAACCTTTTTGCATTTTTAAAGCAAAAAGGTTTTAAAGTTATTTTACGCTGCTATTAGAAACTGTATTCTGAGAATTTCTCAGTGAATTCGTCTTCTTTGAATGCAGGATTAATTTTCAATGAAGAGTACTCATAGCGTTCAAACACACCAATATCATCACTCATCTCTTGAAAGATAGGCATGTACGTTTCTTTATCGATATAGATAGTAGATTTTTTAGCATAAGCCGATGGCACTTTAATTTGCTTACCGCTTAAATCGGACTCAAAGTTCTTCACGAATGAATTTTTTTCTACAACAATACATTCCGGCACTAAAAGGCGCTGATTCAAGGTATACAAGCTCTCTCCTGCTTTTCCGGTTACAGTTATATAACTAAATGTTGGATCCTCTAATACAATTTTGTAGCACTTACGGCCATTGAACACCACTTCACCTTCCAACTTCACTACATCATCAAAACGCTTTTGATCATCGGCTCTTTTCATGGCATCTTTTATCAAACGTGTATACAAATTAAAGCCTGAACTCAATAAGGTATGGTGTTGATCTTTCGTCAGCATACTGCTGTATGGTGAAAGTGATAAAGTGGGTAAAAACTTTCCGGGGTTCACACGTACTTTATCGCTGTTTTGGCCTTTCACAAAAAGAAGTTCAGTCCCTTTATTCGGATCCGATAACACCTTGGTGTAAATCTTATTGGGCGCTACATTCACCTTCGTCAATACCTCCAATACAATCAACTTTCCACGCTGGCGTTCGAAGCCTTTCATCACATAAGAACTTCCTCGCAAAGATCCTGTAACGGCTACTGATTTTTCTAAAATAGCTCTGGCTTGATTGTCAGCAGCATTGGCTCTAGCGAGCATTAAAACAAGGGCAAAAGCAAGTATTTTTTTCATTCTTGTATTTAGATTTATAAACTGATTCCGATTTTTTTAAAAATAAAACTGATTACCCAAGCCGGGCCAATTAAAAGAAACTGCAAGTCTTTCAAAAAAGAAGGTTTTTTCCCTTCGATGTTGTGTCCCCAAAATTGAAATATCCACGCTATTACAAATAATATGAACGATACTAAAGCAAGATTCAAGCCAAGATGAATTTTAATCCAATGGCAAAGTGCGATACAAATAAATGAATAGAAAAACATACCCACTGATAACGACTTAGAGAGCATAAAATAATACCCCAAAACCAACACCATTATAACCTTCGCCACTATTCCTTCAGAAAGTGTATTATCTGTACCTAAAGGAATACTGTAAAGTAAACCGACAACGGTAAAGAATATTGTAGGCACACATATCCAATGGATTAACTTATTCGTTGGATTTTGATGACTGATGGCATATTCATCTAACCACTCGTTTATTGTTCTCATAATCAGTTATTTTCCTTAAATGTAATGCATACATCCAAAAAAACAAAAGTCACGCGGTTGCGTGACTTATTGTTAAGAAAAATTTGAAATTAAATTAGTCGGCAATAACAAATTTAGTAGTTGCCGTTGATTTGCCATTTGCAATTTGAACAAAGTAAACACCTTCAGTTAATGTGTTTCTTTCGATAACCACTTGGTTGCTTCCTGTAGCCACTTTTACTTCTTTAGAAGAAACTACGTTACCTAAAACGTTAACTATATTTACAGTATAAACACCTGCGTTATCGCTTTCGAAATTAAGCGTTGCAGAAGAGTGCATAGGATTTGGAACGATAGCTACTGCATGAATATCTTTTGCTACTTCATTGATACCAACACCGCAAGCTGCAGTAAGACCAGGATCATTAACATTCAATGGTGTACAAGAAGCTGTTGAAGTTGCAACGCGTATAAAGAAATCTAAATTAGCCAATTGAGTAGAAACCGGGCCTTGTGGTAGAGTTGCCCCTTTCAACCAAGCCAACATTTGAATATCAACAGTATACTGACCAACAGCATCGTTAGTTGTTCCTGAAATCGTAAAACAACCTACTTCGTTTGCATTGTAACGCTTACTCGCTTTGCTGAATGAATAGCAAAGACCGCATGGCAAATTCGACATAGAAACAATCTGAACTGAATCCAAGTCAACCGCTTGCGGCTGAGTTACACTTGCTGGAATTTTAAAAGAAATAGACTCATTGTAAGCAGTACCTTTTACAGCACAAGCCAAGTTAGCAGGTGTTGGCTTGAAGGTAGCAGATGGTGTAGTAGGATCCGGGTTGCAAACACTTACACCTCCTGCACATTGCGCATTAGAAGAAAGGCTTACGATACAAGTAAGGGATAAAATAGTAAAGATTTTTTTCATGGTTTATTTTTTATTTAAGTTTCAAAGCTACAATATTTTAGCATAAACGGCTATTTTTTTTCAATCAAATATCAACAGGGCAAAAAAAATGGCTGTCTAAAAAGACAGCCATTTTTATCAAAAGTTTGAATGATTATTCAATCACAACTCTTCTGGTTACAGAAGATTTTCCGTTTGTAATAGTTACGAAATAAACACCATTTGCATAGTTTTTGTTTTCGATAGCTACTACGTTGTTACCTCCGTTTTTAGAAACGATATCTTGTGCAAATACAGTAGAACCCAAGATGTTAGTTAAACGAACTGAATATTTCTCTTCGTTTTCAGAAGTGAAAGACACTTTAGTAACTGTAGAGAATGGATTTGGGTTGATTGACAAATCAGAGATGTTTGCTTCAACGCTTTCGATTGACTTAACACAAGCTCTGTTATCAGCTTTGAAAGAAGGATATGGAGACGCAGTATCCACTTTCAATGGAGTAGCCTCGTTATCAACACAAGCTACACGAACAAAGTAACGAAGACCTGTAACAGCCTCAGCATCAACTTTAGGAAGGGTAACGATATCAGTTACCGCAGTAACTTTAATTCTCAATTTGTACTGACCAGCAAGAGCGTTTGTAGAACCAGTTACTTGAATAACACCAGTTTCCTTACCGTTGAACGTGTTATTCGCTTTGTTTGTTTTCCAGCAAAGACCTGCAGGTAAGTTTTCAATACTATCAATTTTCAATGTTTGAACAGTAACCAATTGACCTGCAGTTCTAGTAGTATCGTAGTTTTCGAAGTAAATCACTTGATTGATTGTACGTCCGTCATTGATAACTACTGGAAGAGAATCAGACAATGGAGATAATCCGGCAACACCAGATTGAGGTTTAGGAGAAACAGTACTTGTAGTACCGCAGTTTCCTGCATAAATACTAGAAGCTAGTATTCCAACTAAAGAAAGTGTAGAAATTAATTTTTTCATGTTTGTTTTGTTTTATTTTAAAAAATTATTCAAAAATAGCATAGTTATCGATAAAAAGGAAATGCTGTTGATAAAAAATCAACGTTATTCTACAACAAGTTTGCGCACAACACGTTTACCAGCAATTTCTATATTCAACATGTAAACACCTTTGGCAGACTCGTTTAAATCAATAGTCTTTTCGGCAACGTTATTCTGAATGGCCAAAGCAGATGAATAAACTGTTCTACCTACCATATCGTTCACTGAAATATTTACTTGTGTTGCCAATGTTTGAAGTGTCAACGTAAACTTACCTGTTGAAGGATTAGGATGTACAGAAAGACCTTGAAGTAGACTATTATCATCCTCGATTCCAACAGTACTTATTGTTGTTAAATCAGTTGTTACATTACAGAAAGGGAAATTAGGATTGTAAATAAGTACTTGGTAATCACCATCGCCAACAAAAGGAATAGAAGAACCTGTTTGTCCGCTAATTTCCAATCCATCTTTAAACCACTTTGCCTTAAAGCTTGATGAAATTCCAGGATTTAAGAATACTTGACCTGTTGGTGAATAATAAGCAACAGTAGGCGCAACAGTAGGTGTTGCACCGAAATAAACACGCTTAGCGGAATCGCTCAAATTCGTACAACCGGTTAACGTATTTGTTACCTTAATTTTATATGCTCCTGAAACTTTCGCGTAGTAAAAAGAATCCGTTGCACCTACTAAATAAACAGAATCGTTTTTATACCACTCGTAAGTACAATTAGCACAATAAGGAGTAGCTACTAAACGAACAGAATCTCCATTACAAAGACTATCTTTTAATGCAAATGCAAATGGTTTTGTAGGTCTACCTTTAATGGTTACAACAAGTGTATCAACAATTACAGTAGCAACAGTTGTATCTAAGCGAACATAACCTTGTGCACACGAACCACTAAAGTTAACATCGTAAGGTAAAAATGGAAAAGGATTTATATTGATGTTGTATGTTCCCATATTATCATCTGCTGATCCAAAAGGAGGTCCATTATCTTCATCCCAAAGTTCAAAAGAGAAAGAAGTCGTTCCAATAGGTAAGGCAGCCTGTGCAATTGGAATTGGTATATTAAAATTGCTGGTATTAGAAACAGAATTGCTGCGCGTATTTACGCCAAGTAAACCTACTTTAGCATAAACCTCTGGATCGCCTGCAGCTAATTCCTCTACATCCCCTCTCCAACAAGAACCGGCATTGGTCATGTTATTGATGTGAAGTTGTGAAATATAATAGTTGTAATAAACTGTTTTCAATGCTACTTTATAAATTCCGGGCTGTGAGAATTTGACAATACCGGGAGATTTCAAACTAGATGTTTGTCCATTGCCTAAATCCCAAAAATAACGCGTTGGGTTAGGTGAAGCTGCAGATAAAATCGCATTTAAGTTTAGCACTACAGAATCGCAATCTTCGCGAACGCCTCCATACGTAAATGAGGATACACTTCCTGAAGTATCAGGAAGAATCACAATTGTATCTGAATATTTTTGTGGTACATCGTTTTGTGAAACGTTTCCAATGGGAGTTCCAATGGCCACTACATCTGCATCAATATTCACCTGAATGGTGTAAATACCTGCAGCCAGAGGTGTTCCACAGATAGTTACACAACCAAGTGTGTCATTATTCTGAACATCATAATATCCTTTATAAGGAGATTGCGATTTACTGAAGTTATAATTATCGGCTCCGGAAGGCAACCCTGTTAATGAAGTAATTTTGACACGATTCAACTGTACATAACTACAACCTGAACATTGTGAAAGTGTTCCAGGGTCTGTCAAACGCTTAGGCAGATTAAAGTGGATCACTGTTGTGTAAGGATGATTTGCCATACCTGTGTCAGGCTTATTACAAAGTCCACCTATTGGCTTACATCCAAAGTTATTAGGAGTACATGATGTACACTGTGCTACAGAATATTGTGCTATACACAACAAAAGAAATGAAAGTAAAAAATTACGCATTGAAGTTGTTTTGGTTTTTGTTTTGTTCAAATTAAAGATATTATAACTTATAAAACAAGTTGCATGATACATTTTTAAAATGACAATATCATGACAATCTGGAAGGACTGTGAATTAACAAAAATTTGTTTTTTGAAAAAAAACTACTTGTTTAGTAGCCTACAAAAACAAACTAAGAATTATGAAACATTTTTTCACGCTGCTTTGCGGTGTTTTTATGACACTAACCTCTTTTTCTCAATCAGCCAAGCTTTCGGGCAAAATTGTGGATGAAAAAGGAGAAGGTTTGATTCAAGCCAATGTAGTCATTGATGCATCAAAAGGCTTGGCTACCGTTACCGACTTTGACGGAAATTATGAACTCGCTTTAGATGAAGGAACATACACTGTTACCTACCGTTATGTTGGAAAGGAAGAACAAAAACTAAAAATAACACTTGCAGCGGGCGAGAAAAAAGTACAGAATATAACGCTCACCGACAAAGAAAAAATCATGGACCAGGTCGTGGTTACAGGTAGTAAATATGAGAAGAAATTATCGGAAGAGACTGTATCCATGGACGTTTTGAATAACACTACGCTCACTAATCAAAACATTACTTCATTGGATAATGGAGTTCAGAAAGTTCCGGGGGTAACTATTGCTGATGGTCAAGCCAACATTCGTGGAGGTTCTGGTTGGTCTTACGGTGCCGGTACTCGTGTTGCTATTTTGTATGATGATTTACCCATCACTACGGCCGATGCGGATGATGCAAAATGGAGTATGATTCCAATGGAAAATATCGACCAAGTAGAAATTATTAAAGGTGCAGCTTCAGCCCTATACGGGTCAGGGGCATTGAATGGTGTAATCAACGCACGTATGGCTTACCCTACAGACAAACCTTATACTAAAGTAACTACTTATGCAGGATTCTATGAAGGACCTACTAAAACTAGAGAATTGAAGTTTTGGAAAGGAACACCTCGCTACTTTGCCGGAATAAACTTTGCCGATAGAAGAAAAATTGGACAATGGGATCTAATTGTTGGAGGTGCATACAATAACGACAAATCATACTTAGATTCAGCTAACGGACAAGATGGAAGAATAAATGCGAAAGTTCGTTATCGTTTCAAAAAAATTGAAGGATTGAATGTTGGCGTAAACCTCATTGGATATTGGAGTTGGGGAACAACTTTCTTCATGTGGGATAGTATTGGCAACAGAGGATACAAGCCACTTCCGGGAACTGTTACACTTTACGATAACAACCGTTATTTAGTGGATGGATACGCTAACTATTTTGATAAGCATAACGACAAGTTTGCATTAAAATATCGCTATCTGAACTCTTCAAACATTAATAGTACAGGTCAGGGATCTATCGGACAACGTCATATTATCGACTTTACATTTCAACGTCCGTTCGATTTAGGCAAAAAAATAAAATTAAACTTCCTTACCGGTGCTGCAGGAAGAATTGATCGCATAGACCTACCATCCAAAACGGATACGGCCTATTTATATGGCACAACGGGTCACAGAGCATATAACGCTTCTATTTTTGCGCAAACAGATTTCAAATTCTTCGACCGTTTAAATATCTCTCTTGGGGCAAGATGGGAGTATTTTGAAATCGACAAAAAGAATAGCTTGAAAGATTTACCTTATCCGCTTTTGCGTTTTGGAATCAACTACCAAGCCGCACAAGCTACATATATCAGAGGATCATTCGGACAAGGATTCCGTTATCCTGCAGTGGCAGAGCGCTTCGTAACAACTTCTGTTGGACCTTTAGGTATTTATCCTAACGAAAAACTAGAACCGGAGAAAGGATATAGTGCCGAATTAGGTATCAAACAAGGTTTTCAATTTGGAAAAAAATCGAATTGGGGCGGTTTTGTTGATGCTGCCGGATTCTGGAATCAGTACCAAAACATGATGGAATTTACTTTTGGAACCTTTGGTGACCCAACAGATGCTTCTAAAAACTATGGTGCCGGTTTCTCCTCCCAAAACATAGGAACGGCTCGAATCTTAGGCGCTGAAGTACTTCTAGGACTTCAAGGTAAAGTTGGCGATTTCACTTTGAACTTTGCAGCCGGTTATACCTTTATTGATGCACGATCACTTAACTGGAACGATAAATTAGTTTTATTCAATAGTAAAGGAGACACACTAGTTCCTAACTTCAAAGCATATAATAATGCTAATGCACCTGCTTCTATCGATACCAACACTGAGATTACATACGGCATGACGTCTTCTTCTACAAGCAATTTCTTGAAATATAGACCTCGCCACCAATTCAAGTTAATCTTCAACTTGGAACACAAAAAATTTGAAGTTAACCTAGACTACCAATACATCAGTTTCCAAGAGAATATTGACTATGCTTTCGTAAGCAAAACGTTCTCTACTTTTTCTTCAGCTTTCCGCGGATTAAAGTCTTATCGTGATATGCGCATTGCAGCAGGAAGCAAGGGAGATCATATTTTAAACATCGGTATTGGTTATAAACCTGTAGAAAAGCTCAAATTGCAATTCATTGTAAAGAATGTGTTGAACACAGAATGGATGCCAAGACCGGGAAGATATGAAGCACCAAGAAACTACACACTTCAAATCTCATATCAATTTTAATTCACTTCGTAATAGTCAAAATGCCTGCAAGTTGTTGCAGGCATTTTTTGTTTCCGAAATGTAAAAATCATGTTTGGAGATAAAAAAATGTTTTTAACTTTCGCACAATGAAAAAAATTCCTCTCGAAATTATTGCACTATCGCACAGTGTTACACAGTCTCATTCATTTGCTGTTGTACTTGGAGAGGTTGATGGGACAAGACGTTTGCCAATTGTTATCGGTGGATTTGAAGCACAAGCGATTGCAGTAGCTTTAGACAATATGAAGCCATCACGGCCATTGACACACGATTTAATGAAAACAATTTGCGATACGTTCGCAGTAGAATTAGATCATGTATTTATCTCAAAGTTGAAAGATGGTATTTTCTTTAGCACATTAATTTTTACGAATGGAGAACAGAGTTATGAACTAGACTCTAGAACCTCTGATGCACTTGCTCTGGCAGTCCGTTTTGAGTGCCCTATTTTTGTGGCAGAAACCATTTTACAAGAAGCTGGTGTTGATGCAGAATTAGGAGAAGAACAAAACGAATCGGAGTTAGAAGAAAAGATTGAAGAACTCACTGCTAATGTATCTGCACCACCAAGTTCTGCCTCTAATTTTGGAAACATGAGTTTAGATGAACTAAACGAAGAATTGGATGCAGCCATTGAGAACGAAGACTACGAGAGAGCTGCGCGCATAAGAGATGAACTAAAAAAACGAGGTAAATAAATTTAGAATTTCCATACTTCATTGATGAATGGAATTGCGTGATGTGCAGTTAAATCATACTGTACAGGCACCACACTAACGAAACCATTGGCCAAAGCCCATTCATCAGTATCTTCTCCCTTATCGTGATTTACGAACTTACCGGTAAGCCAGTAATAATTTCTACCGAAGGGATCTTGTCGCTCCATGTACTCTTCCTCCCATTTTGCTACCGCTTGTCGGCATACGCGCACACCTTTGATTGCCTCTGTTTTTAAATTCGGAATATTCACATTCAATAACGTTGCTTTAGGTAAACCATTATCGAGTATTTGTTTTGCTACTACTTTGGCGAAAACAGTTGCAGCAGTAAAATCTGCATCTAACTTGTAATCTAACAATGAAAAGCCTACAGCCGGAATCCCCTCCAAACAGGCCTCCATAGCTGCCGACATTGTTCCCGAATAAATAATATTAATCGAAGAATTCGATCCGTGATTAATACCGGACACACACAAATCAGGTTTGCGGTGCAATATTTTATCCTTAGCTATCTTTACACAATCGGCAGGTGTGCCGCTGCATTGGTAAGACTTCACGCCATCAAACAAGTGGACTTCATCGATACGTAGCGGTTTATTAATGGTAATTGCATGACCCATTCCTGATTGTGGAGAATCGGGAGCAACAACAACTACATCTCCTAAATCTTTTACAGCATTCACTAATGCACGAATTCCAGGAGCGGTTACACCATCGTCATTCACTACTAATATCAAAGGTTTCGACATGTTATTGTTTTATTTTTTTTATGCAAACTTCAAGACTATCTCTCCAATACGGAATAGAAAAACCAAATGAGTCTTTCACTTTCTTTTTGTTCATCACACTGAATCTCGGACGTGTAGCCGGGGTTGGATATTGAAAGGTTTCTATAGGAAAAATAGGCGTTTCAAGCCCAGCTATATCGCGAATACTAATGGCAAAATCATACCATGAAGCTACACCTTCATTACTAAAATGATAGATTCCTGTATGGGCCTGAAGATTATCGTTCATAATCAGTTGTGCAATAAATTGCGCCAAATCTGCTGCATACGTAGGCGTTCCAATTTGATCTGCAATGATATTCAGCAAAGGCTTTTCCGCGCATAAACGAAGTATTGTTTTCACAAAATTTGCGCCAAACGAAGAATACAACCAAGAAGTTCTAATCACGATGAACCTATTGGTTGCGGCAGTTATAGCCCTCTCCCCTGCTAACTTTGAAGCACCATATACACTTAAAGGATTCACGCCATCGTCTTCGTTTAAAAGCAAAGGTGACGTTCCATCAAATACAAAATCAGTGGAAATATGAATGAGAAAAGAATTATATAAGGCACACACTTCAGCCAAATTTCGAGCACCGGTTTCATTAATTGCATAGCATTCTGTTTGCTCTGTTTCTGCTTTATCAACGGCTGTATAGGCAGCACAGTTAACTATTATATCAAATTTTTGTTCTTTGAAGTAAGCATGAACAGCCTTAATATCTGAAATATCCAAGGTGTTTCTATCCGCAAAAATGAGGAGTGTTTCGGCATCAAAATCAACGCAAGCTATCTCCCTTCCAAGTTGTCCGTTTGCGCCTGTTATCAATACTCTCTTCACTTTGAAAATTTAGAATTCAAAATTATTTTTTGCATCAGCAAAAGATGGACTCACCTTATCTTTGTCTGAAACTATAGTTTTTTCTAAAGGAAGTCTCCAATCTATCGCAAGCGTTTCATCGAAAATATTAATTCCACATTCGCTCTCTTTATTGTAAACGTTATCGCATTTATAACTAAAAATTGTATTGTCTTTCAATACCGAAAATCCGTGTGCAAAGCCTCTTGGAATAAGTAATTGTCGTTTATTTTCAGAAGAGAGAATAATCTCAAATTTTTTCGCGAAAGTTGGTGAACCCTTGCGAATATCTACTACTACATCTAAAACTTCTCCGGCAATTACCCTAACTAATTTTGCTTGAGAATATGGATTTAACTGATAATGCAAACCTCTTAGCACCCCATAATTTGACATGGACTCATTATCTTGAAGCCATTGATAGTTCAAACCATGCTGTTCAAAAACATTACTGTTATATGTTTCGAAAAAATATCCGCGGCTATCGGCAAACACTTTAGGTTCTATAACGAGCAATCCAGGGATTTCAGTTTTTATTATATTCATACGTTGCGATATTACATATTCTACAAGATTTTTCCGAATTTAAATCGGAGAATATTCCTTAATTATACCGTATCAAATTTTCACATAAGTATGAATCCAACAATTCGATTATTCACATATAGAAGTCCAGACTATTTACTATCACTTATTCTTCGCTATAAGATTCTTCGCATTCCACTAGGATTAACCTATAGCGCCAAAGACCTTGAAAGTGATCAATCCGACTTCCACATAGGCGCCTTTGAAAACGACCAATTGCTCGGAAGTTTAATCTTAACGGTCGATAAGAACAACACCATTAAAATGAGACAAGTTGCCGTTGATGACACTTTTCAAAGCAAAGGTATTGGTTCGGCATTACTTCAATTCAGTGAGACTTTTGCAAAACTCAAAGGATTTGTGTCTATCCATTGTCATGCAAGAAAAACGGCAGTACCCTTCTACCTAAAACATGGATATACTATAATTGGTGAAGAGTTTACTGAAGTAAATATTCCGCACTGCTACATGGAGAAATTGCTTTGATTACCCTTCGAGGTGCAATGAGAATGTGAATGTACGTGAGTAAAGTTTATCGATTACTCTAGAGTACATATAGTTATTGGTTGGGGAATTAATATCAATTATACCGTGACTCATTTTGAACTCTGGCGACATAATAAAATAAGGGAAGTAGATCATAATACCTACGCCATATTCAGCCGCTATATCGTATTTCTTCACCTTTAAAAGCAACTTATCTCGCACACTAGAGTTGGATGCTAAATCCACATCAAAGCGAATACCGGCAAGGGCATATAATCTAAAATCCTTGATAGGTTCCGACTTGAAACGCAACAACAATGGAAAATCCAAATAGATGGAAGATACCGATTGCGGAATCATGACCACCGATTGACGTTTCTGCTTTACTGCGTACTCAATTTTTCGTTCAGCAAAAGAAAGCGTAGGAATGAAACGCAAATCAAAATTGCGATGAAATTGCCAGTTACTGATGATTCCTAAATTAAAACCGGCTCCAACTTTTGAAGAAAACGATTTGATTGAATCGTTTTCCGGCACATAAGGTTTCTTAATGATTTTATAGTCCGACACATTTGCGCCCAACGTAATACCGAAATAGATTTGCTTACGCCCTAATTCATGAATATTGAATTGAGCTTTAGCCAATACCGGCATTAAGAATAATATGAAAATTATTTTTCGCATGTGTAGAAAGCACAAATACCAAGGGTTAACGGATGCCATTTTGCATTGCGGAATCCGACCTTATTTAAAACGTCAACAAATTTCATGCCTTCCGGAAAAGCATTTACTGATTCAGGCAAATATGAGTATGCACGAGCATCTTTTGAAAACAACCGCCCTACCCCAGGAAGGATATACAAAAAGTAGATTGAAAAAATTTGACGAAATGGTGCATTAACAGGTTTTGATGGTTCAAGAATAGCCACTCTCCCACCCGGCTTTAACACACGCAACATTTCGCCTAAGCCCTTTTCGAGCGTTTCGAAATTGCGCACACCAAAACCAACGGTAATCGCATCAAAAGTATTATCTGCAAAAGGCATATGCTCAGAATCTCCTTGTAGGAACGTCAAAATAGCTTCCGCATTGTGTGCAATAGCCTTTTTTCTGCCTACATCCATCATTTCGTTCGACAAATCGAGTCCAATAATTTGCTCCGGCTTCAATTTCAGTGCCTCAATGGCAAAGTCTCCGGTGCCTGTGGCTAAATCTAAAATCTTTTTGGGTTGTGTTTCTCCGATGTATTTTACCGCCTTTTTTCGCCATAACTGATCTATACCCAACGATAGTAAGCGATTCAAAAAATCGTATCGTCCGGCTATATTGTCGAACATTTCTTTCACCTGCTCTTTTTTGGAAGCCGATGAATCGTTATATGGTGTTACTTTTTCGAGCATACTATTTTCAGGTTGCAAAGGAAAGGGAATTGATTTTAGATACAAACATTCGGTCGCTTTTATTTGTTCCGATGGCGAATTTGCATTACCGAAGTAAGCCCTATCAAGATTAGTTTACATATTTATGTAGTTTCGCGGCATGAAAATAGAAACCGCTTCCTATTTTGGGTCGTTTGTAGATGTGGAGAAATGCCCGACAGCAATTGTGCCAGAGTATGCATTCATTGGGCGCTCCAACGTGGGAAAATCCTCGCTAATTAACTATTTGACCGAGAAAAAAGCCGATGCTAAAGTATCCGGCTCTCCGGGTAAAACCAGAACCATCAATTACTTTGCTATTAATACGAACAAATGGTATTTGGTAGATTTACCCGGCTACGGTTATGCACGAACATCAAAATCCACCCGTGAAGATTGGGATAAATTCATTCGAACGTATTTGAGAAAACGCGTTCAACTCATTAATCTTTTTGTACTTATCGACACACGAATTCCGCCACAGAAAATAGATTTAGAATTTATTGAATGGCTAGGAGAACATCAGATTCCGTTTTCGATTGTGTTTACTAAAAACGATAAACCTAAAAGTTTAAACAATCTCAATAACCGTAAAGCTTTTGAAAACGAGTTATTGAAGTCGTGGGAGGAATTGCCGAATATGTTTCTTACTTCATCTGCATCCAACTTAGGAAGAGCAGAAATATTGGCCTTCATCGACCAATGTAACCAAACGATTCCACAACAGTAACTGAACTACAGGAATACCTGACCAAGTGCGAATAAGATGGAAAAGGCAAACGTGCATAAGGCCAACTTTTTCAGGAACGGATCAAAATCTTTAGGATCTTCGACTTTGGTTATTTGTGTATTCAGCAAAAGAAACATAGGAAAAACTAGCACAGGAAGATATGCAATCCAAGCGGTTGCAGTATAAAACACATAATAGAATGCAGCGCCCAAACCAAAAAGGATTAAAGCGCTTTGATAATACTTGGCAAAACGCAATCCTATTTTAACCACTAAGGTGTTTTTATTGGCTTTGGCATCGCTTTCTCTGTCGCGCATATTATTCAAATTCAGCACGCCTGCCGAAAAACAACCGATGGTTATTCCCAGAAAAAACACGAGCGGGTTGAACTGTTGCGTTTGCAGGTAATAGCTTCCATTCACGCCTACTACTCCAAAAAAGAGAAAAACAAACACATCGCCTAGTCCCGAATACCCATATGCTCCTTTACCTACAGTATATTTAATGGCCGCAGCAATAGCGGCTAATCCAAGTATAAAGAAAAACAGGGTTATCGGTTTTACGCCCAATGCTTGATAAATCAATGCAATGCCTGCAACTAAGCATAAAATTACATTTACAGTGATAGCCGTTTTCATTTCGCTAAACGTCAATAATCCGGCCTGAATAGCCCGTTTTGGACCAATACGATCGTCATTATCGGTCCCCTTTTCGCTGTCGCCAAAATCATTAGCTAAATTCGATAGTATCTGCAATAACAAAGTGGTAAGTATAGCCAAGCCAAAAACAAGTCCATTAAAGGATTGGTTATAAGCTGCAAACGAACCTGTGATGATGGAAGACAATGCCAAAGGAAGCGTTCGCAATCGAAATGCATGAAGCCATGCCGATAATTTTGTATTCATAAAGTCCGATGCTTTTACGTTCTGTTCGAAAAAAAAGGCTGTCTCAAAAATTGAAACAGCCTTCTCTATTTATTTGTTTATTGATTATTCAACACCAAGAGCTCTTAATGTTTCCATGTTCAAATTACCTACAGGCAAGTTTTTGTCTGTTTGATATTTCACTAATGCAGCTTTAGTTTCAGCACCGAAAACGTTATCTAACGGACCAGGATTGTATCCTGCAGCTTTCAATGCACGTTGAATAGCAACGATACGTTGTGTAGTTAAGTTTTGAGAACAAAGAATTTCTCTCCAATCAGAGTAGCCTCCTTTTTTTACTAATTCTTTACGTGTTACTTTTTTGTATGTAGCAGGAATTTCAATTTGTACTTGTTGAGCAGGTACATCTACAACCTGACGAGAAACGATTTTGAATTCAGCCGGAACCGGAATTTCGTTTTTCAAAGCTGGTGATTTCATTACACGTTTAGCGACTCTTTTGTATACCGCTGGTACTTCAGTTAAACACATAACTTGACAATCAGCAGGATTTGCAGAAAGACAACCCGCATCAGCAGTAGATTTAGTCCATTTTTGAGTAGCAGGAGAAACCATAATATCTTCAGTTACTGTTTCGTAAACTGCAGGTACTTCTTGATAACGTATAGAAGCGGCACGAGTTTGAACAGTATCGAAAACTGTTTTGTATTGTGCAGGGATAGATTGAGTTCTGTAAGTTACAGGTTTGTCAACCACCATTTCTTCTTTGAATTCGTATTGATCAGAGATAAAGCAACGGGCATAACATTTTCCGGCTTCAGCATTTGGAGGAAGGTTATTGTTTGCGTCAGACAAAGAACCTGTATAGTTTGTTGTATATGAATTGTTATCCACTACAGCAGGTGCAGCCGGAGCAGCAACTTTAGCTGTTGTAGTTTTAACCGTTGGCGTAGTAACTTTCACAGCAGGTGCAGTAGCCTTTACTGTTGTGGTAGTTGTTTTTACCGCTGGAGTAGTTACCGTTGCTTTAGGCGTTGTAACTGTTGTAGTGGTAGTAGTAGTTTTAGCTGGCTCAACAGTCTTAGTATCTTTTTCCCCCTGCCAAATTACGGCATTTGGATTATCTTGTTTATACTTATCCATGTTCGGATTTCCGGTATTAATGAAAATCTGAGCGCTGGCAGAAATCATCGCACCGGTAACTAAGGTTAGAGTTATGGCTACTTTTCTCATTTTATTAATTTTAATTTGCGCCAAATGTACATTTTTTTAGTAAATGAACACATAAAACAAATCGTAATATCAAGAGTATGAAGAACATCATTGAAAAAACCTGGGAAGACAGAACCTTATTAAACTCAGAAGAAAGTATTTCTGCAATAGAAAACGTTATTAGTCAATTGGATAAAGGGCTACTGAGAGTGGCTGAGCCAACAGCTACCGGATGGCAAGTCAACGACTGGGTGAAGAAGGCGGTAATCCTCTATTTCCCTACGCGTAAGATGGAAACGATGGAAGCCGGCCCTATGGAGTTCCACGATAAAATGGCATTAAAACGCAACTATAGTGAACTAGGGGTTCGTGTGGTGCCTCATGCCATAGCCCGTTATGGCGCTTACCTAGCCAAAGGGGTGATTATGATGCCTTCCTATGTGAATATTGGAGCGTATGTAGATGAAGGAACAATGGTAGATACATGGGCCACAGTGGGTTCATGTGCGCAAATTGGGAAACATGTTCACTTGAGTGGAGGTGTTGGCATTGGAGGTGTTCTAGAGCCTGTACAAGCTGCTCCTGTGATCATTGAAGATAACTGCTTTGTTGGGTCGAGATGTATTGTGGTTGAAGGTGTACGTGTAGGTAAAGAAGCTGTTTTAGGAGCAAATGTGGTATTAACGATGAGCACCAAAATTATTGACGTTACCGGTCCTGAGCCTGTTGAATACAAAGGTTATGTGCCGGAACGCTCTGTTGTTATACCGGGTTCGTACACGAAACAATTTCCTGCCGGTGAATTTCAAGTGCCTTGTGCATTGATTATCGGCAAACGAAAAGCATCTACCGATTTAAAGACATCTTTGAATGATGCACTGCGCGAAAATAACGTAGCTGTATAAACTCTGATTTGTACTGATATATTTGCCGTCCTTTAAATGCAAGAAATGAATCTTTCCGACCGACTTACTCATCCTATCTTTAGCACCATTGGTGAAGTAGCTGCCACAGAACAGCTTGAAACCTATGTGGTGGGTGGGTTTGTGCGCGATCTACTGCTTAATAGAGCGTCAAAAGATATCGACTTCGTTTGCGTAGGTAGCGGTATGGACTTAGCCAAAGCAACGGCTAAGCGAATCGGATCCCATGTACATGTCAACTATTTCAAAAATTTCGGTACAGCACAATTCCGTTCGGGTGATTGGGATTTTGAATTTGTTGGAGCTCGAAAAGAATCTTATCAGCGCGATTCAAGAAAACCAATTGTGGAAGATGGCTCTTTGCAAGACGATCAAAACAGAAGAGATTTTACGATTAACGCTTTAGCCATTTCTCTCAATAAAAATGATTTTGGAACTTTAGTCGATCCATTTAATGGAGTTGAAGATTTGGAGAGCGGTATCATTCGAACACCATTGGATCCGGATATTACTTTTTCGGATGATCCATTGCGCATGATGCGAGCTATTCGTTTTGCTACGCAACTCAATTTCTATATTGAAGCCAAAACCTTTGAAGCCATTGCCAGAAACAAAGAACGTATCAGCATCATTTCGCGCGAGCGTATCATGGATGAATTGAACAAAATCATTCTTTCTCAAAAACCTTCGGTTGGTTTTATTTTGCTCGATCAATGTGGTTTACTAGAATTGATTTTCCCTGAATTTTGCTTGCTGAAAGGGACAGAAACAGTGGATGATAAAAGCCATAAAGATAATTTCTATCACACGCTTCAGGTATTAGACAATATTTGTCAGAGCACAAAAGATTTATGGTTGCGTTGGGCAGCCATCATGCACGATATTGCCAAGCCGCAAACCAAACGCTTTGATGTAAGAAACGGCTGGACCTTTCACGGACATGAGGTTTTAGGCTCGAAGATGGTATACCGCTTATTCAAATCAATGAAATTGCCATTGGGTGCTGAAATGAAATTTGTACAAAAAATGGTGTACTTGCATTTACGTCCAATAGCACTTACGAAGGAAGAAATAACAGACTCTGCTTTGCGCAGATTATTGTTTGAAGCAGGTGATGATATTGATAGTTTGATGAAATTATGCGAAGCCGATATCACTTCCAAAAACAAAGTAAAAGTTGCGCGCTATTTGCAGCGTTTTGAAACCGTAAAACAAAAACTGAAAGAGGTAGAGGAGAAAGACCAAGTGCGTAATTTTCAACCTCCGGTAAGTGGAGAGTTGATTATGAAAACCTTTGGTATCAAGCCTTCTGCAGCTATTGGCACGATTAAGGAAGCGATTAAAGAATCCATACTTGACGGCAAAATTAGAAACGATTACAACGAAGCGTATGCCATGATGTTGGAGATGGGAAAAACATTAGGATTAACGGTTGTTGAACAATGAGCGCTGCTGAAAAACATTTAATTGTAGTATGCGGCCCAACTGCATCAGGTAAAACGAAACTAGCCATTACCATTGCCAAACATTTTAATGCAGAAATTTTCTCCGCAGATGCGCGTCAGTTTTACCGGGAAATGAATATCGGTACTGCAAAACCAACAGCGGAAGAATTAAGCGAAGTACCACATCATTTCATCAACAATTTGAGCATTCACGATGAATACACTGCGGGGAAATTTGAGCAAGAAGTAATGGAACAACTGGAAGTTTATTTCCAAACAAAATCGGTTGCTGTTTTATGTGGCGGCTCAGGACTATTTATTCGTGCGGTTTGCGAAGGACTGGAAGACAAAACTGAAATTTCGGAGACCATTCGTGAAGCTGTTCGAGCATTATCATTAGAAGAAATGCAAGTGAAGCTTTTAGAGCTCGATCCTGAATTTTATGCTTCGGTTGACATTCAAAATCCAAGAAGATTAACTAGAGCATTAGAAGTTATTTTGAGTAGCGGACAAAAAATGAGTGCGCAACATACAGGTGCAAAAAAAAATCGTCCGTTTAGCATTCACATCATAGGAACAGAACTCCCCCGCGAAATACTTTATAACCAAATCAATCTTCGCGTAGATCAAATGATAGTGCAAGGTTTGGAAGCAGAAGCTACTTCGCTCTATTCTTATAGGGCACTACAACCCTTGCAGACCGTAGGCTACAGAGAATGGTTTGATTTTATCGAAGAAAAACAAAGTCGCGAAAAAACAATTGAGTTGATTAAACAGAATACTCGGCATTATGCCAAACGACAAATCACTTGGTTCAATAAAACCGAACATTTAGAATGGTTCAACCCGAATCAAGCAGAAGCCATTTTAAGTCATTTAGCTAAAGAAATACATTCATCTATCTAATGCTGTTCGCTATGAGCCAGTGTCGTTCTTTCCCCAAAGTACTTATCAATACTAACATTCAGCCACACATATACTAAAAAAAGCAAAAATTCGTATATGTAATAAAGGCTAAGCATGGCGAAAATTATACAAAAAGTAAAGCTCACGAATTCCTTTCACTTGTTTGCAGCAGAAAAAGGGTGGATCAAAAAGAAGGACATCAAAAGCCTTGTGATTAACATGTGGGTGGATAGTGGTGCAGCAATGGTATGCCTTCCATCGCGTATGATTAGTGAACTGGGACTGGAAAAGAAAAGTGAAAAGCAAATTGCAACAACGAGCGGATATGTATTGAGTTCGCTCTACAGTCCGGTAACCATAAATATTTTAGACCGAGAAGTAGAATTAAACATTATGGAAATACCGGATGGTGTTCCGCCACTATTGGGTTCAATTGCATTAGAAGCAATGAATTTAGTGGTAAATCCACGAAAGCAGATTGTAGAAAGCAATCCACAACAGAATGGAAAGTATTTCATAGGTTTAATCTAAATTAAACACATGTTAGCTATATCTGCTATTCACCTATACAGCAAAAACTATTTTGTACTCAAAGATTATTATACCGGAGTTTTAGCACTTAAAACAACTTATGAAAGTGCGGAACATGATTATTTGGAATTGGATTGTGGCGCAACAAAACTAGTGATTCAAAAGAGTATTCGCGATGTGCAAAACAAAATCAGAATCACGTTTACAACTGAGGATGTAAAGGCTTTTAGAAAACAACTTCAGGAAAACAACACCGAAGTTTCGCCATTGAAAATGATTTTAGGCAAACTCGCTTTTGAAATGAAAGACCCGGACGGCAATGAAATTGCGGTAATCCAATAGTGAGGTATTCAAAAATCAAATTCCTTAATACTCTTATCCGATAGTAATTTATCAATGAGTAATTGATGTTTTTCGTCTGCACCAATCACTGTCCAACAACCAATAATTTCGTCATCTACCCTACTCTGTTTGCCACGCTCTGATTGCAGGCCAAGTGCCGAAAAAATCTCCTCATAATGCAGTAAAGTTTGCTGGTTGTATGCTGTTACAATTCTATAGTTGCGAACGCGGTGAGTGCGATCGATAAAGTTTTCCAAAGGCAGCATTCCCCACAAAATAAACAAAACAAATATTGCACCCATGATGGCCCAAAGATAATATCCGCTCCCCGAAGCCATGCCTAATGCTGCAGCGGCCCACACAGTTGCGGCAGTTGTTAATCCTGTGACTTTATTATCATCTCGGAAAATTGCACCCGCTCCCAAAAAACCAATACCGGTAACAATGTTTGCAGCAATTCTCGCTTCATCCGATTGTCCAATTTTGGACGAAAGCATGGTAAATAAAGCAGACCCAAACGAGATGAGCATCAATGTTCGAAAGCCGGCAGATTTACTTCTATATTCGCGTTCTGCGCCAATCATAGCACCGGCCAATAACGCTACAGCCAATTTTATTATATCTTCAGAACACCATTCCATAACATTCAATTAACGGTTGAAACTACGCTATTTTCTGATTGGAACGAAAACAAAAAAGCCGATGGAAATTCCATCGGCTTTTGAATGATATAGTGAAAGATTATTTTGCTTTCTCTTCCAATGTTTTAAGCAATCCAGCGATAGTTTGACCACCACCATTTTGCAATGCGCCCATAACGCTTTGCATAGGAGATTGCAACAATCCGATAACATCGCCAATCAACTCTGCTTTTGATTTCAATGCCGCCAAAACAATGATTTGGTCGTCACCGATGAAAATATCAGAATCGATATAAGCTCCTTTCAAGGTTGGCTTTTCGTGTTTTGTACGGAATTCTTTCAACAACTTTGCAGGTGTTGAGCTTTCTTTTGAAAACATGATACCTGTTGGTCCGTTTAATACCGGATACAACGCTTTGTAATCGCCTTCCAATTGCTCTAATGCTTTTTGGATAAGTGTATTTTTAGCTACACGGTATTCGATACCTTTCGCGAAACACATTCTACGGAATGCGTTGATTTTCTCAACAGATAATGTAGATGAGTCACATATATAGAAGAATTGAGATGATTCTAATTTCTCTTTCAATTCTACGATTTCGTTATTTTTTTGCTTCTTGTTCATTGCTTATTGATTAAATAAGTGATTTAAATTATAGACCTGCTACTGTTTTATAGTCCACAGCGATTCCCGGACTCATGGTCGTTGCCAAAGCAATACCTTTGAAATACACTCCTTTCGCAGTAGCCGGCTTCATTTTTGAAAGCACTTGCAATAGCGATGTAGCATTTTCGTGGATTTGCTCCGGTGTAAACGAAACACGACCGATAGAAGCGTGCACGATTCCGAATTTATCCACTTTGAAAGCGATTTTACCTTTCTTTACTTCTTCAATAGCTTTTCCAACTTCAACAGCAACTGTTCCTGATTTTGGATTCGGCATTAAGTTTCTTGGTCCTAATACTTTACCCAATTTCGCGATTTTCGCCATTACGTTCGGTGTAGCAATAACTACATCGAAATCCATCCAGCCACCTTCAACTTTAGCAACATAGTCATCTAAACCTACGAAATCAGCTCCGGCTTTTTTAGCCTCTTCTTCTTTGTCAGGCGTAGTTAACACCAATACTCTTTTTGTTTTACCTGTTCCGTGAGGAAGTGCAGCAGTACCACGAATAGCCTGATCTGCTTTCTTAGGGTCAACACCCAATACGATGTGAACATCGACAGAGGCGTCAAATTTCGTTGTATTCACCTTTTTCAAAAGTGAAGACGCTTCTGTTAGCGTGTAGAGCTTGTTTTTGTCTACTAAGCCGGCAACAGCTTTTCTTTTTTTTGTTAGTTTCATTGTTTTGAATTTTTGTGGTCAAACGAGCAATGAAGGCTCTTCCACGGTTATTAATATATTGACAAAAAGATTGCTGCGTGAGCAACAATCTTTTATGCTTTCTTTCTCAATTTATTTTTCCCAAGGAGCTGCTCCTTCGAACGTGAATCCAGCACTTTTAGCAGAACCTGCTACCATGCTCATTCCCGCTTCTACTGTAAAGCAGTTCAAATCCG
>ENA-UOYA01000760-UOYA01000760.1-activated-sludge-metagenome-genome-assembly--contig:-NODE-760-length-38541-cov-8.042275_pt1 | contig 38541 bp, 37 predicted proteins | sample MGYA00238163_ERZ764804 | MGnify/ENA primary metagenome ERZ764804 (study PRJEB28919, sample SAMN05720223) | activated sludge metagenome | isolation source: Anaerobic digester | place: Hong Kong...
GAACGACCTCTACTGTACATTTTAAATCCTAAACCTATTGCACCGGTTGGACCACCCCAACTTTTGTCGGTTGGATTTTTTGCAACAAATGGATTTGCCGGATGAAATGCATAACCCGCTTCAACATAATAGAATGGTGTTGCACGGGCTTTCAACATATCGCCTGAAACTGATAAATATAGCGGGATGTACAAGCCGTTGTTTACATTCTTATTGTCGTAAACACCTTTTCCCCAAGAAATCCCTTTACCGAAATATACGCCATCAACACCCAAACCAATGCCCAACGAAACAAAGTGATTAATTTTCACTCCGCGTACTAAACGCAATCCAATGTTATTGATTCCCGGACGAAAATCTATTGTTCCGAAAAATCGATGATTTCGCATGTATGCAGGCTTACGAGAGGTATCGCCCATGCAGTGATGATAACCATAACCCATTTCCTGTCCATGATACGGGCACGCATTAGGTTCTGCCTTTTCGACTTTTGTAGGCTCTTTAGTGATTTTGTACACATCTGTTACAGGAAAAACAATCACACTTCCTCCGGCAATTTGAATCTTAATGCTTTCTCCTAAAATTTGTTCAGTAATTAATCCGCGATACGAACTTCCGTTCTTTAAATACACAACATCTTCCATGTTGCTTTGTGCAATTGCGCCTATAGATACGATAAGCAACAACGCCAATAAAATTGATTTTATGTTTTTCATTTTGATTTAATTTTGAATTACAAAGATATTGAATAATGTAGTAACAATGCGCATTGCACAATGTTTTATAACATTAAACATTTAACGTTTCTGTTAAAACTGAAGCGAAAACATCAATGAAAAAACATCAATTTCAAACCGAAATAAACCAAAATTAAACCCGATAACTTACTGAGGTACAAGAGTATATTCCCTTGAATATGATGACGAAGCAAAGAGGCTGCATAGCCCTTTAAGAAGTCGGTGCTAAACACCACCAGCAAAGCACAAAAGAAGTGAAGAAGAATAAAGGACGCCTGATTATGGTAAGTATTTACGGCTACCATCACTGCACCAAACCAAAAGAAAAACACATTAGGGTTCAAGCTATTGATGAGAAACCCTTTTGTGAAAAAGGTCCAAGGCTTGTCTTGATTCATCTCCATATGACTTTCAGTAATTTTAGATTTCAATACACTCTGCAAGCCCAAAACCACTAAAATCAGTCCACCTACGATATACATCCCTTGCAGAACAGGCGAATCGTGATGCACATTTTTGGCAACAAAGTATATAAAGAGAACCGTTAGTATATCGCTGATGAAAGTACCAAAGGCAATATAGGCTGCACCTTTGAGGTTTCCCTTAAGGCCTAAATCTACAACTGCAAAAAAAATTGGACCAATGAATGTTGCTAACACCAACCCTGTAAGGATTCCTTGTACTATCGCCTCCCACATGCCCTATTAGGATTTTGCCGTGTAGATATTATCTAGGAAATCAAGTACGATTTTATCTAAATCACCCGTACCGGCTAAAGCCCCCATCATCCCATACATAGCTGCTTTGTTTTCATTATCTAAATCTGGTTTGGAATTTTGTTGCAATTTGGCGATGGTTCCTTCAGGAAGCAATGAGCTCAATCCCTTTACTATTGAGCTTTGCAGTTTATTCCCCATTTGCTGCAAACGCTTTTCGCGCACTTCAGCTACAGAAGCTTGTAAGTCGGCAACAAATTCTTCCACCACATCTTTATGAATGTAATTAATGGTAAAATGCAATGTAGGTGGCAACTGCTGTCGTTCGAAATGCCAACCTTTTTTATTCAATACATCGGCCAACATAAACACATCAATTTTTGAAGATTTAAAGGCAACAATACACATGTTGGTTTCACCCATAATCTCTAATTCATCGATGCCACGAATGGCTTTTTTGATGCGCTCTGTTGTATCCATGGTAGCTTTGGCCATTTCTAAATAGCCTTCTCTTCCAATTGAACGCAAAGCACCCCAAGCAGCGGCAATATTACTTCCGGCACGTGTGCCTGTCATAGTAGGAGAGCCATAAATACCCCCGGCCCATTTGGTATACAACGAAAATTGAAAGCGTCTCAATTCGTGATTTTTGTACAACACTACCGATGCTCCTTTAGGTGCGTAGCCGTATTTGTGTACATCAGCCGATAGCGAAGTAACTCCATCCACTTCAAAATCGAATGGAGGAATTGCGTATCCGGATTCTTTTATAAACGGCAAGATAAAACCACCTATACAGGCATCGACATGACAAAGTAAATTCTTTCGTTTCGCAAGAGCGGCAATGTCAACAATTGGATCCATTACTCCATAGGGATATGCCGGGGCTGAACCTACAAGTAATATAGTGTTTGAAGCAATAGCAGCTTCTGTTGCAGCAATATCGGCACTAAAATCTTTACCTGTTCTAGTCACCGTAAAATCAATATTAAAATAATGAAAAGCCTTCATGAAAGCAGGGTGAGCCGATTCAGGAATCACTACATGTGGTTGCGTAATATGCGGACGATGTTGCTTCGCCCAATCGCGTGCAGTTTTTACGGCCAATAAAATACTTTCTGTTCCTCCTGTAGTTACATTACCGCACACCTGTTCATCGCCATGAAACAAATCGGCACACATACTCACCGTTTCTGTTTCGAGTTCTACAATGCTGGGTGTAGCTGTTGGATTCAGCGCATTATCAGCATAATATTGATCGAATATCTGCTTGATGCCTTCTTCACGTTCATCGCCAGGATGATAGATCAAACAAAAGGCACGGCCTTTTCGCCAATCGATATCTTTGGTACGTTTGCTTTTTATCGTATCCAGCAATTCATGAACTGAAGTAGACTTATTGGGGAATGTATGTTGTTGCTTGCTCATTTGAATTCAATTAAAAACTAAACTAATTTATTTTTATTCCTACGAAGTGGTAAATCATCTAAAAAAACAACGCCATCAAAATCGCTTGCGCTAAAGGGCAAGTCTAACATAGGTTTTCGCAAGTAGGTTGTAGCGGAAACTGAAATATGTTTATTAAAACGAGTTGGATAATAATTCATTTCAATTATTATTTGCACGGCCTTTTCTTCTAAGGAAGATAGCATTAAAATTCGCTCCTTTACGTAAGGCGTTTTACAAGCATCAATGGCCTCCATTACAAGATTTTGATTGTACTCAGAAATAACAAAATGTGGATTAGTATCTGTTGCAAAGCTTGGCATAACACCATTCATCCAAAGTGATGTTTGCCCTTCAACTGCGAACGGATCAACCGGTAATCCATTAAGCCAAACATTAAAATGGATATGCGGTATTCCAAAGGGAAATGTAACCGCTCCGTCTATTCCGCTATAACCCGAAATAGCAATAGCTTGACCTCGGTGCAATATATCGCCAGTCTGCACCAAACTTTTAGCTAAATGCGCATAGCAAGTCATTAATCCGTCTCCGTGATCAATGAAAATTTTCAAGCCTCCACGGTTAAATTCTGAAATAACATGTACCACTTTACCTGCTGCAGCAGTGCATACTGTGGTTCCAACAGGAATCGCAAAGTCGGTTCCATTATGACTATCGTACGTTAATCCTCTGCCCCTAAAATCGAGTGTTTGTGTTTTTCGTACCGACCATCCATTTTCGTGCGAGGTGGGTGTGTGATTAAACAAATTAGAGATAATTACTTTGTTTGGAACAAAATAGGTGCCTCGCCAAAGCTTTAAAGCTACTTTGGGATACAACTGCTTTAAACTGCTTAATCCCCATCGAGATGGAGGCACATCTTCTTCACCACGAATGGTTACAAGCGCTTGTTTAATGCGTAACGGGAATGGCGCTAATCCGAGTGTATCGCCTAAAAACCTAATTTTTTCTTTTGCCATATCCGATAATCATAACTAATATAAAACAAAACCGCTATTGAGTTATGCTCAATAGCGGTTTAATAATTGTCCAGCTTCGCTTATTTCAATCCTTTCAACAATTCTTTAGCCAACTCATCATTTGGATCCAATTCTAAAGCTTTCTCAAAGTTTTGTTTTGCTTGTGTGTTGTCTTTCGCGTTCATATAGTAAGCACCCATGTATCCATATGCTTCAACAAGATTTCGCTTGTTTTTTGTTACATCGGCTTGTGCTAACTCAATAAACTTCTGATAGAAAGGGAAAGCACTTCCAGCTTTCATTTCAGGGTCGATGCGCGAGTTGCATTTTGCTCTCCATACATAACCATCAGGCGAAGTAGGTTGTTTGGTAACAAACGTAGCGAAAGTAGAGTCTGCAGCTACATAATTTCCGGCAGAAAAATAAGAACGACCTAAGTAGTAGTAATCCAATGCTCCACCGCCAAACTGAGCAATCTTAGCGTTATACTGCATAATAGCATCTGCATAACGTTTCGACTGCCAAAGTGTTTTAGCATATTCAGCAGATAATTCCGGATTGTCTTTTTCTGTTTCCAAAGCAGTTTTAAAGTAGTCGATAGCTTGAACAGTATCGCCATTTAAAGCAGCTAAACGAGCTGAATAAACATAATCGATAGGTTTTACTTTCTTACCTCTAGAATTTGCCCAAAAACGCTTAGCATATTCGTATCCGTCTTTGTAACGTTTCAATTCGAAGTTAGAGAACGACAAACTTCTCAATAAGATATAGTTGTTTGGATCGTCTTGCAACATTTGTGCAGCTTCTGTAGCTACTTGTTCGTATTCTTTACTTTGGAACAAGAACGAAATAAAACGTGTTTTCGCATCCGCATCATCTTTATTCAATTCGATATAGCGTTTGAACTCAGGTTTAGCCAAATCGTATTTTTTCGACAAATAATAAGCTTCTCCCAATTCTTTATGCGCTAAAGCATTATCCGGCTCTAATGCCAATGCCTTTTTGTAGGCAACAATTGCATCATCGTAAGTTCTAGCACGTACATTCAAACGACCAATTTTCACAAAAGCCATCGTCAATTTGGTATTCACCTCAGCAGCACTTTCGTATTTGCTCATGGCCTTACCGCCTTCATTGTTTTCCAAATAAGCATCACCTAAAGCCAACATATTGGTACTGTTTTTCAAGTCCAATTTATAAGCCTCCTCGAAGTAGTAAATCGCTTCTTTTAAATCGGTAGTTGTTGGTTTAAACCAAGCATCTCCAATTTGATAAAGCACCTCAGAATTTTTCATCTTAGATGTAATAGCCGCTTTATCTAAAAGTCCTTTTGCATCAGCATTCTTTTTGTTGATTATTGCAATACGACCCAAAGCCAAACTTCCGTAAGCAGTTTTGTTGGTCTCACCCAGCATAGCATAAAAAATCTTTGCAGAGTCCGGATCATCTGTTTTCAAATAAGCATTCCCTAAATAATAGGCAGCTTGGTTATGATCAACAGATGGGTCAGCCAATAATTTTTTAAGTGAGTTTTTCGCACGGAAAAAATTTTCGTTGTCTATATCTTTTCTCGCTTCTTCAAGCGTTTGAGCCCCTGCAGACAATACTGCCCCAATCATCGCAAATTGCAAAAAGGTTCGTTTCATTTCTTTTGTTTTATTAGTTTACAATGTTACTATTTTTTTACGTCAACGCCATTGCTGTTGATAATGAAATCGCGCTCCGGCATTGTTGTAGGAATAAGGCCGGCTTTTAAAAATATTTTCTGGCCTTGTTTCTTGAAGATGAAATTTGCAAAGCCCGTACCAACTCGCTCGTAGGGATTACAAATCACATAGTTTAACGGTCGGATGAAGGGATAAGCTCCAATCGATATATCGGCCTCAGATGCAACACTGACGGTGGTTCTACCCGTTGAATCCTTCTTTTCCACCGAAATAATATTAACGTTTTTTAGAAGCTGTTGCATCTGCGGATTGTCTTCATCACTAATTTTGGCATACGGTATTGCGCCTATGGCTCCGTCATGTTGATTCACATAATCAATCACCGCTTCTATAGAATCGAGCGCAAATACCTTAAGTGACTTATTAACACCGGAAAACAATTGGAATGATTTGACCAAACTTGTTTGCTTACCATCAAACACAAAAGTGAAATTGTCGTTATTCAACATTTGTTGTTCGTTTGAAAAAAGACGTTCGTAATTCAACGATTTTATGGGTGATTTATTGCCTACTATAAACGCCAAAGCATCTTTAGCCATTAAATGTTCCCTTGGATGTGTTGAATCGATTCGGGTAAGTGCTTCCGATTCTTCTGCTGTGAGCTGTCGACCGATTACCGCCTCCTGTAATTCCCGTTTGTACAGTTTCTTCATTATTTCTGCATCCGACATATAATCGAATGTTATTGATGCCCCCGGATAAATAGCTTCAAAAACCTCGCGCTGTTGCTCCATTACATAACGAAAATCGTTATCGCAGGCAATAACGATATGCCCGTTGTGATACTGATCGGCAGGCAACACTTTCGTATTTTGTTTGCACCCACTCACCGAGAAAAGAAGCACTACCAATAGATAGCCAATGTTACACTTCATCTTTTTGCATTTCGTTGAACTCTTGAAAAAAGCGGTAAAATCGAAATAAACCATAAGCTAAAACCAATATGGCCAATGCAATTCTATAATTGCGTGAAACAAAATAGAGATAATAGGTATTTACGCAAAGGAATGCACCAAGCACAACATAGAGCAGAGCAACTATGCCTCTCAATAAAAGAACGGGATGTTTGAACAATTTCATCATGTCGTTTACTAATAAAAAAGGTCATGGACAAACCATGACCTTCGAAAAAAATATTGTTTGAATTACTGAAGTTTGTAAACCACCGGCAAGCTGTAATACACTTTTACGGCTTTACCTTGTTGTTTACCCGGTTTGAATTTAGGTAACAATCGAATCACACGAACGGCCTCTTTATCCAAACCTGAACTTACACCACGTTTAACGTTAACGTCAGATACCGATCCATCTTCATTCACCGTAAAGCCAACAATAACACGACCTTGAACGTCATTATCACGTTCCATTGGCGGGTATTGTATATTGGATTGGATGAATTTCAACAACTCTGCATCTCCTCCCGGAAACTCAGGCATTTGTTCTACAATAGTAAAAACCTTAGGTGGTTCTACTACAGGTGCTTCTGTAATTACAGGCTCAACTACGGTTGGCTCTGCATTGGCATCACCCTCCTGCGTTTTAGTAGAGATTTCTTGATCTTTAATATCCTTAATCTCTGTGATAGGTTCTTCTTCCTTCACCTCCTCGTTTTTCTTCACAACCATCTCCAAGAACTTCACTGTTGGACGTTGTGGTGGCGGTGGCGGTGGTGGTGGTGGTGGTGGCGGAGCCTTTTCATTTAATGGTGGTGGTTCTGCAAGTGTAACACTAGTTTCAACCACAACCTCTTTTTTCGGTGCTAAAGAAGCCCAATCAATCTTCAAACCAATCAAAAGTGCTGCAGTAATACCGGCTGCAATAAGCAACCCAACCCCTGCGTTCTTTTTGGCAGTTTTACGAAGATCGTAAGCTCCATATGCTTTATTTCGTTGGTCGAAGACGATATCATCGAACGACCACCCGAAATACGATTTTGCTGTTCCTTCCATTATTAAATTATTTCCTTGTTTAGATGCAATTACTAAATAAATTCCACAAAATTAATTCCCAGTGGCGAAAGTTGTTACTTTTCCACCATTATCTACCGCCTCTTTTTCAATAGGAGAATATTCTTGAATCGCATAGACAGGCACTTGTGCAATATCCATTTCATCTAAAATATCTACCATATTTTTATAACGAGAACCCGGCATTAGCTTAATCAAACAGATAAGTGGTCTTGGTTTGTTTGTTTTTGGACTAACCCCACATTCTCTTAATACTCGTTTTTTAGAACGCAAAATTTCTTTACGAATTCCTGCATCACCGGCAAAGGTTGTTTTCTGTAAACCGGCAACAGTAAGACCATCGTAATACCAAACTTGATCCAAGGTATCAACTAACAAGTTCAACACCTGACATTCACGAACTTCTTCGGGTTTATCATCTGGATTTTCAATTTTCTTTGGCATATTCAACTCCATTGCCGATGGCTTATTCAATGTTGTAGTCAACATGAAAAACGTAATCAAAAGGAACGCTAAGTCAACCATTGGAGTAAGGTCGACTTTGGTGGACATTTTCTTCGCACGGACTTTCCCGTCTTTATGTCCACCGCCCCCGGAGGTATCTATTTCTGCCATTTCTTAAAAAATTATTTACTTATAAATTATTATTCCTCTTTTTTCTCTTCGGTAGTAGTAGCTCCACCCAAAGTGGTAATCAGATTGAAACGATGTACATCTGCATCTTTGGTTAGAATTTCTATCACACGCTGAACGTCTTTTATATTCGTTGATTTGTCGCCCTTGATAGCAATCTTCATTTTAGGATTAGCATATCGAGCTGCCCAAATCCAATCCGCTAATTGGTTGTGTACCGAATCGGTTGGAATACCCGGAAGTTTATCTTGGTAGGTTTTGTAGTCCCCGCCATTGAGTTTCAACACTCTTGGTAAATCTTCTAATGGTGTTCCAAACACTTCAATAAAGCCAAATTGTTTTGTTTGCTCCGGAGTGATTGTTTTCAAATCGGGGAAACGTTCTCCCACTCGCTCAACCATTTTCTGCAAAGTTTCTCTTCGCATTTCCTGATCTGCAAAAGCGAGGTAAGCCTTTCCGTCTTTAGATAAAGAGATCACAATTGCTTTTTCGATTTTTGTCATCGAACGAGCAGACGGGATATCAATCATCACCGGATCAGCTGGTTTAAATTTTGATGTGAGGATAAAGAAAGTAAGCAACAAGAAGGATACATCGCACATGGCGGTCATATCTACTGATGTACTTTTCCTCGCAACATTTATTTTAGGCATTGCTAAAGTTTATGCGATGAAAAAAATTATTTCTTATGACCTGCAAACGTTTGTGCAATACTGAAACCGATTTCATCGATAGCGTAAGTCAAACTGTCAATTTTGCTGGTAAGGATGTTGTAAACAATAATCGCAAACGCTGATGTAGCGATACCGATAGCTGTGTTTACAAGAGCCTCTGAGATACCTTGAGAAAGTGCACCCGGATCCGGTGTACCTGAAGTTGCCAAAGCTGCGAACGATTTAATCATACCAATTACCGTTCCCAAAAGAGCTACGAGTGTACCTACTGATGCGATAGTAGCCAATACAGACAAGTTTTTCTGTAAAGACGGCATTTCCAAAGCTGTAGCCTCTTCAATTTCTTTAGAGATATTCAATACTTTTTGTTCTGTTTCTAACTCTGTGTTTTTAGCCATATCTGCATATTTATGCAAACCTGCTTGAACCACGTTAGCAACAGATCCTTTTTGTTTTGTACAAGCATCCAAAGCTCCGTTGATGTTATCAGAAGCTAGATTGCTTTTTACAGTTGCCAAAAACTGATCTACATCGCCAGTTCCTTTTGCTTTACCTAACGTTAATAGACGCTCGAAAGTGAATGCAATTACAGTGAACAACATTGTTAACAAGATAGGAACGATAAATCCTCCCATGTAAATAAGACCTAAAATATCAGCGCTTCCATCGGCTGTTTTCATTGCCTCGTGATGTCCATTAGGAAGTTCGATTGTATGTGCGCGACATACGATGTACCAGAAACTAACTCCAATAATTAATGCCACCGGCATTACAAGAAGAGTTAAATCAAATCCACCACTTTTTTTTGCAGTTGCAGCTTGTGCCATAGTTTTTGTGTTTTTTGTTTTAAATTAAGGATTGTTTGTTTTTTGATTTTTTCAAAAATAGACGAAGTTTTTATTTGTCAAAATATTTAACCGATATTTTTACAAACCGATTTCGAATGATTTTCGAACGTGCTGTTTAAAAGTTTATTGTGTTAATATGAAAAGAGCCTATAAATTATGACAATTGCGTGACAAAGGGCTTAACGTTTCCCTTTCGAAGCATTACTCACACCTTTAAAAGTTTCAGCAATTTTACGGATAATTGAAGCGATTAATTCTGCGATAGCTTTTCCCATAATAGTCGGTTTTATGATTTACAATATTGAAAAGTAATGAAAAAATTGCGGAATTGTTTCAATCCCTTTGAAATAGTTAAAAACCCCATAATGCTCGTTGGGCGAGTGTATCGCATCAGAATCTAGCCCAAAACCCATTAAAACAGATTTGGTGTTCAATTCGCGCTCAAACATAGTTACAATAGGAATACTTCCTCCGGTACGCAATGGAATTGGGGTTTTCCCAAAAGTTACTTCCATGGCTTTCTCTGCCGCTTTATAGGCTTTTGAATCGGTAGGTGTAACCGCAGGCTCACCGCCATGATGTGGCGTTACCTTTACTTTCACACTAGCCGGAGCTATTTTCTTAAAATGTGCTTCAAAAAGCGCGGTTATTTCTTCGTGTGATTGATTGGGCACCAAACGCATACTGATTTTGGCATAAGCCTTAGATGGCAAAACTGTTTTTGCGCCTTGTCCAATATATCCGCCCCAAATGCCATTGACATCTAATGTAGGACGAATCGATACGCGTTCTATCGTACTGTAACCTTCCTCACCCAATACATCATTAATGTCTAAATGTGCTTTGTAATCATCAATGCTAAACGGTGCTTTTGCCATTGCTTCACGCTCTGCAACCGAAACTTCATCTACTTTATCGTAGAAACCGGGAATAGTGATTCGTCTGTGTTCATCGTGCAATGAAGCAATCATATCGCACAATATATTGATAGGATTCGCCACCGCTCCACCATACACCCCACTGTGCAAATCGCGGTTCGGACCGGTAACTTCTACTTCTAAATACGATAAACCACGCAGGCCGGTAGTAATCGAAGGACAATCATTCGCAATCATGGAAGTGTCGCAAATCAACACAGCATCGGATTTCAGACGCTCTTTATTCGCTTTTACAAAGATCTCCAAATTGGTTGATCCTACTTCCTCCTCCCCTTCTATCATGAATTTCACATTGCAAGGCAAACTGTTATTCTGCATCATCATTTCAAAGGCTTTCACCTGCATGTACATTTGGCCTTTGTCATCGGCACTGCCTCGAGCATAAATTTTCCCGTCTTTAATCACCGGTTCGAATGGAGGAGAATCCCACAAATCAATAGGATCAGACGGTTGCACATCGTAATGCCCGTAGCATAATACCGTTGGTTTGCTAGGGTCTATTATTTTTTCGCCATAAACAATAGGAAAACCGGCAGTCTGACAAACCTCTACCTTATCGGCTCCGGCTTTAATCAGTTGCTCTTTCACAAACTCGGCAGTGGCAAAAACATGTTCGCTAAAAGCCGGATCGGCACTTACCGATGGTATCCGTAACAAGGTAAAAAGCTCTTCGAGCATGCGGTCTTTATTGGCCTCTAAATAGTTATTCATGTATGATTTAAGATTTATTGATTTTAAAAATGAGTTGGGTGTTGAGTGTTTTTAGTTGGGAGTAATTCAAAAAGCAGCTTACAAGATTAATGTTACCTCATATACTTATTTCCCAATAAAATTAGGTTTTCGTTTTTCTACAAAGGCAGCCATCCCTTCTTTTTGATCTTCAGAAGCGAAAGTGAGATAAAAGTTTTTGCGCTCAAACTGTAAGCCTTCATCCAAAGAGGTTTCAAAGGCTTTCACCACCGATTCCTTTGCCAACCGAACTGCCACGGGCGATTTTGTGGCAATAGTTCTTGCCAAATTCAATGTTTCCTTGAACAAGACTTCTACCGGAACTACTCTATTAATCAATCCGGCATTCAAGGCTTCTTCAGCTGAAATGAATTTACCGGTAAGTACCAATTCCATCGCCAACGCTTTACCTACAGCACGTGTTAAACGCTGTGTACCTCCGGCTCCCGGCATAGTGCCAATATTAATTTCAGGTTGACCGAATTGAGCTGTTTCGGAGGCGACAATCATATCGCAGGTCATAGCTAATTCACAACCACCGCCTAATGCAAAGCCTGAAACAGCTGCAATGATGGGCTTCTTCGTTTTCTTAATTTGATCCCAAGTGCTGAATTGGTCGATATTCAACATACTCATTGCGGTGGCATCTGCCATTTGCTTAATATCAGCTCCTGCTGCAAACACTTTCTCGCCACCCGTGAGAATAACCACTCGAACTTGCTCATCTTCATCCAATTGCAACAGTGCTTCTTTGATTTCCAACATTACTTGTCGGTTCAAGGCATTCAATTCTTTCGGTCGATTAATTTGAATAAGCGCAATATGCTTATCGAATTGGGGATTCACTAAGATAAATTCAGGACTCATGCGTATTGGTTTAAAACTTGAAATAAAAAAGAATTTCGGGTAAACGGAAACAATGTGGAGAAGATAGCCTTTCCTTAACATTCTTGGGCCTTTATAGCAATAGTTATGCACTGCTTTGGTTTGACAAATATTGGATTCATTTATTTTTCTATTTTTAGAACATGAGCAACATAGAAGAAAAGAAAAAGGCATTCGAGCGCATTTTAACGATTATGGATGAATTGCGGGCTCAATGTCCGTGGGATAAAAAACAAACCGTTGAAACGCTTCGGCATTTAACCATTGAAGAAACTTATGAGCTCTCCGATGCCATTGTGCAGAACGATTGGAAAGGGATTAAAGAAGAAGTGGGCGATTTGCTTTTACACATTGTATTCTATGCAAAATTAGGAGAAGAAAAAGAGTTGTTTGATGTGGCCACAATCATCAATACCTTGTGCGATAAATTGATTTCTCGTCACCCGCACATTTATGGCGATGTGAAAGTAGCCGATGAAGAGGAAGTAAAACGCAATTGGGAACAACTGAAAATGAAAGAAGGTCGGAGCTCCGTAATGGGTGGCGTTCCGGCTTCATTGCCATCGCTAATAAAAGCAGTGCGCATTCAAGAAAAAGCCAAACAAGTGGGCTTTGAATGGGATGATATTGAAGATGTATGGAGTAAAGTAACTGAAGAACTGGGCGAATTACGGGAAGAAGTGAAAACGAACCATACCGAAAACATTCAAAAAGAATACGGTGATGTATTATTTGCACTCGTAAACTACGGTCGATTTTTAAATCTAGACCCTGAATATTGCTTAGAACTTTCGAACCAGAAGTTCCTAAAACGTTTCCGATACATCGAAGAACAAGCTGCTTTAGTTAACAAAAAAATGTCCGACATGACATTGGGTGAAATGGATAAAATCTGGAACGAAGCAAAAGAAAAAGGAATCGCATAGTCAAATTAGGTGCGATTTTTGTTAGAATTGATAGTTGGCAATATTTAGAAAACACTAGACGTTTGAAAAAATACACTACATATATTCTTCCTATAATTGGAGTGTTGGCACTACTCTATGTAGTTTTCGTTCCTTCCGAAAAGAATGTAAAAGAATCGGCAGCGGTTTTTAGTAATTACATCATTCAACAAGAGAAAAAATTCGCAGAAGCCTTACCAGCATTATCGGACTCGTTGTGTACAAATTCTGATTTAATTGCATTTAAAGAAGACAAGAAGCTTCCTTTTGACCTCCTGTTGTACAAGAACGATTCCATTGTTGCTTATACTTCAAATCGAAGTATCCCTTCGCTCCCTGTTTCGCTTATTGAACAGCGTTCTGTTATTCTATCGCTGAATAACGGGTGGTATTTCTTGCAGAAAATCAAAAAAAACGATAGAGAAATTGTTGCACTAAGTCTGTTGAAAGACAACTTTAAAATCGAGAATGAATTTTTGAAAAATGAGATTCACTTTTCCAACAATATTTCTTCCAATTTGGCCATTTCCGATCAGAATGTAGAAGGCAGCATTCCAATTCGAAACATAGATGGGAAAAATGCCGGATATGTATACATTAATTCTGCATTACCTGATGCAACATTGAACGTTTATTCGTTGTTGAGTATTTTGGCTATTCTATGTATAGCACTTTTTTACATTTGGCAACTCTGTTATAATGTAGTACAAAAACTGAATCCATTAGCGGGATTCGGCTTAATGGCCATACTCCTTTTTAGCGTGCGTGTGATAATGATTTCCGGTGAGTTTCCAAAAGAATTGAGTCAATTACAATTGTTCTCTCCAACACTTTATGCTTCGTCTTACTTTGCGAATTCACTTGGACAATTATTCATCAGTATTCTATTCCTACTGATTTTAGCAGGATTTGCAACCTATATTAAGATCAAAGATTTTATAATAACTAAGCATTCGAAATTTTTAACGGTTGCCATGGGGTTAGTTACTGCTATACTCACTACAGTTATAGCAGTTCTTTTTAAGTCACTTATTCTTGATTCGATTATTTCTCTAGAGTTGTACGATGTTATCTCTCTTTCAGCCTATAGTATTCTAGCCTTGTTATGTATAATCCTATACCTCGTTATCCATTTGCTATTTTCAAAAATTACATTTTCTATTGGATTGAAAAAAGAGAACATCAAACTGTTCTTACTCAGCACTTCCCTATTTATGCTGCTTTTTGAATATTGGTTTTTAGGAATGGATGAAATTGGCGTTGGGATATACAGCTTCCTATGGATTTTTGTATTTATCTTCATTAGCCATCAGCTACATGAAAGCAAAGGAAAATGGATTTTCTCTTGGAGCTTATCGCCCATGGCACTTTTTATGTACTCCATTCTGATGATGTTTTTGTTAGAGAATTTTTACGAAACGAAAGAGCGACAACAACGTTTATTTTTTGGCAATAAATTAGTGGCAGGGCACAATTATGCTGCAGAATACGGTTTCAAGGAAATTAGCAATCAATTAAAAACCGACAAATTTTTGCAATCGTATTTTTCGTCTAATTTGATTGGATATAGAGAACTGAAAGAAAGACTTTCCGTAATTTATCTCAAAAACTATTTTCAGAATTACGACTATGAAATCTACTTCTTTGATAAGCAAAATCGATGTATTAAATCTTCAGATTCGATTGCCGAAAAACAGATTGTCGACAAAATCGATAATCTGAAAAGCGACAGCCTTATCTTTTTAGAAGACTCCGTTTTTCAAACAGGCTATTTAGGTTTTTTGATTTTAGAAGACGACACTACTTTTTTCGGGAAAGCCGCATTTTTGTTTAAACCCAAACTCTACAATACACAGAACGTTTACCCTGAACTATTGGTAAACAGTAGGATTTGGGCCGGAAACACTAAGAAAAACTACAACTATGCCATATACAGCAACGACAAACTGTTGATTCAAAATGGTGATTATCCGTATCCTTATTACTGGGATAATGCTATGGATAATCAATCGCTTAAAACATATTTTATGGACACCAAAGCATGGGAACACTTGGTGATAAAAGAAAACAATGTAAAAAAGGTGATTGTTTCCATTGAACAAGAAGGTTTCTTTGAACCCCTTGCCAGCTTTTCGTATTTCTTTATTGTACTTACTTTTTTCACTACACTTGGTTGGTTGATTTACCAATTTGTATTGAAAAAGAGAATGAACAGAGAGAATGATGAAATCATCAAAATGTCGTTTCAAAGCAAGATTCAATTGGCGATGTTATCGATTATTGCGTTCTCCTTTTTTGTGATTGGCATTATCACAGTTTCCTTTATCCATAAGCAATACGACAATTATTATTCCGAACGGTTTTCTAGAAAAGTAAAATCCATTCTTACCGGCTTAGAATATGTATTAGAAGACAAAGGATTAAAATCGAACGACCGATCTGATATTTTACAAATTGAAGCTTCAAAACTGAGTGAGATCAACAACATAGACATCAATATCTTCAATACTTCCGGTGAGTTAGAATTAAGTACACGCCCCGAGATATATACCAATGGCTTAACTTCGAAAATGATGTCACCCATTGCTTTCGATAAAATGACTATTAGCAAAGAGAATCAATTTGTGCAACCCGAAAAAATCGGCACCCTCGATTATTCTTCGTTTTATGTGCCATTGCGCAACAAACAAAAAACCACGTTAGGGTATGTCAACATTCCTTATTTCGAAAAATCGAAAGATGTAGATAGTGAAGTATCTTCCTTCTTAGTCACATTGCTAAACGTTTATGCCTTCTTGTTCCTCTGTGCCGGCATTATTTCTTTTTTCATTTCGAATTCCATTACGCGTCCGCTTCGCTTCATTAGCGAGAAAATCAGAAGACTGAATTTGGATAAGCGCAACGAACCTATTCAATGGAAAAGTAATGATGAAATTGGTCGTTTAATTAACGAGTACAACAAAATGATTTATGCGCTGGAAGACAGTGCAAAACAATTGGCGAAGAGTGAACGGGAAACAGCTTGGCGACAGATGGCTCGTCAGATTGCGCATGAAATCAAGAATCCGCTTACTCCAATGAAATTGTCGATTCAATACTTACAGCGCGCTATTGATGAAAACAATCCGAACGTAAATGAAATGGCGAAGAAAGTGAATCGCACACTTATCGAACAAATTGATAACCTGTCGGCTATCGCTACAGCCTTCTCTTCGTTTGCACAAATGCCAAAACCAAACAACGAGTACATTGACCTAAACATAACTATTTCAGACATTGTAGGTTTATTTCAAAACGAAGGAGAAGTGAAACTCACGTTCAATTCATACATTCCTACAGCCGATGTTTTTGCCGATAAAAATCAATTGATTTCGGTCTTCAACAATTTGATTAAAAACGCTATTCAAAGTATTCCGGAAGACAAAGATGGCTTGATTGATGTGATTGTGTTGGAAGAATATGGGCAAATCAAAGTAGTGGTGATGGATAACGGAAGCGGAATCTCAAAAGACCAACAAGACAAAGTATTTGTTCCAAATTTCACCACCAAATCATCGGGTACAGGTTTAGGCTTGGCTATTTCCAAACAAATCATCGACAACAGTAAAGGCAAAATTTGGTTCGAATCGGAAGTTGGTATTGGTACCAAGTTTTATGTTACGCTCCCAAGCGTAATTCCTTCTTAGTGAATCTTTTTCACTATCAAATAGTTGGCGCGAGTGCCCACTACATGAACGTTTGAGCCCATCGGAATAAAAGCACCTTCAGCATTCGCTTCATAGGTTTCATCTTCGATTTCTACTTTTCCTTGCGGACGTAAATCAGTTGTAGCTAAAGCCGTTTTCCCGATTTGTAAATCCAACTTCGATTCTTTAACGCTGAAGCCCTCGTTGGATGTCATTTCAGATTTCACACTCATCTTGCGAAATGCGCGCGAATCAAAAAATCGTTTACCAAAAAATAAGACTAAAGCCAATGGGAAGGCAAGGGCAAGAGAAACAATCAACAACGAATTCGCAAACGACCCCTTGGCTACAAATGTGAAATCGAAAATCAAATTCCTTACCATAGCTAACGATAAGCCTGAAATAATAAACAGAATGCCCAAAATACCGGTGAGTCCGAAGCCCGGAATAACAAAAATTTCAAGTAACAACAACAACAATCCCAAAACAAAAAGCGCAATTTCCCAATTGGCGGCTAATCCATCCATGTATAAAGGCAAGAAATAGAACACTGCAGCTACTCCTGCAATAGCAATAGGAATAAGTGTTCCGGGAGCCTTAAACTCCATAAACAAACCTCCGAAAATCAGTAGCAACAAAATTCCTGATACAGATGGAGATAAAAAGAAAAGCACTAAAGTGTCCGCAAAAGAATTTTGTTGCTCTACCAATCGTGTATCGTTACTCAACCGATGAAGAATGTCTTTTTCATCATTCACTTTTGCATTGCAATACCCCATTTTGATGGCTTCTTCTGTAGTAAGAGAAACAATTTTCCCGTCTTCTTTCAAACTGTCTATAATCAAATGTTCATCTGCCATACCTTCGGCAACCAAAGGATTTCGCCCTGTTTCCTCGGCCGTAGCACGCATTTTTTTTCGCATATACGACTGGTACTTCTCGGGCATTAATTCGCCTTGTTGATTCACAACACAAGCTGCACCTATCGTAGCACCTGAAGCCATATATATACTATCGCAAGCAATAGCAATCAACGCACCCGCAGAAGCTGCATTGTTTTTCACATACACCAATGTTGGGATTTTGCATTTCAATAACAGTGTTCTGATTTTATCGCCATCATCAACTGTACCGCCATAGGTATCTAGCGTAAGCAGAATAAAATTGGCCTTCTCTTTTTCAGCCTGAGTAAGTGCTGCTTCAGTCAATCTAGTCATAGATGGACCAATCTCTTGGTTAATGGTAAAGTGAAAAACCGTCTGTTGTGCAGCGTTACTGTTTATTATATAGCACAACAACATTAAAAAGGATGTGCATATGTTTTTGTATTTCATGAGGTATAATATAGAAAGTAAATAATTTTGGTCAAAATAATATCAGGATGCAAAAGTACTTTCTTTTCACAGTTTGTTTACTCATCAATGTAATTGCGTTTGCGCAGAATAGCGCTAAGTATAAAACGATAACGATTCAACCTAAACAAACGCTTTACGGAATTGCCAGAGAGTACAATGTTCCTGCAAGTGAAATTAAAAAATCTAACCCACAATATGCACCGGATTTTAAGCTCAAAATTGGCGATAAAATCAAAATTCCGGTGAGCACAGCTACTCCACCTGCTAAACCTACTGAACCCAAAGCAGAAAGAGCACCTGAGAAAAAAGAGGAAAGCACTTCAAAAACAGTAGAGCCTAAAAAAGAGACTGTTGTCGCAAATGCACCTACCATAAAAACGAATGTTGTTGCTACAACGAGCATTCACGTTGTGAAGAAAGGAGAAACACTAACAGGTATTGCCAAGACTAATGGAATGACATTGAAAGATATTCGTTCACTCAATGGTTTTAGTGAAAATGTAAACGTAAAAATCGGACAAAAAATTAAAGTAAAATCCAAAGAAAAAGCAGTAGCGGTAAAGACAGAAAAAGCGCCTGCTAATCAAATTGTATATAAACCAATTCAAGACAAGCAAGATGTTATCGAAGTAAAAGAGGTTAAAACGGAACGCTCTACCTTAGGCGAAGTACCGGCACCTAAAGAAGAATCAAGACCTGTTAACTACGAAATTACTCCCGCTCCTCTCCCAACAACTGCAGTTGCAACAGCTCCAACTACAACCGGAAAACCAATTACAGGTGAGCTTGAAAACACATACAATACAGCCTTTAATAAAAATTCGAAAAAGACTGTTCGTGGATTAGGTTTTGTTGCTGCGGACAACAATATACCTAACTCTTCCTCTGCCCTTTATAACTATGCCGAAGTGGGGGATGTAATTAAAGTGGTTAACTTGATGAGTAAAAAAGTAGCCTATTTAAAAGTAGTAGGCAAACTAACAATCAATGATGAGACCGGGCAAAACATCATCCAAATACTTCCTGAAACAGCAAAAATGATGAGTGCCAACGAGAATAGATTTTTAGTTGAAGTAACCAGCTACTAAAAAAATAACTGATTGACGATTTGTTGAACTTCTTCCTTATTAGCGAATTGTAAGTTTATCGATTGTTGTACTATTTTAGGATGAAACTCAACACCATTCAGCATTTCTAACGATACTATCGAGGTAGTACTTTGCACGTTATATAAACAACCATTTTCAATACTGAAGGTCAAATCGCCCTTTTGGATTTGCGCCTTTGGCGACTTGCCGTAAATCCAAGCATTTGTAGCATACTGCTCTTCTGCTAATTGCTGTATTTCTAATAATTGTCCTTCAGTTAAAGCGATCTTATTTACAATCGGAAGATGACTTGTTAAGGTAAATTTGAAATCCTCAAAAGAGGCAGAATAAACTTCGCATAAATTCATCACCGGACTGCGTACAGAAGACACCGCTTTAGTTTCGACAGAAAAATCATTCGGTTTTAAAGCTAAACGCAGTTGCGCTAAGTCCGCATGAAAAAGCAATGTACCATGACTTAGTATATTCTTTCGATTGGTAAACTGTGCATTCCCGGATATCTTTTTACCCTGAAATAGAATATCATTTCGAGGCGAAAAGGTCGCTTCAATGCCCATCTTTCCTAACGCATCTACAAGGGGTTGATTGAACCATCGGTAATTGTTTACTTTTTGTTCATCAAAAGCAGAAATAAAGGAAAAACAAAGATTTCCTTGATCGTGATATACCGTACCCCCTCCAGAAACTCTTCGCACGATTGTACTCTGCTCATCAAAAATGTAATTCCAATTCACTTCGCTCCACAAGCATTGGTTTTTACCAATCACTACACAAGGTTGGTTGACATACACTATCAATACAACATCAGCAAAAGAAGCATTCCGCACCAACCACTCTTCAGCAGCGGCATAGAAATAAGGCGATTGATGTTCAGGTAGTTCGAGTAGTATCACCTGTCAAAACTAATCTTCCATTTCGGATACACAAATCATCACAAAACTGAAATTATTTTAAAGGAAAGCTTTTAAGTCCACACATTTTTTTAAGATTTGTACTGAAGTAGTTATTCTTCATCCAAAACAGATACATTCATTCATGATCAAGCTCACCGAATGCCCACGAGATGCCATGCAAGGCTTGAAAAGGTTCATCCCAACCGACACAAAGGTGGAATACCTCAACAAGTTATTGAAAGTAGGGTATTATGCGCTGGATTTTGGATCATTCGTTTCACCCGGCATTATTCCGCAAATGGCCGATACAGAGCAGATTGTGGATCGATTGGAACTCGACAATACACAAACTAAACTCATCAGCATTATCGCCAATGAACGTGGCGCTGAAAAAGCTGCTAATTTTGCTCAAATTCATTATTTAGGATTCCCGTTTTCAATTTCAGAAACGTTTCAAAAAAGAAATACCAATTCTACTATTGAAGAATCGTTGCATCGTGTAGAGAACATTCAATCGATTTGTGTGAACAACAAAAAAGAGTTGATTTTATATGTTTCGATGGGCTTTGGCAATCATTACGGTGACCCTTATTCTCCGGAAATTGTAGAACAATGGGTAGAAAAACTGCAAGGCTTAGGCATAAAAACCTTTATGCTTTCCGATACAGTTGGTGTTGCCAATCCGCAAACAATTACCCAATTATTCAGCTCGCTTATTCCTAAATATCCTGCATTAGCCATTGGTGCTCACTTGCATACAGCACCGCATAATTGGAAAGAAAAAGTAGATGCCGCTTACAACAGTGGTTGTACTCGTTTTGACTCGGTTATTCGTGGCTTTGGAGGTTGCCCTATGGCAGAAGATGATTTAATTGGCAATATGCCAACTGAAAATTTAATGAATTACTTTGACCCGGCTAAAGATTTCGGTCCGAATTTTTCGTTACACGCCTTTGAAGATGCGTTGAGAGCATCCAATCAAGTATTTTAATACTTATAGCAGATAGGCGTTTACTTTTTTCTTCTCGAATTCCACTAGAATATGTTCTTTCAGTGTTGTTGAAAGCGACATCCCCACAAAATCGGCTGCTACCGGGAAGAGTTTGTGTTTTCTGTCGACCAATACAGCAATTTGCACCTTCTTAGGGTTTTCATCCATAATGGGTTTCAGCGCATAAAACGATGTTTTTCCCGTGTTGGCCACATCATCCACCAATATCACTACCTTATTTTTCAAATTTGTTTTGCCTTTATGAAAAACGATGGCATCGTCTAAAGGATTCAGTTTATTTAATTCCAGGCTCAAAATTTCAATAGCAATATTCGAAAAGGCTTGAATGTTGGCTTTCAGCAATTCAGCATAAGCCAAGCCGTTGGGTACAATACCAATCAACACCAACTCTTTCTCATCAAAGTTTTCTTCAACAATTTGGTAAGCAATGCGCTTCGTTTTCTGCACAATGGTATCGTGATCGAGTATTTGTGTTCTTGACATAGACTAAATTTTGGCGCAAAAATTTGCTTTGCTAAGCAAATATAAAGAAGTGAAATAAGGAAACGTGTAATGAAAATATTATTTCGCAGTGGAAGGGGCTATCTCTTTCTTAGTCCTTTCGCCCGATAAAGTTGATAATTTGACTATTAGAAATAGCGGAATGGCTTATATTCGCACTTTAATCTAAATAAATGATTGGATTTATCATCGAAAGAATAGCCTTTTTTGCGGCTATCGGAGGGGCCGGATATGTTGCTTTTAAAGGCTTCAGCACCATTTACCGCAACATTATGCTGGGTAGAAAAGAAAAGTTGGCCGGCAACTTAAACACCATGCTTTTAGTGGCCTTCGGACAAAAAAAGATGTTCAAACGCCCTGTGGTAGCCGTCTTGCACTTCATTTTTTATGTTGCCTTCATTGTTACACAGATTGAATTGTTAGAAATCATGATTGACGGGGCTTTTGGCACCCATCGTTTCGTTTACCATTTAGTAGAACATATTGCTCCTTTGCGTGCTTTATATGTATTTACGGTGAGTTCCATAGAAGTATTGTCGTTGTTGACGTTCTTCGTTACTATTATTTTCTTCATTAGAAGAGATATGCTCAAAATTCCTCGATTAGCCTCTATCGACTTGGAAGGCTGGCCGAATATGGATGCGCACTTAATTCTCTTAATGGAAATCAACCTTATCGTCAATATCTTTTTGATGAATACTGCAGATATGGCGGCTTCAAATGGTGAATACGGTTTGTGGTTAAGTGGAATATTCTCAGGCGCTTTTGCAGGTTGGGATGTTGAAGTATTGCATATTTTAGAAAAAGTGGGCTGGTGGGGACACTTGGCCGGTGTACTAGGCTTCTTAATGTATCTGTCCATTTCGAAACACTTACACATTTTGTTAGCCTTCCCGAACACGTATTTCTCTCGTCAAACGCCAAAAGGGTACATGGATAACATGGAATCGGTGACGCGTGAGGTGAAATTAATGATGGACCCTAACGCTGCAGTTCCGGAAAGTACTGAAGAAGGTCCGGTGAAATTTGGAGCTAAAGATGTGACCGACTTAAGTTGGAAAAACTTATTAGACGCATATACATGTACGGAGTGTGGAAGATGTACCGCTCAATGCCCTGCAAACATTACCGGTAAAAAATTATCGCCAAGAACGATAATGATGAAAACCCGCGATCGATTAGAAGAAGTTGGCAAAAACATCGATGCGAATGGCGGTATATGGAAAGACGATGGAAAATCGTTAATCGATAACGGCTACATCAGTGTAGAAGAATTAAGAGCTTGTACAACCTGTAATGCTTGTGTAGAGGAATGTCCGGTGAACATTTCGCCATTAAATATCATTATGCAATTGCGAAGAAATCTGATTATGGAGGATTCAAACTCGCCAGCAGAATGGAACGGAATGTTCGCGAACTTAGAAAACAACGCTGCTCCATGGCAGTTTAGTCAGCAAGATCGTTTCAATTGGGCTAAAGAACAATAGAATAATTTTCAAATCATAAATACCAATTTTCAAATTGGGTATTCAATTCATAAACGTCAAATCAAGTATATGCAAGTTAAGGAAATGGCAGAATACGCAGCAAGCGGTGAAACACCGGAAATTTTATTCTGGGTGGGTTGCTCAGGTAGTTTCGATCAACGGGCTCAAAAAATTACCCGTTCGTTTGTAAAAATCCTGAACCACCTCAATATTAAATTCGCTGTTTTAGGAAAAGAAGAAGCTTGTACTGGCGACCCTGCAAAGCGTGCCGGAAACGAGTTTGTATACCAAATGTTGGCCTTGCAAAACATCGAAATTTTGAACGGTTATGGCGTGAAGAAAATCGTTACTACTTGCCCGCATTGCTTTAATATTCTTAAGAATGAATACCCGGCATTGGGCGGAAATTACGAAGTGATTCACCATTCTGAGTTTCTTCAACAGTTGATTAACGAAGGGAAAGTTACGATGGCAGAAGGGGGCTTGTTTAAAGGAAAAACAATCACTTACCACGATTCTTGTTATTTAGGAAGAGCGAATGAAATCTATGAAGCTCCACGTAAAGTGTTAGAGCAATTAGATGCAGAATTAGTAGAAATGAAAAGCTGCAAAACACGTGGTTTGTGTTGTGGAGCCGGTGGTGCACAAATGTTTAAAGAGGAAGAACATGGTAGAACACGTATCAACCAAGAACGAACTGAAGAAGCACTAAGCACAAATGCAACAATAGTAGCAGCTGCTTGTCCGTTTTGCAACACTATGATTACCGATGGAGTGAAAGGAAAAGACAAGCAAGCTTCGGTAAAAGTGTTTGATATAGCCGAATTATTGGCAGCCGGCCAAGGATTGGAGAATATTGTACTTTAATGAAAGAATCGCATAAAAAAAGGTCGCCAAATTTGGCGACCTTTTTTTATGTAGTTGAATTAGAAATTAATCTTCTTGAGTTGCATTTTCCGGCATAGCACCCTTTGGCGCTTTACTTTGATTTTGCTTTTGTTGCGCTTGGTAGGCTTTCAACTTCTCGATTTGTTGAGGCGTTAAAACTTTAACTTCCTTTTGATGTCTTTCTTTTCTTAAACTCTTTAAAGCATCTTTATTTTCATCCGATTTTACCAATTGGTCTTGTTTTGTAAAAAACTCGGTATTGATTTGAATAATAGCAGCTCTTTGCTCATCGGTGAGACTGCAAATTGAAGTAAGTTTTTCAGTACGTCTTTTAACTCGATCGCTAACACTTGCTTTATCGTGTTGTACTTTCGTTTGACGAACCTCCGATTTAGCCTTAAGTTGAGTTGCAGCTTGTTGTGCATTTACTGTGGAGAAAGCGAAAAGCATAGCACCAACAGCGAAAATCATTTTTTTCATAATTGTTTTATTGTTTTACGATTAAGATTGAATTTACAGTAAAAGGATTAATTGCCCCCATGAATTTAACATTCATTTCGACATTTTAGAAATTTGAGTCTCTACCCAAGCACTATTGATAATAAAATCAACTTTCTTCTCCACTAAAAATGAGTCGTTCATAAAATTCAACAAATTAGCCATTTCTACACTACTTAACTGAATTGGATACATGGGTTGATTGTACCACTTCCCTTCCACTAAAACAGAATCTTTCATTCCATTCAAAATTAGCGAAGGCAGCGTTTCGAAATTATTTTTTAAGAATACTGTATTATATAAAGGTGGTACTAAATTTTGCGTTCCTTCTCCATGATCGCCATGGCATGATGCACACTTACTGTAATAAATAACACGGCCCGGATGTTCATAGCTTGAATTCACAAAGGACATGTATAAAAAGAACAGTAAGGCCAATACTGGCGGAAAAATCATCAACTTGGTCAACCATTGTTTACTCATTTTGCAATAGTTTAATATCTGCAATCATTTTATCTACGGCAACTTCATCTACACCGTTATAGAAACCTCGAATTCTTCCCTTTGCATCTATTACAATAAAATTCCCATCGTGAATAAAACCTCCGGGTGAATTTGGATCTTCAGCCGCATTCGCCAAAAAGTGATCCGCTACATGATATATAGAATCTTTCTCTCCAGTTAAAAAATCCCAATGCGTATTGGCTACACCCAACTTGGTAGCATAAGCCAATAATGCACTTACCGAATCACGTGCCGGATCAATAGAAATGGAAACAATATGCGGTCCATCTTTAAAAGCAGAATTCACCTTCAATAAATTGCGCTCCATCTTCACACAAATAGAAGGACAATGCGTAAAAAAGAAATCGCATATCCAGATTTTTCCTTTCATATCATCGGAACAAATCGACTTCCCGTGATGATTCGTAAAACAAAAGGATGGAGGCGTAGCCGAAAGTGTATCGTAGTATACATCGCCTTTTGCCGATTTTTTCACTACAATTTTTTCGCCAATTACACGAACCTTTTCAGGCGTAGTATAACAAGCCGACAACAAGAGAACTGAAAGCAATACAACAACGAAACGAAACATGAATCAAACCTACAAAAAATATAGAGATGTGGTTTAGAATTACAACTATCATTCAACAGATAAGATTAAAATCTTTCAGCGGCGATGGTAAATATTTCTTTAGTTTCGCAGGGTAAAGATTTTGGAATGGACACAAAAGAGCAAAAACCAATTTTAAGAAAACCCGAATGGTTGAAAATCAAACTTCCTTCGGGGGAATCGTTTAGCGAAGTGAATCAGAATGTGAAGAACAATCGCTTACACACGATTTGCGAAAGTGGCGCTTGTCCGAACCAAACCGAATGCTGGGGCGTTGGTACTGCCACGTTAATGATTTTAGGCAATGTTTGTACCCGCTCGTGTATGTTTTGCAGTGTGGCCACCGGAAAACCGGAAAATGTAGATATTACAGAACCCTTGCGCGTTGCAGAATCTATAAAACTAATGGGATTAAAACATGCTGTAATTACTTCCGTAGACAGAGATGATTTAGCAGATGGAGGAGCTTCGATTTGGGCAGCTACTGTGCGTGCGGTACGCAGACATGCGCCCGGAGTAACATTGGAGACATTAATCCCCGATTTTCAAGGCAAATGGGAAAACTTGCAACAGATTATAGATGTAAAACCGGAAGTGGTTTCTCACAATATTGAAACGGTAAAACGCCTTACACGTGAAGTGCGCATTCAAGCCAAATACGAACGTAGTTTAGATGTATTAAAAAGATTGAGCGAAGGAGGTATCGAACGCACGAAATCGGGTATAATGCTTGGCTTAGGAGAAACTAAAGAGGAAACGATTGAAGCTATGCAAGACCTTCGTGATAACGGGGTATCTATTCTTACGTTAGGGCAATACCTTCAACCTACACGAAAACACTTAGCCGTAGAACGCTACATCTCCCCGGCTGAATTTGAAGAGTTCAAAACGATTGGATTAAATATGGGCTTTCGTTTTGTAGAATCGGGGCCAATGGTGCGTTCATCGTATCATGCAGAAAAGCATATTGTGTGACCTCTACTTCTTCCGCATTAAAAATCTACTTTGCCGGCTCTATCCGAGGTGGACGTGCTGATGCAGCCTTGTATGCCGAACTTATAACCTATCTACAAACAAAAGGTGAAGTACTAACGGAACACATCGGCATTCCTGATTTAACTGCAAATGGGGAAGCCGGTTTAAGCGACCTCGATATCTACAATCGAGATATGACATGGTTATTATCTTCAGATGTTATTGTGGCAGAAGTTACGCATCCAAGTCTAGGTGTAGGTTTTGAAATTGCTAAAGCCACTAGTGCCGGGAAACGTGTATTGTGTTTGTATCGACCACAACCCGACAAACGTCTTTCCGCCATGATAGCCGGATGTAACGATGTAACCGTTGCCTCTTATCAGACCTTGAACGAGGCAAAGCTCATTATTGATAACTACTTATAGTCTTGTTCTCTTCCTAAACGGTCTATAAATCGTAACAATTTCTTGATAAGTCGGTCATTGACGAACTATATTCTTTTGTACTTTTGCAATGCAACAAAACACTACCCATGAAAAAATTATTACTCTCTATTTTCGCGTTAACGACAATCATCAGTGAGGCGCAGGTTACTACTGTATTTTCAGAAAATGTTGGAAGTCCTGCCGGCACAACAGTATACGCCTCTTATACCGGATGGCAAAATAACGGAACTCTTACCTTTACAGGTACGGGAGATGTACGAAGCACTACACCTTCTACCAATAATTATACCGGAGCTAGTGGAGCGGGCAATGTGTTTTTAACCACAAATGCGACTTCAAAAACATTAATCATTGGTAACATTAATACAGTAGGCTACAGCTCGTTAAATTTGGCTTTCGGTTTGTTTAAAAGTACAACCGCCTCTAATGGCTCCGAACTTAGTGTTGAAGTAAGTACCGATGGCGTTGTTTATACAGCCCTTACCTTCCCTGCATTGCCTACAGGCTCCGGCACTGCAAATTGGAAATGGGTGAAAGCCACAGGTACTATACCGTCTGCGGCTAATTTGCGTATCCGCTTTACAAATACAGCTACTACAGGCCCTCAGTTCCGTTTAGATGATATTAAATTGACGGATGGATTAGTTCCTGATTCTATTACCACTACTTCTACCACCTATGGCGCTCCATTTTGTGCAGGTACAGCTATCAAAGTTCCATTTTCGATTTTAGGTGTTTACAACAGTAACAATGTTTTCACTGCTCAACTTTCGGATGCAACAGGTAGTTTCGCCACACCGGTAAGTATTGGCAGCTTAAGTGGTTTGGCCGGAGACACCATCAATGCAACAATTCCTATCAATACTGTTGGTGGAACAGGATATAAGATTCGTGTTGTGTCTTCTTCCCCTGTTGTAACAGGAACAGATAACGGTTCAGGCTTCACGGTAAATGCAGCTGCGATTACTACTTTGTTTGATACAATATGTTCAAACAGCAGCATTGTTTTCAACGGACAAACCATTACTACTGCAGGTGTTTACAAAGATACGTTGACGAGTGTTACCGGATGCGATAGTTTAGTAACATTGAATTTAGCTTTAAAAGCTACAAGTGCATCTAGTATTGTAGATTCAATTTGCCCTAGAGGTAGTTATTCATTTAATGGTCAAACCTTAACGCAAGCCGGAACATACAAAGACACATTAGTATCAGCCAATGGTTGTGATAGTGTGATTACATTAACACTTACATTGAAATCGGTAGCCTCTTCTTCAAAAACAGCATCGATTTGTCCGGGAAGCACTTATAGTTTTGGCAGCAAAACACTTTCACAAGCTGGAACATACAACGACACGCTCACTGCTGCCAATGGATGCGATAGTATTGTTACGCTCACATTGAGTTTGAAACCTGTAGCGAGTTCATCGCAAACAGCGGCTATTTGTCCGGGCAGTACATTTTCTTTCGGTGGACAAAATCTTTCACAGGCCGGAACATATAAAGACACACTTACCGCAGCCAATGGATGCGACAGTATCATCACACTTACATTAACATTGAAAACCATTGCCACAAAAGCAATTGCTGTTTCTATTTGTCCGGGTAGCTCGTATGATTTTGGCGGAAAAAACCTTACCACACCCGGTACATACAAAGACACATTAACCGGTGTAAACAGTTGTGATAGTATTGTTACCCTTACGCTATCGTTAAAAACTGTTGCCACGAATGCAATTTCAGCATCTATTTGTCCGGGTAGTTCATTGGATTTCGGAGGGAACAATCTAACTACTGCAGGTACTTATAAAGATACATTAACCGGAAGTAACGGATGTGACAGTATTGTAACGCTTACCCTATCGCTTAAAGCGGTAACTACCGGAGCTGTTTCAGCATCTATTTGTCCGGGTAGTTCGTATGATTTTGGAGGAAAGAACCTTACTGCTGCCGGAACTTACAAAGACACAGTAACGGGTTCTAATGGCTGTGATAGCATTGTAACGCTTACACTTAGTTTGAAATCAACTTCTGCTTCTTCAAAATCAGCATCCATTTGTCCGGGTTTCACTTATGCCTTTGGCGGAAAATTGTTGAGCCAGGCTGGAACATACAAAGACACGCTAACTGGAGTGAACGGCTGTGATAGTATTGTAACACTTACACTTTCTTTGAAAACAGTTGTAACATCCAATGTATTCGACTCAATCTGTAGCGGACAAACCTACAACTTCAACGGTAAAAACCTTACCACTGCAGGAGTTTATAACGATACTATTTCATCGTCACAAGGGTGCGACAGTATTATTCACCTCAATTTAGCGGTTGTAATGGTTTCAACACCGGTTATTACAAAAACCGGAACAGTGTTAAGCACAGGAAGTTACAGCAGCTATAAATGGTATAGAAATGGTGTGGCTGTTTCGGGAGGAATAGCTCAGCAATTAACCATTACACAAAACGGAGGATATACTGTTGTTGTAACAGGAGCACATGGTTGTAAAGATTCTTCACAAGTATACAATGTAACAGGAGTGAGTATCGATGAAACGAATGTGCTTTCGTCTTTAGCTTTATATCCAAACCCTGCGAATCAACAGATCACCATTTCATTAGAAGATAACACTTCCAACCCAATACAAGTGAATATTTTAGATGTGTTAGGAAAAACACAAAAACAGATTTCGTTTAAAGGAAGTTCTCAAACCATTGATGTTGCAGATTTAACTGCCGGTATTTACCTAGTTCAAATTACATCTGAAAAACAAACCAAAACGATTCGTTTGGAAATAGCAAAATAATTTGTTTTCGAATGCTATAAAAAGCCTGCATTAATGCAGGCTTTTTTATTTGTTAAACGCTGTTATTTCTTAATAGATGTATATGGTTTGGACCGAATTTGTATATTCAAAACATAAACCAAAGCCATGAAAAGAATCTCATGTATTGTCAGCCTATCCCTTACATTCCTATTCGTTAAAGCACAAGACTTACCTAACTTTAGATATATAAGAATTGTAGATGCTTCCGACTTTAATGAAAGTACCGACAAAGCCGCATTGCAAGCAGCCGATTACATCTTATCGATTCCTCCATCGCCTAAAAACAAAACATGGGCGAGTGCTTCAGATTATTTGTTGAATTGGATGGCCGGAACGCCTAAATACACCTTTACCCTCGATGAAACCGGTGCTGCATTAATTAAGAAAGATGCAAATATTATGTTAGCGTATATGTCGACACTCGTAAAATCTCAATTGGAAGACACTTCATCCATTCCCAACACAAAAAAGGTAAAACTAAATGCAATAAAAAAGTTAATCGCATACGCGAACAACCCGAGTAATGGTATTAAAATCAGCGGTGAACTCAAAAAAATGATAGAGGCTAACAATAAAGGAGAATTGGAAGCTTATCTTAAATTAAAAAATGAGTAGTCTAGTCTTATGCACTATGCTTGTTAGATGAACCATCTCCCGACATTAACTTATACATTACATATCCGAACCCTGCCACTAGGTGAAGCATCACCAAACTAAAGACGACAATTCCTATTGTTCCCATTGCTTTGCTATTATGAGGCAAAGATGAGAAACAACAGTGTCAACTTATGTGACAAATGTCACACAGCGAAATGATAATAACTAGGAGAGCGATTATTCGCTTTTTGCACCACGAACCATTTTCTCGATATCGTCCCATTGCGATTCAGAAACGGCCTCGAACATACTGAACTCCCCTGCCCCATTGAGCCATTCGCCTCCATCGATGGTAATTACATCACCATTTACATAGCCGGAGAAATCAGATACTAAATAAGCGGCTAGGTTTGCTAGTTCTTGATGCTCACCCACACGCTTCAATGGCACACGATTTTTGAGATCAAATTTTTCTTGCAAATCGCCAGGCACTAATCGGTCCCACGCACCTTTTGTTGGAAACGGACCGGGAGCAATGGCATTCATACGAATACCGTACTTCGCCCATTCAACGGCCAAAGAGCGGGTCATGGCTAAAACACCTGCCTTTGCAGTGGCTGAAGGCACAACATACGGTGAACCTGTCCATGCATAAGTGGTTACAATATTCAACACCACTTTATTGGTTTCTTTATTAGCAATCCAATGTTTACCCAAAGCAAGCGTACAATTGATAGATCCTTCCAAAACAATACCGATAATGGCTTTGAAAGCACCGGCAGATAAGCGTTCTGTTGGAGAAATAAAATTCCCAGCCGCATTATTGAGTAATACGTCCACTTTCCCGAAAGTCGCAATGGCATCATTTACCATGCGCTCAACTTCGTGATACAAGCGTACGTCACATTGCAACGCCAAACATTTACCGCCTGTTTCTGCTTCTAGTTCTGCAGCCGTTTTCTGTAAAACATCTAACTTTCGACTCGTAATCACACAATTAGCCCCTAATTGCAGAAAGTATTTCGTCATCGCTTTCCCTAAGCCAGTTCCACCGCCAGTAATTATGATTGTTTTTCCTTTTAACGCATCATCGCGTAGCATTCCTGTTGTCATATCTATGTTATTTTTTGATTTTATGATTTAGATGTAAGCCTTAACCTAATTAGAACATTCTTTAAAACTGATTTGTTCGTAACATCACGAGTGTACATGCCTCAACTGGTTCTATGTTATTGTCTTTCAACTTTTTTTCGAATTCCGGATTCTCTGTTCCGGGATTAAAAATCACACGATTCGGCTTTAAGGCTAAAATTTGCTCATAATAGCCATGTTGCAAAGAAGGATTAACATAGATTGTGACCGTGTCAAATTTTTCAGACGGGTTAATTTCCGTTGAAATTTGCACTGTATCGATATGCCCGGATTTTACGCCAAGTGCCACTACATCATGGTTATAGGCCCGAAGTAACTTCACCGCCTTATTGGAATAGCGCTCTTCATTTTCTGAAGCACCGACTACTAATGTTCTCTTGTTATTCATAAAACTTTAAATAACTAAAAACTTTTGTAAAAAGCGACCGTATATAAAAACAAATATACCCTATGCTGGCACCTATGATGATTGAAAAAGAAAGTATTGATACCCTAATCTTCTGCGAGGCAAAACTCGGCCCTAAAGAAGTGGAAACGATTACAAAAAAATTATTTGATGCCATGATGCTCGGCAATATGGATCATTACAAGGTAAAAATTTCCTTTAATACCCTTGACGGTATCAAAGAAGTATTCACTACTATTTGGGCTACTACCGATAGATTTATTGTATTGAAAGGCGGACGCTATATCCCCATCAATTCAATTATTGAAGTAGGTTAGGTTTAAAGGATTAATCCTACCGGAGCCTCCAAGGCCTTTTTCAAAGACTGTAAAAATTTTGCCCCTACTGCCCCATCCACCACGCGATGATCGGATGAAAGGGTTACCTTCATCATATTGGCTACTTTGATTTCATTATTCACTACAATAGGCACCTGACGAATAGCACCTACAGCCAAAATACATGCGTTTGGTTCGTTGATAATGGCTGTAAACTCTTCAATACCAAACATACCCAAGTTAGATACAGTAAAGGTGCTACCTTCCATTTCTGTAGGCAACAATTTCTTTGTACCTGCCTTCTCTGCTAATGCTTTGGCTTCTTTAGAGATATCTTGAATACTTTTTTGATCGGCAAACTTAATAACAGGTACTAATAAGCCTTCTTCCACGGCAACGGCCATTCCGATATGAATATGCTCGTACTGACGAATAGTATCACCTAACCACGATGTATTAATCAAAGGATTCTTTCTAATAGCAGAGGCGACCGCTTTCAAAACAATATCGTTGAACGATACTTTTTGTGGCAATACTTCATTTAAATCGGCACGGAGTGACATCGCTTTATCCATATTAATATCCATGGTTAAATAGAAGTGCGGTGCGTTATTTTTGCTTTCACTTAATCTGCGGGCAATGGTTTTACGCATTTGCGAAACACGTAAATCAGAGAACGACTCTGTTGTAACAATGGTTCTTGATGGCATTGCCGATGTACTCGCATTTTCCAAATCGCGTTTTACAATGCGTCCGTCCTCCCCACTTCCATGTACAGAAGCCAAATTGATTCCCTTTTCCTTAGCAATCAATTTTGCTAAAGGAGAGGCTTTCACACGACCTTGAGCATCAGTTTTAGCGGGTGCAACTTCCACTACTGCAGCTTTTTCTTCCACTTTAGTGGCTACTTTCTCGGCTTCAGGTTTTGTTTCTTGCACAGGAGCTGAAGCCAATAACGCTTGAAAATCTTCGCCTTCTTTTCCTACAATAGCAATCAAATCGCCAATTTTAAGCGAATCGCCTTTTTTTGCGGCAACATGAAGAATTTTTCCGGCAAAATAAGACTCGAGAGGCAATGTTGCTTTATCGGTTTCTACCTCGGCAATGGTATCTCCGGTTTTAATGGTATCGCCCACTTTGATTGTCAGCTCAGCGATATAACCTTCTTCCATTGTATCGGTCATTCGTCCTAATCGTATTGCTTCTGCCATAGTTTTCGTTTAATTCAGCTCAAAAGTGTAAACAATTTCAAATTTTCCCAGCAAAATGCAAGATTATTATTTCGAAACAGTTACAACCTCAAAAATAAGTTTGTAAAAACAATAACAAAACTCCAATTTCAAGCTTTGTTCAAAAAAAGTATTTTTGACCTATGATACCAAACGACCATAATGTTGAAATTGCCAAACAACAAGATTTAATTGCCTCGATGCTGGGCATTGACGGACGCAATTTAATTTTCAACTTTAAAGATAAAAACGGAACTGTTCGCTTCGATTTAGTGACCATCAACCCGAAACACGATCAGTCTTTCTTGTTCCACACCACCAATGGCACCGATAAGGTGGATGCATTGAAAAAGATGTTGGAATACATTGAACAGCATTATGCGCAAGAAAGCAGTATGACTATTCAGTGGATAAAGATTGGTGACGATAAATTGCATACCTCTTATTTCCGCGCAAAAAACATGTACGAAGCCTTAGATAAGTTCTACTACGAACGCGATATGGCGCAGTACAAGATTTTTTCTATCTCCCTTAATCCGGTGAGCTAATTTCGTTTTGCCTTTTTTATTGTAGGAAATAATATTTTATATTGGTTGTAAAATAATGGATAACTCATTCCTCATCACCAAATCAACTGTTATGAAAAAAATAATAGCGTTAGTGTGTATCGTTGCAGCCGCTTTTCAACTAAATGCCATGCAGCAGAAGGCTACTGTTCAAGCAAACAATAAAGGGGCTTCAGTAAAAGGAAGTTCGGGCGGAGGAGTGGCCGTGGAGAAACGACATGTGGAAGCCAAAGGGAAATCCGGAAATGGAGTAGATGTCAATAAAAAAGGGATGGAAGTGAAAGGTACAAAGGGTGGTATGAATATCGACAAAAAAGGTTTGCATATTCAATCAAAGCGCTTAAACGTGCAAATAGGCAAATAAACCATACGTTGATTCTTCATTGTTTGCACAGCTTATTTTAATTTCTCATTATCCAAATGCCGTGTAGCATCGCGTTTGGTTTTCTTTTCGATGTTCTTTTGGAAGGCTTCCGTAAGATTTACACCGGTTTGATTCGCTAAACAAATCAGCACAAACAACACATCTGCCATCTCATCGGAAAGGTTATGCTTATCGGTTTCTTTAGATGATTGTTCGCCATAGGTTCTAGCCATAATGCGTGCTAATTCTCCTACTTCTTCCATAAGAATGGCGGTATTTGTGAGCTCATTAAAATAACGAACACCAATACTTTTGATCCATTCATCGACCGTGGTTTGTGCTTGCTCTATTGTCATATCTTTATTTTTCCAAAGTTACAAAAGCAATTGCATGTGTTTTGATGTGCGACAGCGAAAGATGAATTTCTTTTACGCCTTTGGCTTCTACCATTTCTTTGGTTACGCCACTTAATGTAATAAAAGGTTTACCTAAATCATCGTTCAGCACTTCAACTTCATTGATCACCAAACCATCGCGCCAACCTGTACCAAGAGCTTTAAAGAAAGCCTCTTTTGCAGCAAAACGAGCGGCATAACTTTCTGTTCGCTTTGTACTTTCGCAATAAGCAATTTCGCGTTCGGAAAACACTTTCTTTTTGAACGCTTCTTTTGCAATGGCTCGCTCCACACGCTCCACTTCAATTATATCGGTACCAATTCCGTAAATCATAACACAAGTTAATTATTTCTTACAAGCCTCAATCAGTCGTTTGATTTTCTCTACTTCACTTTGGGCATTAACTTCTTTGGTAAGCGCCAACTCAAAATAATGTTGTGCGCCTTTCTTATCGCCTTTCGCTTGAAGATATTCAGCCACCCAATAATAAGCTTCCCAATAATTAGGATTGCGTTGAACAATTTCGGTTAATGTTGTATTGTTGAATGAAGTAAATGCTTTCTGTTTAATGGCCTTTTTGATTTCATTTTTCAACTCGCGATAGCGGAGAAAATCTTTCCATTGCTGTGTTCCAAGAAATGTATCTGCTACAATTGTGAATGCAGTGTCGTACACCACGTGATTTTGCTTTAATGCTTTTGGATTGGCAAAAATCGTATTTAAATCGTAACAAATAAATTTACCCAATTGATAAGGTGATGTGGACACCCAAAATTTCAACTTTTCGGGTTGAAAAATAATACCGTGATGGGCTATCAATTGATTCATTGCTTTTTCGTTTCCGAAACCAATATCGCTACCGCCTTTTCCACGCTGATCGCGAAGCAGGGTTGCGGCATTGGAATAATTCAATTGTTTTGTTTGACCTACCAATTCTGTTAGATGCTGAAAACGATACATAGAGGCACTTTCACGAATATTGTTTATATTATTTTGTTCGTTCTTGAAGGTATCGCTCTGATAATGATTGGCGCACAACAAGTAATGTTTATCGGAAAAAAACAATGCTGTTTTTGTTGGTGACTTTTCAATTAAAGCCGTTTTGTGATCTTTGGCTGAACCAATCATTAAGGTTTCGCTCACAAAGGTTTTTCGTTTTTTGGCAATGGCATAGGCTTCATCAATGGTAGATGCATATTGTAAAATTTCTCTTCCCAAAATTGATATTGGTGTTGCCGAACTTGTTGGCATGTCTGATTTTGCAGCATTTAAGGTAATGGTTAAACCGGCATCGTTCATTCCGGAAACAGCGCCAATCATGCCCGGCCATGTGAGCATAGCAAAATTGTGACCGGCATCGGGATGCACAAACAATACAATTTTGTTTTTGGCGAAATCATCGCCTACATAAAAATCAAAATTCCGGCCGATAATTAACGATGAGTCGGAAGAATATTCATCCCAAGCAGCAAAAGAGGTACAACCCACTAATGCCAAGCTTTGCATCGCATGACCAATATCGTGAGCTGCATGGTAGTTGAGCATTCTATCGTAAGCCGGAGAGATATAATCGAAATCGTGTGGAGCAGAAAGGGATTCGCCATAAATTTCTTCGCGGTATTCAATGTCGACATTTTGATCGAGGTGGCGATTGAACACCCTTGTAAACATGCCAAGAAAACCCAAGTAGGTATCAGAAGGAACGAGCTCGTGAATTTGATTCACAAAAGCTAATTCTTGATCGTACATCAATTCCTTATTGAGTTTCCCTAAAACAACACCGCGATTAAAAGGCGAACCTTCTACATATTCTTCCCACAATCCGCTGTCGTTGCGTTTCAACCAATTATCGCCCACAAACCACATAGAATCTTTCCCTGTTTGGCGTTGTAACTCCAACACCGATTGATCTTTCACTTGCGGAATATCGGGCTGCAAACCCCATTTCACATAGGCGTAGAACACGCACAGTAAAAGGAAGATAAAGAGAAGAGTGTATAATAGTATCTTAACTAAGCGTTTCATTGGCTTTTCTTATTTTATTCACTAAATATTCTTTCCCTAAAAGGCACGATGTGGTGATAAACGCACCTACAGTAACGCCTAAAACTCCATGTAAAACTATGTTTGCGCCAGTCAAAAACAAATTCGGAATTTTGGTAACAGGCGAAATAGTGGTTTGTAATGGATCATTAAAATCTTTGGCAATGCCATACATATTCCCATCGGCTGTGCCAATATAATCGCGGTACGACAATGGTGTTGACGTATAATAATTTTGTATCGCGCCTTCCAATTCAGGAAAACGTTTATATACTAATGCCAACAACTTTTCAGCTTTCTCTTGCTTGAAGCGTTCGTAGTCTTCTCCCCTGCTTTGCTCATCCAATGTAGTGTTCATGGTATCTTTCCATTGAGCAACTTCATCATAACGCATATAAGTCATCAGAATAATTCCATCTGTATAAGCGCTTCCCTTCTCAGGTACATTTTCGAATAAAGCATAATGATGTGGCCACTCTTCGGGATTGTAATCTACCGTATTCCAAACATCGGTATCGCTGTGATAGTAATAGTTTCGATTGTGAAACAAAATAGTATCGGGCTTCAATACAATATTCACAATAAAAGCCGAAACTGTATTTTCGATACCTTGAATTCGTGATCGATAGGCTTTACGAAACAATGGAGTATTCGTTAAATCAAGGGTTTGGGCAGGATGCATATTGGAAATAAACTGCGAACCATAAAAGCGTTCACCGCTATCAGTTTCAACATATACTGCTTTATCATTCTCCAATTCAATGTGTGTCACATTCTTTTTCCGCAACACATCGCCTCCTGCTTCACGAATTGATTTTGCTAAAAGCTTTGCCAATTGATCGCCTCCTTTCACACAACGCCATGAACTTTCGATATAGCTATTCACCACAAGCGCATGCACATGTAATGGCGTTTTATTGCGAGTTCCGCCATATAATAAATGCGTTCCGGCTAATACAGCCCGTAACTTTTCATTATTGGTCAATGCATCAAAATACGCAGCAGCACTGGTAGTGAAGACTGTTTTATCTTCATACTCATTACCATCTTTGATATTGTACATCGGAAAGTTATTGCAAATCCGTTGCATATCGTTACAATAGGTATCAATAGCTATTTGTTCATCAGGAAAACAAGCCAGCATTTTCTGCTTAAACTTTTCGTAACCCATGCCATATGGGTATTCTGTGGCATCATCACCTAATAAAATTACATCAAAACCTTCTTCATCCATTTTCAACAACTCTAGGCGATCCATTAAACCTAAGTAATTGAAAAACTGATATAGATTTTGTCCTTTATCCAAGCCGCTAATGTAGTGAACACCGGTATCGAACGTTACGCCATCCCGCTTAAACGTTTGCAGATTGCCCCCAATCTGTTCGTTTTTTTCAAGCACACAAACCCGCTGTCCCTCTTTGCTGAGAATAGCTCCACAAACGAGGCCACCAAGTCCGCTTC
>ENA-UOYA01000763-UOYA01000763.1-activated-sludge-metagenome-genome-assembly--contig:-NODE-763-length-38482-cov-6.878237_pt1 | contig 38482 bp, 25 predicted proteins | sample MGYA00238163_ERZ764804 | MGnify/ENA primary metagenome ERZ764804 (study PRJEB28919, sample SAMN05720223) | activated sludge metagenome | isolation source: Anaerobic digester | place: Hong Kong...
TAGAGCATTAGCCTTCCAAGCTGAGGGTCGCGGGTTTGAGTCCCGTCTTCCGCTCATTTAAAGGGAAAGCGGCCAATACATTGGTTGCTTTCCCTTTTTGTAAAAGGGATCATATGTCCGGTAAATTGGTAAAGACAGAACACATACGCGATTTCACGCAAGGGAAGATTTTCAGTCAACTCTTCGTGCTGGCTATGCCGTTAATGGCGGTCAGCTTCATCCAGATGACCTATAATTTGGTAGACATCATGTGGATTGGCCGACTCGGCAGCCAATCGGTTGCCGCCGTAGGAACCATTGGCATGATCATGTGGATGATGAATTCGCTTGCTTTGACTTCAAAAGTTAGTGCCGAGATCTCCATCGGACAATCGGTTGGTGCGAAACGGCTCGACCAGGCAACTCTTTATGCATCGCATACCACCACGCTTGCTATTTTGTTGGGCGTGACTTTTGCCATCCTATTCATTGCTTTCCCTCATCCTTTTGTTTCTTTTTTCAAACTACGCAACGATATTGCCGAAGAAGCCGCGATTTATCTGCGTATTGTGGCGTTTGGTTTGCCTTTCGTTTTCTTGATTCTGAATTTTTCGGGTATTTATATCGGATTGGGCAGAAGCGATATTCCGTTTTATTTCAATGGTATAGGACTCATAGTAAACATCATCCTCGATCCTGTTTTTATATTCGGTATAGGCCATGTTCCGGCATGGGGCTCTGCCGGTGCTGCAATAGCCACCTGCCTGTCGCAAGTCGTTGTTTTGATGCTGTTTGTTTATCATTTAAAAAAGAAAAACGGATTATTGGGCAACTTTCCTTTTTTTATTCGGCTACATAAAAGACCTCTTCGGAACATATTAAAACTCGGATTGCCTGTTGCGGCAATGAATATGTATTTTGCTTTCATCAGCATGAACCTTGCACGTATTGCGTCGATATACGGAGGGCATTTGGGTGTAACAAGTCAGACGGCCGGCGGTCAGATTGAAGGAATTACCTGGAGCACATCGCAAGGTTTTTCGACGGCATTGGGCAGTTTTGTGGCACAAAATTATGCTGCACATCGCATGGATAGAGCCTGGAAAGCCTATCGCTATACCTTGCTTTTGATGGGTACGTTGGGGATAATCGTTTCTCTTGGTTTCATGCTGAAAGGAGAAAATATCTTTGCTCTCTTCATTCCCGAAAAAGCCGCCTATGAAGCCGGAGGCGAGTATCTGTTCATCATGGGTATATCGCAATTGTTTATGATGTTGGAACTTACCACACAAGGCATGTTCAACGGGATTGGGAAAACCATCATTCCGGCAATTATCAGTATCGCTTTCAACACGCTGCGTATTCCGCTGGCTATGTTTTTTGCCGGGAAAATGGGTATCATCGGAGTATGGTGGGCTATCAGCCTGTCTTCTATCCTGAAAGGCATCATTTCCCCTACCTGGTTTTACTTTTTGCAACGAAGAATCCGCTCAGCATCCCGGCAGAAATAAACCGATATCGTTAACCGGCAGATTGAAAAGGTTTGCAACGTATGCGTTTACCATTCTTCCCGAATATACATAAAAACCGCCGGCAAAACCTCTATCGAGTCGCGCAAATTGGTCTACTCCTCCACAATCGGTAAGAAAAATAAAGAGGGAAGAAAAAATATTGCTCAATGCAATGGAAGCGGTACGTGCCACGCGTGAGGTGATGTTGTGTTCGCAAAAATGGAGCACACCGTATTTATCGAAAACGTGAGGATGATCGGGCAAACATGCTTCCATCGTAGTTTCGAAACATCCTCCTTGTGCGATGCGCAGATCAATGATGATGGCACCCTTTTTCATTTCCCGCACCAAATCGGAAGCAATACGGAAAGAGTGGGTTTTATTGACATATTGCACGGCTCCGATTACCACATCTGCCGAACGAAACGTATTTCTCAATACGTTAGGCTGAAAAGTGGAGGTAAAAAGGGTTTGTCCGAGGGTGTTTCGAATATCACGCAGTTTATCGATATCGTCATCAAAAACTTTCACCATGGCGCCGAGCGCCATGGCTGCTTTTGCAGCCGACACTCCGGTTACACTCGCTCCGATAATGACCACTTCGGTGGGTGAAATTCCGGGGATACTTCCCAACAGAATCCCTTTTCCTCCATGGGCATTGCTGAGCAATTCTGCTGCTAACGTTATGGAATACCCCCCTTCGATTTCCGACATGGCTGTTACAAAAGGCGAAATATCCCGATGGTCGGAAATGAGTTCATAAGCCAACGCATTGATGCGTTTTTCGGCCATTAATTCCAGGGTGGGTTTAGAAAGTTGGTGCAGTTGCAAAAAAGAAAATACGGTGGTTCGGGGTTTCATTATTTCCACTTCTTCCAACGTAGGTGATGAGATTTTTATAATCAGATCGGCCTGCATGATTTCTTTATGCGTCTCCACAATTTCTGCACCGGCATTGGCATACGCATAATCGGGATAATTAATACCTATTCCGGCTCCTTTTTCCACAAGCACACGATGCCCTTCTTCAACCAATAAAGCCGTTGTTTCGGGCGTAAGCGCCAATCGTTTTTCCTCCGACTGATTTTCTTTAGGAATACCGATGATCAGTGAGGCTTTTGTTTTATCCGTTTTTTGCAGCAATTCGTGCACGCAAAAAGAAGTTTTGTATATAGATTCGTAATTCATTTGTTTCGGGTTTTCAATTGTTCGGCTATTTGGTTTACCGTTATATACACATCTTCTTTGGTGATGAGCTTATCTCTTTTAATGACGAGGTCGGCCTTATTATAATACCGTTCTCTTTCCCGAAGTTGGTTATCGATAAAAGGAATAAGTTCTTCTCTCGATTTCCCGGCAATAAGCGGTCTGATGGTTTTGGATGCCAAAAGCCGGTTGGCCAATTCTTCGGGATCGACCTGAATGTATATTGTCGTTCCCGCCTTTTTCATTACCTCCATGTTATCGAAATAACAAGGCGTTCCTCCTCCGCATGAGATCACAACATTCTCAAAAGCAGCAACCTCATGCAATGCTTTTTGTTCAATTTTTCTAAATCCTTCTTCCCCTTTTTCTTCAAACAGTTGATGGATACTTTTTTGATACGTATGCTGAATGTACTTGTCCAAATCGATAAAGTCAAGCGCTAACGCTTTGCTCAGTTTTTTTCCGATTGTTGTTTTGCCCGCTCCCATGTAACCGATGAGAAATATACGTTCCATCTTTTTTATTTTGTCGCAAAAATAACGAAATTATTTATAATAATGGAACAAACAATCGCACAACCGATTCCATAAAACGTTCTCTTCGGGGGCGTTTCATCCATCTTTTCAGGAAGATTTGTTCACAATCATGTTGATCGGCAATAAAAATGCTTCGTGCCTCTTTTCCAATATTCTTATCGTAAATAAAAGCATCGATTTCGAAATTTTGTTCCAGACTGCGGGTGTCGAAGTTGGCCGAACCCACCAGCGTCAGCGAATCGTCGAACGCCATGAGTTTCGAGTGTAAAAATCCTTTTTTATAGAAATACATCTTAACGCCAATCTCCAACATATCCTTCACGTAGGAACGTGAAGCAAGTTGCACCAGCGGCATATCCGATCGTTTGGAAAGCATGATCCTCACATCTACCCCTCGTATGGCTGCAGCGTGCAATGCTTTTATCATTACGTCGGGCGGCAAGAAATAGGGCGTTTGAATGAAGATCGATTTTTTTGCATTATAGATAGCCTGAAGAATGCCGAATGGAATGCCGCTTTCATCTTTCAACGGCCCGCTATTCACGATTTGCATGGGAATAGTACCGTAAGTTTTCAACGGAGGAAAATATTTTCGAGAAGTAATGAGTGTTTGCGACACGAAATACCAGTCGAGAAGAAATGCCGACTGCAACCCCTGAACTCCTTTTCCTTCGATACGTGCATGGGTGTCGCGCCAACATCCCCATTCGAAACCGTGTATATAGCGATCGGCCACATTCATTCCGCCCACATACCCGATACGGCCGTCGATAACCACGATTTTTCGGTGATTTCGATAATTGATTCTCGAGGTGAGGACGGGGAATGCCAATTTAAGAAAAGGTTCGGTTTCGATACCGGCTTTGCGGTATTCTTCGTAATACTCTTTTTTTGCTTTTCTCGAACCGAAACTGTCGTAAATAATTCGGATTTCCAGTCCTTCACGTGCTTTTTTTATGAGCGCTTCTTGAAATTTTTTGCCGATCTCATCGTCCATCAAGGCGTAATATTCTACATGGATGTGGTTTTTGGCATTGGCAATATCGGCAAACAGGCTGTCGAATTTATCTTGTCCGTCGGTAAAAAGTTTTACCTCATTTCCTCCTAAAAGCGGGGTATGATCGAGGTTTTTCAGCAACGTGATCAAACTGATATGCTCTTGCGGAATGGCGAATTCTTCCTGCGTATCTACTTCGCTCAAGGGTCTTCTTTTCAGTCTGCTGTATATGCGTTTTGAAATGACGTGTTGTTTGGTGACATCCTGTCCGAAAATCATGTACCAGATAATTCCCACAACCGGCAAAAAAATCACCGCCATTATCCAAGCTACGGTTTTTATCGGATTGCGGTTTTCGGAGATCACTACAATTACTATACCCAGTACAGTAAGCAGGTAAATGATCTGAATAGTAAGTATCAGCGTATCGTTGCTTAGACCAATGTACATAATCAGCGGTATTTGCTCTCGTTAACGTCTTCCAAAATATTCAGGTACGACCGGTAACGGCTTTCGCTGATATAATGATTTTCTACGGCTTTCATCACGGCACAATCGGGTTCGTTGATATGCAGGCAATTGTTGTAGCGGCAATTTTTCGAAAATCGGAAGATCTCGGGGAAATAGTGCGAAATTTCCTGCGGGGTCATGTCGATGGTGCCAAACCCTTTTATGCCCGGCGTATCGATTATATAACCGCCTGTATCGATGTCGATCATTTCGGAAAATGTGGTCGTGTGCGTACCTTTGAGGTGGTAATCCGATATTTTCCCGATTTTTCGCGATGCATCTTTTTGCAGCGCATTGATCAAACTCGATTTACCGACACCCGAATGGCCGGCAAGCAGCACTATTTTGTTTTTAATCCTTTCTCGAAGTGCTTCTATGCCCTCACCTGTTTCGGCAGACGTTTTCAGGCAAGGATAGCCGATGGTTTCGTACAAATAGATCAGTCCCTCGAGGTATTCCTTGTCGTCCTCATCGTATAAATCTATTTTGTTGAAAACGAGACACACAGGAATGCGGTATGCCTCGGCTGTTGCCAGAAACCGGTCGATAAAAACCGTGGAAGTTTCGGGAAAACGCACGGTAACGCACAAAAGCGCTTCGTCAATGTTTGCTGCAAGAATGTGCGTTTGTTTCGAAAGGTTGGATGCCCGGCGGACGATGTAGTTTTTACGATCTTCTATTTCGGTAATGAACGCCGATCCGTCGGGATTTTGATCGATAATCACATGGTCGCCCACCACGATGGGACTGGTACTGCGAATCCCCTTCAAGCGAAAACTCCCTTTCGCCTGACACACGATTTCTTCTCCGTTTTCCGTACGCACCCAATAGGTGTTTCCTGTATTTTTAATCACTAGTCCTTTCATCGCAGGCACCTCGTGGTGCTGTATTTTGGCATCGTTGGTTTATATCCTTTCCGCGTTTATATTTTTTAGATGGTGAGAATTTCTTTTTCTTTAACGGCAAACATCTCGTCGATTTTTTTGATGTATTTGTCGTGGAGCCGTTGAATTTCTTCCTCGGCATCTTTTCCGACGTCTTCGGCAAGTCCGTTTTTTACTTCCTTTTTTATTTCCTCAATCGCCTCACGACGGGCATTACGAATGCTTATTTTAGCCTCTTCGGCCTCTTGCTTGGTTTGTTTCACCAGAGCTTTGCGTCGTTCTTCGGTTAAGGGTGGAATGTTTAGCCGGATCACTTCGCCGTTGTTTTCGGGCATGATGCCTACTTCGGAATTGATAATGGCTTTTTCCACCACTTTCAACATCGATTTTTCCCACGGTTGTATCAAGATGGTTTTTGCATCGGGAGTGGTAATGGTGGCAACGTTGGATAGCGGAACCAAACTCCCGTAATACTCTACACGCACGCCGTCAAGAATATGCGTATTGGCTCTTCCGGCACGAATGCGGGAGAATGTTTCATCGAGGAATTCGATGGTCATCTCCATTTTTTCTTCAGTTTCCTTTTTAATTTTAGAAATTTCAGTCATATTTTTAGGTTTTTATTTGAATACGTCAATTCCTGTTTCTCAGTTATGCACGTAAGTGCCCATATTTTCTCCGGAAATTACTTTTTTCAAGTTGCCCGGTATATCCATATTGAAAACGATCAGGGGCAGGTTATTCTCTTTACAGAGCGTTGTGGCAGTGAGATCCATCACTTTAAGTCCGCGAAAATAGATTTCGTTGAAGGTGATTTCGTCAAATTTGCTTGCGTTGCGATCTTTTTCGGGATCGGCCGTATACACCCCGTCCACGCGGGTACCTTTTAGAAGAATATCGGCCTCAATTTCAATTCCGCGCAAGGCGGCCGCCGTGTCTGTCGTAAAAAAGGGGTTTCCGGTTCCACACGAAAGAATGGCAATTTCGCCATTTTTGAGTGCCTCTACGGCTTTTTGGTTGGAATAGAGTTCGCCAATCGGTTCCATCCGGATGGCCGTGAATATCCGGTTTTTCTGACCCATGGCCGTTAGTGCCGAACTTAGCGCAAGGCTGTTGATGACAGTAGCCAACATTCCCATCTGATCGCCTTTTACCCTGTCGAATCCTTTGGATGTGCCGCTAAGTCCGCGAAAAATATTTCCGCCTCCGATTACGATGCCTATCTCCACTCCCTGTTGAGCGATTTCTTTAATTTGTTCGGCATATTCGGTAAGACGCGTTTCGTCAACGCCGTATTGTTTTTCTCCCATCAGCGATTCACCGCTGAGTTTCAATAGTATCCGTTTGTATTTCATTTTTATTTATTCGTTTAAAAAAACAATCTCTTTAAAAGCATATGCCCTGATGTCATCGTCATCCAACGTCCTCAACACAAGTCGTCCCGAAGGAAGTACGTTTTCGATTTTTGCGCGGAACTTACCTTCGGCATCTTCAAACCAATAAAAATCGTTGGCCCGATACAAATCGCGCATATATTCGTCTTCGATGGTGGCGGTGTTGCCTTCTTCCAACTCGCGATAGAGAAGAAAAAACTCCCGCAGGAGCATATCCAGGATATAGTCTTTATCGTACGTTACCCCGGTAATTTGTTTCAGTGAAACGGGATTGGGCAACTCGGGCGGAAAAACCTCCTGATTAAGGTTTAACCCGATGCCGATGATGGAATTTTCTATTTTGTTGCCTTGCAAATCGTTTTCGATGAGGATACCGGCAATTTTTTTGTCTTTCCAATAGATGTCGTTCGGCCATTTAATGCGGATATCGTCGGCAAACTGATCCAGTGTATTTTTAATTGCCAGAGAAGCTATGCGCGAAATAATGAATTGTTCGTTTGCGGGAATGTTTTTGGGATAGATGAGTAAACTGAACAGCAAATTTTCGCCCTTGGCCGAAACCCAGGCATTTCCTCGTTGTCCGCGTCCTCCGGTTTGGTATTCGGCAATCACGATCGAACCTTCTTCAGGATGCTTTTTCCTGACCAGTTCTTTCATATAAGCATTGGTAGATTCGGTTTCATCCAAACGGACAACCAACCTTTTTTTACTTAATTGATCCATACTGTTTGTTGTTTTATTCGGTTATTGTAAAAAAACGTTACCATGAAGGTAAAAAAGCATCTTCTATATGGTTCAGTTCAAACGCATGCCCGTTCCATAATGCACCAATAATATCGAATCGCGCAGGCTTATCGATCTTTTTTCCGATTAAATAGCAATTGGCCGCTTTCGCCATTCGCCGCATTCGCCTTTCACCGACAAAGTCTTCGGGATTTCCCCATTGCAGCGATGTCCTGCTTTTTACTTCCACAAAAATAATATACGTATCGTCTTCGGCAATAATATCCACCTCATAACCCCTGAACGACCAATTTCGTTCGCGTATCCGGTATTTTTTTCGCTGTAATAATTGCGTTGCCGCTTCTTCCCCTTGTTTGCCGAGTTCGTTGTGTCGAGCCATACTATAAGCGATTTGTTCCCTTGAAATAGGTAAAAATACACATTTAAGGGAACAAATCCACCTTTTTAGCAAAAATTTATTATTCTATACGGCAAGTTCGTAAATTTTCCTTACATCTTCTTCGGTCAATTTGACGAAACTGCCGACCGTTTGATTGCCCAACTGCATGTTTTTTACCAGGGTAGGGATATCTTCGGCCTTGGCTCCGAGTTGCGCAAAACGAATGGGCATTCCGATGGAAACCAAAAACTGTTCCCATCTTTCAATTCCTTGTTTGGCGGTATTCTCGGGATGTTGAAAATCCATTTCGCATCCCCATACCCGCACGGCAAATTGGGCAAAACGCATTACGTCGTGCGACATGACATATTTCATCCACGCCGGAAACATGACGGCCAAGCCGGCGCCGTGAGCCACATCATACAATCCCGAAAGTTCGTGCTCCATTTTGTGGGTTGCCCAATCCTGCTCCCTTCCCACACCGCAAATGTCGTTATGAGCCATCGTTCCGGCCCACATGATGTTGGCTCGTGCATCATAGTCGTCCGGTTTGGCCAATACCTTGGGTGCTTCGGTGATGATGGCTTTTAATATTCCTTCACACATACGGTCGGTTACTTCCACTTCGCGGGTGTTCGTGAAATAGCGTTCCATTACGTGCGCCATCATGTCGGTGATGCCGCAAGCCGTTTGATAAGGGGGTACCGAGAACGTGAGTTCGGGATTCAAAATCGAAAATACCGGGCGTAACGCATCTCCGGCTGCCGAACGTTTAAGCATGCCGTTTTCGTGCGTAATTACCGAGCTGTCCGATCCTTCACTGCCGGCTGCAGCTAACGTCAGTATGGTGCCGACCGGCAAGGCTTTTTCAACTTCCTTTCCGCAGTAAAAATCCCAGAAATCGCCATCGTATAAGGTGCCGGCGGCAATGGCCTTTGCCGAATCGATGACGCTTCCTCCGCCAACGGCGAGCAGGAAATCGATTCCTTCGCGTTTGCAGATTTCGATTCCTTCATATACCAATCCGCTTCGGGGATTGGGCTTTACGCCGCCTAATTCGATAAAAGCGATGTTGTTTTTCTTGAGGGAGGCTTTTACGCGGTCGAGCAAACCGCTTTTGACGGCCGAACTTCCGCCATAATGAACGAGTACTTTTGAACCGCCAAATCGGTTGATCCATTCTCCAACCTCATTTTCCCGGCCTTTGCCGAATACAAAATACGTGGGACTGTAAAAATTAAAATTTTCCATACGCTTACCTGGTTTTTATTTTCAAAGTAACGCCAAAGAGGGTGAAATTGTTCTTTTGTTTGCATTTTGTTTGCTATAGGTTTGCTTCTTCTTCGCTCTTCCTTCGCTCTTCCTTCGCTCTTCCTTCGCTCCTAAGCAGGGATAACACCATCGGATTTCATGAAACCGGTGTAAAACAAACCTGCGTCTTTGCCGCATGTAGTGCGGGATACAGAGGTGTAGCCAGAACAGAATTTGCGCGAGGATGATGCAAAGCTGATGCAAGCATGGAGCGAGGATGGTGCAGCCTTGGTACGGCCTTGGTGCGGAGAAGGTGGGCCGATGGGTGCCGTCATTTGGGTACGGATGATGCATACTCCGTCATTTAGTTGTATATTTGCAAAAGGGATGGGGTATGATTCCTGTGAATAGTCGTTTTGTTTTAAACTGTGGAATATGATATTATTAAACAATGCATATTTTATGCGCCAGGCTCTTGCGGAAGCCAAAAAAGCTTGCGATAAAGGCGAAGTTCCGGTTGGGGCCGTCATTGTGAACAACGATCGCATTATTGCCCGTGCGCATAATCTCACCGAAACGCTGAATGATGTTACGGCACATGCCGAGATGCAGGCCATTACGGCTGCCGCTAACGTGATGGGAGGCAAATACCTCACCGATTGTACGCTTTTTGTCACGGTAGAGCCTTGTGTCATGTGTGCCGGTGCGCTGCGGTGGGCGCAAATTTCGCGACTGGTGTATGGTGCTCCGGACGAGAAATACGGTTTCTCGTTGTTTTCGCCGCCGGTTCTTCATCCCAAGACTGCCGTAACCGCCGGTGTTTTGGCAGACGAGTGTGCGGCGTTGATGAAAGCATTTTTTGAAAAACGCCGGTAAGTTTTACCCGCTAACACGGGGGGTGTTTTTTTGTTACGGTATGGCGTTTTTCACTATCGGCCAATCCGCGTCGTCCCATCCCAACTCCCTGATGATGAGCTTCGATCTGCCGTTGTCGTGCGCATCGTAGCCGTGAAAAACGATATAATCTTTCCTGTCGAAGGTATACGTCGCATTATGCCCAACACCGTACCAGTTTTCGTCGCCTTGCAAAAGCAGGGTACCACCACCGGTTGCCATATCTTTCCCTGCTTTATCGGTGTAGGGACCGGTTACTTTTTTCGAACGACCGACAATGATTTTGTAGGTGCTTTCCGGTCCTTTGCAGCAATAGTCGATGGATGCAAACAGATAGTAATAGCCGTTTTTCTTGAAAATGAAAGGTGCCTCGATGGCGTTTCCTCCGGCATCGACGGGATGGTTGTTGACGGAGGGAGGGTTGGGATCGTCAGGTGCTTTTTTGCGTGAAGCTATGGTCGGGATATTGTTCACGTCATCGATCACTTTTTTGCCGTCTGCCGAAAGCTTCGCCAGCTTTATCCCCTCCCAAAAAGAACCGAAAACCAGGTAGGGTTGCCCTTCGTCGTCGACAACCAGATTGGGGTCGATGGCATTCCAGTTGGTTTTTCCGGGGAAAGATTGGATGATGCAGCCGTGATCCGTCCAGTTGAACTCCGGATGGGCAGGATCGAGCGTTTTGTTGGTTGCCAGTCCGATGCAGGATGTGTTTTTTCCGAACGTCGAAACCGAATAATACAGGTAATATTCGTTGTTGAAAAACGAAATATCGGGTGCCCATATGTGTCCGTTGAATCCCGGAACTGCCTCTACAGCCCATTGGGGCGGCCGGGCGAATACGGGTTGTTCTTTTTTCCAATTCACCATGTCGGGCGACGACCATACGCTGATTCCCCGGCCGGTACAAAAGAGGTAGTAAACCGCGTTGTGGCGAATCATGACCGGATCGTGAACCGGTATGCGTTGTTGGGCAAACGCAGGATTTGCGGCGAATGAAAAATACAGGGTAATACCCAGTAAAACGCGCATTGTTTTTTTGTTCAAAACACGATGATCACTTTTCTTCATCCTTTTTTTGTTGTTGAAAGTCGGTATGATTTTTATCTCGGTATTTTTCGGCATACTCGGTTGGCGAGATCCCGTAAAACTCTTTGAATGAAGTGGAAAAATGCGATAAATTGGAAAATCCCACGGCATAGGCCACTTCCGATACCTGCACTTTTTGATCGGTCAGCAGTTCGGCTGCCTGTTTGATGCGTATGGTTTTGATGAAATCGCTCGTCGACTGGTTGGTGAGTTCTTTTAGTTTTCGGTATAAATGTACGCGACTTATGCCGATATTTTGGGCGATAAACTCCACGTTCAAGTTGGGATTGGCAATGTTTTCGTTAATTAGTTTCACCACTTTTTCCAGCAGTTGCTCATCGGCCGATGGTATAGGTTCCGGCGAAAGCATCTCTTGGATCACTTTATCGTCAAGCGGTTTTATTTCTATGCGGTTGCGGTTTTCAATCAAATTCAGGCTTTGTTTTATCAACAGATCAATGTTAAAGGGTTTTACGATATACGCATCGGCACCCACATCGAGGCCTTCGGCTTTATCGGAATCGGTGGATTTTGCCGTGAGCAGAATCACGGGAATATGGTTGACATCGACATTCGATTTAATTTTTTTGCACAACGTAATTCCGTCCATTTCGGGCATCATGATATCGCTGATGATGAGGTCGGGATGTTTTTCCCGGATCATTTTCCAGGCTTCTTTCCCGTTGGTGGTTTCTTCCACTTTGAAGTAGGGCGACAATTCGTTTTTCAGGTAATCGCGTATTTCGTCGTCATCTTCCACAATCAGCACGCTGTATTTTGTTTTGGGTTTGCTCTTTTTTTCGTTAGTTGTCGTGGGTTGTCCGGCAAGCATCGTCGCTTGTTCTTCCGGTTTTTGTACATGAGGTGCTTCAGTCGAAACGTGAGACAGTTTTGTTTCTTTGGGAGAAAGGTGTTCTTTACCCAACGGTAAACGAATGATAATTTCCGCCCCTTTTTCGTCTTTTTTGTTTCGGGCAGTGATGGTACCGTGCAACAGACCCATGATCGAACGCGACAGGTGCAGCCCTATGCCGGTTCCCACATTTTTGCCGGTATAGTTGTTTTCGCTTTGATAAAAGCGATCGAAAATTTTTTCCGTATCCTCTTCATCAATACCGGGTCCGGAATCGGAAACCACGATTTCGAGGTAGTCTTTGGCCGGAAATTCGCTTTTCTTTGCATCGTGCACCGATCTCAGGCTCACGGTAACCGTTCCGTTGTCAGGCGTGAATTTAAAGGCATTGGATAACACGTTCATCATTACTTTATCGAAGTTGCTTATGTCGATCCATGCATTTAATTTGGGCTCTTGGTGTATAAATTTGAAATCGATATGACGTTTCTGTGCAACGTATTCGAATGTTTTCATCAAATCTTCGAGAAAACCCACCATATCCGTTTCGCTGAAATTCATGATCATTTGCCCTTTTTCTATCTTCCGCATATCCATCATCTGATTGATGAGGCGAAGGATGCGGTTTGCATTTCGGTACATGATCTGATAAATGTATTGTTTGCGGGAATCGCTTTCAGAAGCCATCAATTTTTCGAGCGGGCTGATGATAAGACTCATCGGCGTTCTGATATCGTGCGATATATTGGTAAAGTATTGCAGTTTGGCTTCGTTGATTTCTTCGATATGCCGGCGCCGCATAAGTTCGTGCCGATATTGTATGCGGTCGTAGATATATTTGATTACCCCGAATATCACCAGCATGGAAAACAGGATATAGGCTGTGATGGCTTGCCATGAAAGATACCAGGGGGGAGATATAATCAGGGTAAATTCTTTAACAGGCGACGAAGTATCGTGTACCGATGCGGCAACTCGCAGTTTGTATTTACCGTAATCGATATTGGTGAAATGAATTTTGTTGACTCCCGGTTCCATATGAATCCACTCGTTGTTGTTAAACCCTTCCATTTGATACCGGTAAGCGATTTGTTCGGGTATGCCGTAGTCGAAAGTCGAGAATTCCAAATTGAATATATTGTTTTTATAATCCAAATAGAGCGTATCCAGGTCGGATATAAAATGCAAGGATTCGCCTTTTTTGCTTTTATTGTTGCAAAAAACAGTTTTGTCCCCGATATTTAGTGCGATCAGATATAACTGAAGCTCTTCTCGTTTTTCTTTTATTTGCGACGGATTGAAATACGTAATGCCGTTGATACCTCCGAAATAGATTTCGTTGGAGGAACTTCGGCAGTAAGCACCTCTCGAAAATTCGTTTCCCTGCAGACCATCGGAATTGTAATAGTTGATGAATACGTTTTCTCGCGTATTGTATTTGGATAATCCGTTGTGGGTACTCAACCACATGTTTCGCTGACCATCTTCCACAATTCCGCAGATGACATTGCTCGGTAATCCGTCTTCAGTGGTGTATTTTTTAAGAAAAGTACCCTTTTTGCCATCCAAGACATATAACCCTTCTGTAGTTCCGATCCACATGTTACCTGTTTTGTCGGCAGATAGGGTATAGATAACGGCGTTTGATAATTCGGAGGCAACATTGTTTTGAATGCGCGAATTTTTGGTGTCGATGATGGAATACCCTTTGTATGTTCCTACCCAGATCCTTTTGTCTTTATCCATAAACAGCGAGCAAATCCATTCGTTGGTTATCGAATTGTTGCCGTAGTGTTTGGTGTAGGTTCGCGAGGCGGTGTCAAATACGTAAAGTCCTCCACCGTGTGTACCTATCCATAAATTGTCTTGATCATCTTTAATCAGGCAGTTGATTTTGATCGACCAATTGTTGGATTGAATAGGAGGGGGAATGGTGTTGTAGTAAGTGCAACGTCCGGTACGTTTATCGAAAAAAGCCAAACCTTGAGAGAAAGATCCCAGCCAGATTTCGCCCTTCTCCAGTTCGACAATGGCCGATACGGTATTGGGAACAGATCCCGACTGATTGGAAGATGCGTAATGGATGGATTTTTTTGTGTTGTTTTCGAGTCGATACAGACCATCGTTATCCGTACCCACCCACAAGGCCTCGTTTTTGTCCTTATATAGTGAGGAAACACAGCTCGATCCGATAAGATTCTGGTTAAACGATTTGTAGCCGATATAATTGAATTGATAGGGATTGTTTCGTACCAGGAAAACTCCTTTTTGAAAAAGCCCGAACCACAGGTTGCCTGCATTATCCCGCAAAATGGAATGCACTTTTGTTTTTGAAAAATCGAAAGGAGAGGAATTGATTTCAACATTTTCCAGTTGGTGCGTTTTATCGTTTAATTTTCGGAGTCCTTGTCCGTCAGTACCCACAAGCAGTCTGTTTTGGTTGTTGTCGAAAAATAAACTTTTTATCGGTAACGATTCGTTGCCTGCCGCATCTTTAACGGGTGTAAACGAAAAGTTTTTCCGGTCAAATACGTAAAGCCCTGCGGAAAGTGTAGCTACAAAAATATTCTTGTCCTTATCTTCTGTGATTGCGGAAATTTCGTTGTCGCCGATTTTTTTGTTTTGAACGCTGAAGGTGTGCATTTGCCCTGTTGAAGCATCATACAGGAAGAGTCCGCAATTGGCGGTTCCTATCCAAAATTTCCCCGAGCTGTCCTGAAAAAGGACTGTCAGATGAGGTGTGGGCAATTTCGAATTGACAGAGGCTACGGCTCGAAATGTTTTATCGTCCTTATCCGACATTTTTAAAATTCCTTCACCTGAAGTACTTATCCAAATACTTCCATCGTTGGCTTCAATGATGGATATTATATGGGGATATATCGGTGTATTGGTCGATGAAAATAAGTTGATTTCTTTGAACGTGTTGGTTTTCCGGTCAAATTGCTGCAATCCGTTTATGCAACCTATCCAAAAGCGGTTTTTCGAATCTTCAAACAAGCATCTTACATAATTATTTTTAAGGGATGTTGTATCGTTTGGTTCATTTTTATAAACCGTAAATTTGATTCCGTCGAATTTATTCAATCCATCTTCCGTGGCAATCCACAAGTAATTTCGTTTATCCTGATAAATATAATTGATTAAGCTGTTCGATAGATCTTTATCGGTCGAATAAAATATTCCTGTTTGGCTGTTTGCCTTAAAAACAAGGCTTCCAAATAAAATTATAACAAAAATGAATTGCCTTTTCATGTTATTGTTGCCGAATAAAACGGAACAAAAATAATAAAATAAACCTATAAAACCCTATAAAACTTCGACATTCTTCACATGAATACCGATAGAAGACTTTTCAACCCCACTTTTGGGTTTTGAGAAAGGGTAGGGGTTAGACACTTTATTTCAACCATCGAAAAACGAAGTACCTTTTTGGGATTTCGAGTGAGGCTGTGGGTTGTAGACCTGCCGGATAGTTTCAACGCCGAGATTTGTATCCCATTGTAAAGGATTGGTAACATCTTTTTACTCTGATGTAACGTACAGCAAAAGGAATGAAACATGTGGATAATAGAAATAAGTTGCATTCCTTTATATTTGTGAAGTATTTTTATTTACTAATTGTTAAAAAAATAGGCATTCAAAAAAATCAATCATGGAGCACTCAATTCAAAAATAAGGTTGTTTTTAATCAAAAAGAGCTTTAATGAGGGTTAGGAATGCATTATTTACTTAGAGAAATGATTACACGATTATAATCGCATTTATTATGAAAGGAAAACAATTTTTCAGCGTTATTTCCCTGTTTTTAATAGGGGTAGGTTTATTGGATGCTTCTTTCCTTATAGGATGTGAAGGAAAGGGTCGGATTCATTCTTCGAATGATGAAAAGAACCCTTCCGAAACAAAAAAATCCGTTGCCCTTTTCGCTAATTTCACGTATAAAGGTGAAGACGATTTTTATAAAGAAAATCCGTTGCCCGGTTTGGAGTTTTTTTATAATCCTATTTTGCCGGGTTGGTATTCCGATCCAAGTATTTGTACCAATGGAGAAGACTATTTTTTGGTGACTTCCACCTTCACCTATTTTCCGGGTGTACCTCTATTTCACAGCAGGGATTTGGTAAACTGGAAGCAGATAGGACATGTGCTTGATCGTTCTTCGCAGCTTGTCAATATGCAGGGGCAGCATGTGAGTGGCGGAATTTTTGCGCCGGCTATCGAATACAATCCGTATAATAAAACGTATTATATGATTACTACGAATGTGGGAGCAGGCAATTTTTTTGTAAAAACACACGATCCTTTTGGCGAATGGTCTGATCCTATCCTACTGCCCGAAGTGCAAGGCATCGATCCTTCTTTTTTCTTTGATGAAGATGGCAAAGCGTATATCGTAAACAATGATGCGCCTGAGGGAAAGCCCGAGTATGACGGGCATCGTGTAATTAAAATTCAGGAATTCGACGTGAAAACGGATAAAACCATCGGGCCCCGCATCGTATTGGTGAATAAAGGGGCTCGTCCTGAAGATAAACCCATTTGGATAGAAGGTCCCCATATGTATAAAATAAACGGGAACTATTATTTGATGGCTGCTGAAGGAGGAACGGGGAATTGGCATTCGGAAGTTATTTTTCGTGGAGATGCACCGATGGGCAAATTTATTCCGTGGGAGAATAATCCCATTTTGACTCAACGCCATCTCGATCCTGCGCGACCCAATCCGATAACGTGTGCCGGACATGCCGATTTGATTCAGGCAAAAGAGGGCGATTGGTGGGCTGTTTTTTTGGCTTGCCGTCCTATTGATCATTTATTTGAGAATTTGGGACGCGAAACCTTCATGATGCCTGTAAAATGGAGTGAAGATGGCTTCCCGTACATGACGCAGGGGAAAGATGTGGTACCCATGATTCTCAAAAGAGAAGGGGTGAAACGGGGAGATGAGGTTACTTTTGGAAATTTTGTGAAAAGCGATGATTTTGACAAACCCCTGTTAGGGTTGGAATGGATGACATTAAGGGGACCGGCAACCGATTGGTATTCCTTAACCCAAAATCCGGGATACCTTACGTTACGGTGTGCGGATGTGGCGGCTACGGAAAAGAAAACTCCGGCTTTTGTATGTCGTCGGATGCAGCATCATAAATTTGAATGTACTACCCGTATGCTGTTTAATCCTGACGATGAAAAAGAAGCTGCCGGACTTTTGTTGTTTAAGGATGAAAATCATCAGTATTTTCTGTCGGTAAGTCGGTCCGGCAACAAACGACGGATTGCGCTTGTAAAAATTTCCGAAGATGGGAACACGATCTTGGGTGAACAAAAAATTTCCGATTTGGATAAAGATAAACCTATTGATTTGAAAGTAGTTTCATCCGGAACACATTATGATTTCTATTATGCTTTAAGTGAGGGCAAATGGGAGGTAGTATGTCGGGATATTTCCGCCCGGTACTTGTCGACGGCCCATTGTGGCGGTTTTACCGGCACAACTATCGGGATGTATGCAACCTGCAACTCGTATTAAATGATAAACAATGCATTAAATCTTTAATAATAAGCGTATGAATGAAATTTATTTGAATGAAAAACTATTGAAATTTTTCTTCAAAATTATTAACCGGATTTTGAAGAAAAGACAGGGATTTTTGGTAAACCAATTCAGTTTACCTGTTGAACCGTTTAAAATATTATGTTAAATCTAAAATGTAATGAAACAAAAAATGAGTCTATTCGATCAAAAACTTTTTCCATTTCTCGGAAAAAGTTTATTAAAAAGCCTTATGCTTTTGACTGCTGTTTTGTTGACTACGTCTCTTTCGGCACAAAATACCCGAAAGATTCAAGGGAAAGTCGTTGATGAACAGAACAATCCGATAATAGGGGCTACCATTGTTGTCAAAGATGCGCCTACTATTGGAACGGTTACGGATATCGACGGAAATTTTTCCTTAACTATTCCGGTTAATAAACGCGTGATTGTGGTTTCTTACATCGGTATGGAAACGCAAGAAATTGATGTTGCCAACAGGAATGAGTTTACCATCGTTCTTAAAGAGTCGGCTATCCAATTGGAAGAAATGATTGTGGTAGGGTATGGACAACAAAAAAAGGCGAGTGTTGTAGGAGCTATTACACAAACAAAGGGTGAAGTATTAGAACGTGCCGGTGGTGTATATAGTGTAGGCGCGGCTCTCACCGGCAACCTACCCGGCGTGATCACTACCTCAAGTACAGGAATGCCGGGAGAAGAAGATCCAAAAATCCTGATTCGCGCCATGAGTTCTTGGAACAATGCCGAACCGCTTGTTTTGGTAGATGGTATTGAACGACCTATGAGCAGTGTGGACATTAGTTCCGTTGAATCGATATCGGTACTGAAAGATGCTTCGGCAACAGCAGTGTATGGCGTCAGAGGAGCAAACGGGGTAATCCTGGTTACAACGAAACGGGGTAGAGAGGGAAAACCCCACATCGATGCATCGGCAAGTACGATAGTAAAGGCACCGTCCAAGTTACCCAATAAGTATGACTCGTATGATGCATTAATGTTTCGTAATATAGCAATTGAACACGAGTTGAGTTTAGTCCCCGAGTCATGGAATTATATCAAACCCCAAAGTGTAATTAATAAATACCGCTATCCTGCAGATTGGCAAGAAGCAGAACGTTACCCAAACGTAGATTGGCAAGATGCGCTTTTTAAAGATTATACTACCTCGTATAATGCAAACCTGAATATCAGCGGAGGTACCAATTTCGTTAAATATTACGCAGCGGCAGATTTTGTTGATGAAGGCGACCTTTTTAAAGTATGGGATAATGGTCGTAATTATAAAGCCGGTTATTCGTTTCAACGTATTAATGTTCGAAGCAACCTCGATTTTCAATTGACAAAAAGTACCTTATTTAAGGTAAATCTTGCGGGCTCCAACGGGAAAAAGAAAACACCTTGGGGACAAACCAATTCTTCGGATTGGGGCGTTGCTCAGCAATGGGCCGGGGCATACAATATTGCACCGGATGTATTTCTTCCGAAATATGCCGATGGTTCATGGGGATATTATCCCAGCATTTCGAATGTTTCCAATTCTGCCATGATTTTGTCCATCGGCGGAGTAATGTACACCACTACTACAGCTATCAATACCGATTTTGTATTGGAACAAAACCTGGATTTTCTTACCAAAGGGTTAAATTTCAGAGGAACTGTTTCGTGGGACAATACTTTTGTTGAATATAACCGGGGGATCAATGACCTTTATAATGATGCTCCTCAAAAATGGATTGACCCCGATACAGGGATTCCTCGTTATAAGGTTGAGTTTGAAAACAACAATAAGTTCGATTTTATGCAAGGCGTATTGTGGACTACTCAACCCGGTACGGTAAATAATAACCTCACTCAACGCAATTTATATTATCAGTTGCAATTGAATTGGGCTCGCGACTTTGGTCAACATAATGTTACGGCTATGGGCTTGTTTAGCCGTCAGGAACGGGCAACAGGTAGTGAGATTCCCCATTATCGCGAAGATTGGGCATTTCGCGGGACTTACAATTATGCCAATAAATATTTTTTGGAATATAACGGTGCCTATAATGGTTCGGAAAAATTTGCCAAAAAGAATCGTTTCGCATTCTTTAATTCGGGAGCCGTGGGTTGGATGGTTTCGGAAGAACCGTTTATGAAATCGCTTGAATTTTTGGATATGTTGAAATTGAGAGCTTCTTATGGCGAGATAGGCGACGACAATGTGGGAGGACGTTGGTTATACATGACCCAATGGGCATATGGCGGAAATTCTTCACTCGATATTTATCATGGAACCAGTCCTTATACCTGGTATAGAGAAGCCTCGGTTGGGAACCCTGATGTAAGATGGGAAACGGTAACCAAGACCAATTTCGGTGTCGATTATTCTTTTTTAAACGGCCTATTTACAGGGAATGTCGAGCTATTTCGCGATCAACGCAGAGATATTTTGGTGTCCGGAAATTCACGAGCCGTACCTCCTTATTTCGGAACAACTCCTCCTACTGCCAATCTGGGAAAAGTGCGCACAAGTGGCTATGAGCTTGAGCTGAATATCAATAAGAGATTTGCCAATGAGTTACGTTTATGGGGAAACTTTAACTTGACGCATGCAAAAAACAAAATTCTGGTAAAAGACGATCCGGAATTGCTTCCTGCTTATCAAAAAGATGCAGGATACAGCATTAATCAGTTTCGATCGTATGTCGATGCCGGATATTGCAATACGTATGATCAGCTTTTTGGTAGTCCGCAGCACGATTTAAATGATCTTCATAAATTGCCCGGGGATTATTATATTATTGATTTCAATAGCGATGGGATTGTTGACAGTAAAGACCAAATCCCATATGGGTATGCAGATGCACCTCAAAATACCTATAATACTACTATCGGATTCGAATGGAAAGGGTTTAGTGCTTTTGTTCAATTCTATGGAGTTACCAATGTTACCCGTGACGTTCCTCTTCAAAGTTTCGGGAGCCAGTTAAATACCGTATATGATATGGGGAGTTGGTGGTCAAAAGAAAATACTTCAGCCGATATACCTGTACCTCGATGGTTATCCAGGCCGAGTTACAATAATGGAACTCAGTTTTTGTTCGATGGTTCTTACATTCGTTTAAAAAATGCAGAAGTGGCTTATACTTTTAACGGCGGATGGATTAAAGGATTAGGATTAAATACTTTAAGAATATTCATCAATGGAAATAATCTTTGGGTATGGTCCAGAATGCCGGATGATCGTGAATCGAATTTCGCCGGGGCAGGTTTCCAAGGCGCATATCCTACAGTAAGGCGTTACAATTTAGGTATTCGATTTTCCTTGTAATAGATAACTAATAATAATGAAATTAAAAAAACAATGAAACATATGTATAAAAATATTTTATGGATCAGTTTATTGTCCATAACAGTAGGAATGATTTCTTGTGTAGATTATTTGGAAAAAGCGCCCGAATCAATAGTATCAGAAAATGAGGCTTTTAAGAATTTCACTAATTTCCAGGGATTTATCGAAGAGATATATAATTGCATTCCCGATAAAGAAAAGTGTTATTGGACAACTTCGTGGAACTGGGGAGATGACGAGATCATGAATACGGAAGCTGACTGGCACATGGTACATCAAGTTGATCTCGGTAATTTTTGGGCTTGGCAGGCAGGAAGAATGAGTCAACCGGGACAATGGCTGGATAAACCTTCAACTAATCCTACCTCGACCAATAAGTTTGATCATGCTTTGTGGCCTCATGCTTGGTATTGTATCCGTAAAGCAAATCTAGGCCTTGCTAATCTTGATAAATTGACGGAAGTGACTTCGGAAGAAAAAAATTGTATTGAAGGGCAATTGTATTTTTTCAGGGCTTGGTGGCATTTCGAAATGATGCAATTCTTAGGTGGTTTACCCTATATAGAAGAGGTTTTACCCGCAAGCGGCAAACTCACTTTACCTCGTTTAAGTTACCAAGAATGTGCAGATAAAGCAGGCGCCGATTTCAGGAGAGCTGCCGATTTATTACCTATCGATTGGGATAAAACCACTGTGGGAAAGAAAACCTTAGGAAAAAACCAATTGCGAGTCAATAAAATTATGGCATTGGGTTATCTGGGAAAAAATTACTTATGGGCAGGGAGTCCTCTCATGAAAAATGGACCACAGACAGGCGGAACCAAAACCTATGATTATGATGAAACATATTGTAAAAAAGCTGCTGAGGCATTTGGGGAATTATTGAGTTTGGTAGAAAATGGAGAAACACAATATGCGTTGGCCGAATTTAATTATAAAGACATTTATAATCACGTAAAAGCCAATAATGCAACCTCTTGCTTTAGCGATATCTTTTATACGACAGGCCAAAATTGGTTGATGCCCGGAACAACGGAAGCTATTTTTCGTGGCCCTTCAACCGATTATAATGGAAGCAATTGGAATACTTCGAAAACCTTCGGTCCCAAGGTTCGGGGACTTGTGGAGCATGATAATATTATTCATCAGCCGACGGCCAATTATGTGAATTTATATGGTATGGCTAACGGTTTACCGTTGGATGATCAGCATTCGGGATTCGATCCGAATTATCCGTTTAAAAATCGGGATCCTCGTTTTTATCATGATATTGTGTTTGATGGTTTCAAATATGTGAATGCGGCTATGCCGGCCGATATGGAAGATTTGCGTTATTGCAGTCTTCACACCGGAGGAATCATGAGAAGCGATGCCAATGGAAGCCGTACCGGTTATTTCATCCAGAAGCTGGTACCGCATACCTGCAATAAATATGATGGGACATACAATTGGAGCGGCAATCTTCACGTCTATTTACCCTACATGCGTTTGGGGGATATTTATTTGATGTATGCTGAGGCTTGTGCGGCCTTTGGTGGTGCAAACGGAAAATCGGACAATTTCACAAAAACCGCTGAACAAGCCATTAATACACTTCGTGATCGGGTAGGTGCCGGTCATGTGGGTTCTGCTTATTTATCAAATTCTCAAAAATTTATGGATGAAGTGCGTAGAGAACGGGCGGTTGAATTATCGTTTGAGGGTTTTCGTTTCAATGACTTGCAACGCTGGCTGTTGCTTACGGAATATCCGTATAATGTAAAAACTTCCCAGGAATTTGACAGGATGGAAAATAATGAATTTTTTAAAAATAATGACCCGAAGGATGCCAAGGTTTCCAATTTCAGAGAAGTTCCTATTTTGACTCGCCAATTTAGCACAAAGCACTATTGGTTTCCATTAAAAATTGAGGATACTTCGTTGTACCCTGAATTCGGACAAAATCCGGGTTGGTAAGTTAGATTTGTACAAAAACATTTAAATAACTAAACAATGAAATATATACAAATAAAATTCATTTTATGTGGAATGTTAGCTTTCTTATCATTTTATATAAAAGCACAAACATTTGCAGAAAATGGGGTTGATTCGCTGAATAACGGTAAAGACTCACTAGTTCAGGTGGCATACCAGAAGGTAGCATCAAGCGACTTGCCGGGAGGTGTTTCGATGATCAATGTTAGAGAACTGATCAAGAAGAACTATTATACCTATAGTTTGGATAATATGGAGGGATATGTTGGCGGATGGAACGGAAATTCATTGTGGGGAATGGATTCCTATTTGGTGTTGGTGGATGGAATTCCTCGCGATGCAAGTAGTGTATTACCGGAAGAAATAGAACAAATCACTTTTTTAAAAGGAGCTTCGGCAGTTGTTCTTTATGGCAGTCGTGCTGCAAAAGGTGTGATTTATATTTCTACAAAAAAAGGGAAAGCCGAACCCTTTAAAATCAATGCACGTGCCAATACGGGTTTTCATGTTTCGAAGCGTTATCCCAAGTATTTGGGTTCGGCAGAATATATGAGCCTTTATAATGAAGCTCGTGAAAATGATGGTTTGCAACCCCTATATAGCGAGGAGGATATATACCATTATTCCACAGGGGAAAATCCGTACCGATATCCGGATATCGATTTTTATTCTTCCGACTATTTGAATAAGGCGTATAATCGTTCGGATATAATGGCAGAATTTACGGGTGGGACCAATAGAGCCCGGTTTTATACCAACATAGGATACGCTCGTCAAGGTGACGTGTTTAATTTTGGTGAAGCCAAAAATAATTATTCTAGTCGTTTAAACATTCGGGGAAAGGTCGATGTAACATTCAACGATTACATTCGTGCTTCGATAAATGCGAATACTATATTTAACGATTCCCGAAGTGCGAATGGGGATTATTGGGCAGCCGCTTCCACAATGCGCCCTAATCGGCTATCGCCACTGATTCCCTTGGATTATATTGAAGAAAATGATATCAACTCATGGACTTTAATTAAAAACAGCAGTAATATTATTGGTGGTAAATATTTTTTGGGAGGTACTCAAATTGATATGACCAACATATTTGCCGATTATTATGCCGCCGGTTATAATAAATCCACAACCCGACTTTTTCAGTTTGATACGGGAATCGATTTTGATTTGTCGTCGTTATTGAAGGGACTCTCGTTCCGTACTCAGTTTGCGGTTGATTATGCCACTTCTTATAGGACTTCGTATGATAACGAATATGCTGTTTTTGAGCCTGTTTGGTCGAATTATAACGGTAAGGATGTGATTGCCGGTCTTACGAAATATGGGAATGACAGGAAACCCGGAATACAAAACATTGGTGAGAGTGCCTTTAATCAGACGCTTGATTTTTCGGGAGCTTTTAATTATAAAACATCGATCAACTCTATTCATAATATCTCCGCTATTTTAGTAGGTGCGGGTTATCAACAAACCCAATCGGGGGTGTATCATCGGACTGCGAATGCAAATTTGGGCTTACAGCTGGATTACAATTATAAAGATAAATATTTTGCAGAAATCGGTTCTGCCCTTGTTCATTCCGCTAAGTTGGCCAAAGGTCACCGTAATGCCTTTTCACCTTCGCTTACTTTAGCGTGGAAGATGCATAACGAGGATTTCCTTAAAAATTCGCAAGTGGTTGACGAATTCGTGTTGAGTGCATCGGGCAGCATTTTGCATACCGATCTGGATATTTCTGATTTTTATATGTACACCGCAAATTATACACAAGCTCAAGGAGCATGGTGGGGGTGGTATGATGGAGCTGTAGAACGGTCAACCAACTCGTTGAGAGGCAGTAATGAAGATTTGACTTTTATAAAGAGAAAAGAATTTTCAGTAAATGCACGAACTTCGTTATGGCATAATTTGATTAATGCGGATGCTTCGTTTTTTATTAATTCTATGGAAGGTATGATTGTTAGACCTTCGACAGTTTTTCCGAACTATTTTTTTACTTATTGGCCGGAAGCTTCCTTTATTCCCTATCTTAATTATAACAATGACAAACGTATTGGATTTGATTTCAATGTTAAATTCAACAAGCGCATCGAAAAAGTCGATTTATCTTTAGGAGTGAGTGGTACTTATTATGATACTGAAGCAACCCAACGCGACGAAAACTATGAGTGGGCTTATCAAAATAGGGTTGGACATCCTGTTGATGGTATTTGGGGATTGCAATGTGAAGGTTTTTTTCAAGATCAAGAAGAAATCCTCAATTCACCCGAACAAAAATTTGGTGGAACGGTAAAGCCGGGAGATATTAAATATGTGGATCAAAATAAAGATAATGTAATCGATGAAAAAGATGAAGTCTTTTTAGGACGAGGCGGATGGTATGGAACGCCATTTACCCTGGGTGTGAATCTGACTGCAAAATGGAACAATTTCACCTTATTTGTTTTGGGGACAGGTAATTATGGAGCATATGGATTGAAAAATAGTACGTACTATTGGATTTATGGAGACAGAAAATATTCGGAAGTTGTTCGTGGTCGTTGGACAGAGGAAACAAAAAAATCGGCAACTTTTCCTCGTTTGACAACAGAAAGTGGCAGCAATAATTTTAGGAATTCCGATTTTTGGCTGTACAAAACAGATCGTTTTAACCTTGCCAAAGTTCAACTTACCTATGATTTACCTAAGCACATGTTGCGTAATTTCTTTCTTCATGAGGTTTCCTGCTATGTTAGTGGTTCTAACCTGCTAACGGTTTCCGATGAACGTGAAATTTTAGAGATGAATATTACCGGTGCTCCACAGACAAGATTTTATAATCTCGGAGTTAAAGTAGTGTTTTGAATAAATTAAAGACGGATAAAAATAATTATGATGAAAAATATACTAAGATTATTAATTATTGTTCCCTTATTTGTAGCTTGTGAGGATGTATTTACGCCGGAAAAGGAAAATATAAGGGATCTGGATGCAATGTATAACGAGCCCACGTATGCTCAAGGTATTTTGGCCAATGCTTATGTTCTTCTTCCCTATTCGACATCACCCACAAGTGATGTAGCTACGGATGATGCGGTAACCAATGACATAAGCAATGATTATCTGAGAATGGCTACAGGGTCTTGGGCCGCTAATTTTAATCCGACTTCTCAATGGCAAACTCGCAAAAATGTTATTCAATATTTGAATATATTTCTTGAGAATGCCGATAAAGTAATTTGGAGCAAGGATGAAATTGTACGAACCATGTACAACGATCGGTTGAAGGGTGAGGCATATGGTTTACGGGCTTTGCAAATGTATTATTTGTTATTGGCACATGGGGGTTGGACAGAAGACGGACGATTATTGGGCGTACCTATCGATACGATTCCTGAGACTTCTTCATCTGATTTTAATAAACCTCGGGATACTTTCGGAAAATGTATTCAACAACTTTATAGAGATGCACAAAGAGCTATTGAGCTCCTTCCTTTGGATTACGGCGATATTACGGATGCTCAAATTCCGGCTAAATACAGGGCGTTGGGTGTAACCGTAGCGAGTCATTATAATCGTGTAAACGGCAATCATATGCGGGGCCGTTTAACGGCACGTATTGTGGAAGCTATACGTGCTCAGGCAGCATTGTTAGCCGCAAGCCCGGCTTATAATCAGGGTTCGGGAGTAACTTGGGAAGAGGCGGCCAATTATGCTGCTGTGGTTTTGGATAGAATTAATGGAACTACAGGTTTAGCAGCGAATGGCGGAACGTGGTATGCGAATGTTAATGAAATTGAAAATTTGGGATCCGGGGTAGTTCCTCCTGAAATTATTTGGAGAGGCGATATCGGGCAAAGCAATAGTTTGGAAACCGATAATTTTCCTCCTTCTTTATATGGGAGAGGGCGAATAAATCCTACACAAAATTTGGTTGATGCCTTTCCTATGGCTAATGGTTACCCTATAGATAATGGGGCAAGCGTATATGATCCTGCTAATCCGTATTCAAATAGAGATCCCCGCCTTGCAAAATATATTGTTGTAAATGAAAGTAAACAGGGACCACAGAACAGTACGATTATTACAGGGTTGTACGGAACCAACAACGATGTTCTTAATAAAGAAAGTGGTTATTCAACGCGTACAGGTTATTATTTACGTAAACTGTTGCGCCCTGATTGTAATCCCGATCCTCAATATAATACTCAACAGAAGCATTATACTGCTCGTATTCGGTACACCGAAATTTTTCTGATTTATGCTGAAGCTGCAAATGAAGCTTGGGGTCCTACAGGGAAAGGCAGCCATGCGTATTCGGCATACGATGTAATTAAAGCTATTCGTAAAAGAGCAGGTTTAGGAACCGGTAATGAGGATCCCTATCTTGAAAGCATTAAAAATGACAGGGATAAGATGCGCGAATTGATCAGAAATGAACGCCGATTGGAACTTTGTTTTGAAAATCATCGTTTTTGGGACTTGCGCCGATGGAAAGTTGAATTGAATAAATTGAATGAAACGGCTAAAGGAATGCAGATTCAGAAAAAGTCGGATGGCTTGTTGCAATATTCTCCAATTGAAGTGGAAACCAGAGTTTACAAAGATCATATGTATTATGGTCCAATACCGTATGAAGAAATTCGCAAATGGAGTCAATTGGAACAAAACAAAAATTGGTAAAATATTAATTAACGAATTAATTGAATACATATGAAATATTTTAATTTATTACCCCTGATATTCATCGGAATTCTTACTTTATTCATCACAAGTTGTGAGAATCAAGAGGTTGAATTTCCCGATTTTGATTACAGTGCAGTCTATTTTGCTTACCAATATCCGGTAAGAACGATTGTGCTGGGTGAAGATATCTATGACACTTCGCTTGATAATAATCATAAATGTATGATATATGCTACAATGGGAGGAGTTTATTCAAACAAAAAACTCATTACTATTGATTTTGTTGTGGATAACTCTTTGTGTAACAATTTGTTTTTTGATGGTAATGGCACATCTCCGGTTGTTCCGATGCCATCCAATTATTATACGATGGCTTCGAACCAAATAGTTCTTGATCATAATTTACAGGGTGGGGTTGAAATTCAGCTGAATGATGCTTTTTTTGCAGATTCAAAAGCAATAGCAAATACGTATGTGATCCCTTTACAAATGAAAAAGGTCGTAAATGCCGATTCCATACTATCCGGGTTGCCGAAAGTACCTAATCCTGTTAAATGTAATCCATCCGATTGGGATGTTCAACCCAAAGATTATGTGCTTTATTGCGTTAAATTTATCAATCAGTGGCATGGCAACTATTTACGTCGCGGAAAAGATGTTATTCGTGAAAATGGAGAGACCCGTACGAATATTCGTCACAAGCAATATGTTGAGAACGACGAGGTTTGCAACATGCGTACTCTTTCTTTACAGGCTGTTGAATTTCCCGTTAGAATAGTAAATATCAATAATGAAACAAAAACGTGTACACTTCTTCTTACTTTTGATGATAAAGATAAATGTACCATATCTACTCTAACGGATGGTTTTACTGCGTCGGGGAATGGAGAATTTATAAAAAAAGGAGAGAAGAACAGTTGGGGAAATAAAGATCGGGATGCATTGTATTTGGATTATACCATCCAAATGAATGGGAAGACTTATGATACCAAAGATACGCTTGTGGTTCGTGACAGGGGTATTAAAATGGAAACGTTTACTCCATTTTACAAGATTGACTAATTTATCTAAATTAAAAAAACATGAAATACTGTAAGAAGTTTTCTTTAATCGGATTCTTTTTAACACTGTTGATATCTTGTGCAGATAACACCAGACTTGAGTATGTGGTTGAAAAACCCCAAAGTCTTGCTCAACGCGAATATTTGAATGATTATGATGTATTGAAGGCCTATGTTGACCGGACCAAAAATCCCGCTTTTAAATTAGGAGCAGGGGTATCGGTAAGTGATTTCAATGCAAAAGGATTAATGTATCGCTTGATATGTTCAAATTTCGATGAGATGACAGCCGGTTGGGAAATGAAACATGGTGCAATAGTACAAAAAGATGGTTCTTTAAATCTTTCGAATGTAGAAAGTTTTATTGCTACAGCAAAAGAAGCAGGCATCACGATTTACGGACACACATTATGTTGGCACGCCAATCAGAATGCTAACTATTTGAATGGTTTGCTCAAACCAACTGTTATTCCCGGTGAACCGGGTTGGGATGTTATTGCTAAGCTAGATTTTGAGACTAACGATGCGTCACATTACACGTATAATCAGAATGCTATTGTGTCTTTTACGGCACAGGGTGAAGGAGCAAACGGGAAAGGAAGAGCATTGAAAATTACTAACGAGCAAGTTCGGACGAACGATTGGGATTGCCAGTTCTTTGTTACTTTCTCTCCTCCGATGGAACTAGGAGAAAGGTATGAACTGAGCATGGATGTCCGTTCCGATGTCCCGACTACTTTTGCTACTCAGGCTCACGTAGTTCCTTATCAATATAAACATTGGGACTTTTTTGGTTCGATTGAATCTACCACAGAATGGCGCACTTTTGTAAAACAAATCACAGTAAGTGAGCTGGTTGCAGGAACAGGAGCGATTGCATTTAATTTGGGTAAAACGGCCACCAGTTATTATTTTGATAACATTAAACTAACGAAATATAACCCGCTTGGAAGTAGCGGACCATCCTTAGATCCGAGTATAATTACCAATACTGATTTTGAAAATGGTATCACAGGTTGGGGGGGATGGGGAAATAACTCAACGAGGAGTCTTTCCGCTAAAGGTGAAGGTTATGGAGGAGGTTATGCATTTACTTTTACCAATCCTTCTGTAACCAATTATTGGGGAGCACAGGTTGCTTATGACTTTTCATCACCCTTAGAGAAGGGGGCTACTTACCAATTAAATTTCAAGGTACGGGGAAGTATTCCCGGAACTATTCGCGCCGAGGTTCAATCGACTTCTGATTATTCGAGCGATAGTTTTGGAACATTTGCAATTTCAGAAGAATGGAAAGAGTACACGCTCACAACTGTAATAACGAAAGAAGATCGTAATCGTTTTGTGATAAGTTTTGGAGATTATGCCGGCACTGTTTATCTCGATGATATTACTCTTTGTCGTGTGAATCCCCATGGAGGAGGACAAATCATCGAAAAAACCCCGGAAGAAAAAGAAGAAATCATTACGAACGAGCTGGAAAGATGGATTTCAGGGATAATGGGAGTTTCTAAGGATTACGTAAAAGCGTGGGATGTTGTAAACGAACCCATGTCGGATTGGCCGGATCCGTCTCAATTGAAAACCGGTATCGGGAAAACAAATTTAGCTGCCGATGAATTTTATTGGCAAGATTATCTTGGTAAGGATTATGCTGTAAAAGCCATTCAGTTTGCGCGAAAATACGGGAATCCCGATGATAAACTTTTTATTAATGATTATGGGTTGGAATCAGAAGATCAGAAAAAATGTTTGGGCCTTATCAGTTACGTTGAGTATGTGGAGAGCAAAGGGGTTAAAGTCGATGGCATTGGTACACAAATGCATGTTACATGCGGTGTTACCACAATGGAAGGTGTACGGAAAATGTTTCAAAATTTGGCAGCGACCGGTAAGTTGATAAAAATTTCGGAACTAGATATGGGTTACAGAATTCCGGGAACTAATGTAAATTTGAAGACAAATCAGTTAACGCAAGAACAAGAGTTGGAAATGGCTGGTTTTTATAAGGAAATTGTTAAAGCTTATTTTGAAATTATTCCGGTTAATCAACAATATGGCATTACCCATTGGAGTCCGCTTGATAGTCCTGAGGATTCTTCGTGGAGACCAGGAGAACCCATCGGACTCTGGACTAGAAATTATGAACGCAAACACACTTATGCCGGTTTTGCAGATGGGCTGGCAGGTAAATAAGATAGTTCATTAGTTGTTGCTATTCAAGGAACGAGGTAATTCGTTTTGAAATTATCTCGTTCCATTTTATGCTAAATGATACAATAAAAAGTATCGCTAAAAAATAAATCGATACCCTTGCTTTTTCAATTTTATTTTTTGCATGTTTAGTTGCAAAATAATTGAAAGTCAATTAAATAAATTTATATGAAAAAAGAATTATTGTTAATCGTAAGTTTTTTGTTTTCAATCGGTTTGTCGGCTCAGCAATATCCCTTTCAGAACGCAAGTTTAAGTTCGGAAGAGAGAGCAAAAGATCTGATATCACGTTTAACTCTTGAAGAGAAAGCCGCTTTATTGGTCGACGAATCGGAAGCCATACCGAGGTTAGGCATTCCTAAATTCAATTGGTGGAGTGAGGCTTTGCATGGTCTTGCCAATAACGATAGCGTGACGGTTTTCCCTGAGCCTATCGGCATGGCGGCGTCGTTTGATGATGAGTTGGTTTACAGGATATTTACTGCAGTTTCAGATGAAACCCGAGCCAAATATCACGCAGCTAAACGGTCCGGGAAAGAAAACAGGCGTTTTTTAAGTCTTTCGGTATGGACTCCCAACATCAATATTTTTCGTGATCCGCGTTGGGGACGAGGACAGGAAACATACGGGGAGGATCCATATTTGACTTCGAGGATGGGTACATCGGTGGTTAACGGATTACAGGGGCCATCGGATTCGAGGTACAGGAAACTGTTGGCATGTGCCAAACATTTTGCCGTTCATTCCGGTCCGGAATGGAGTCGTCATGTTTTAAACATCAATGATCTCAATCCGCGCGATCTGTATGAAACCTATCTTCCTGCTTTCAAGGTGTTGGTTCAAGATGCCGGCGTAAGGGAAGTGATGTGCGCCTATCAACGTTTGGATGATGAACCGTGTTGTGGCAGTACCCGGTTGTTGCAACGAATACTACGCGACGAGTGGGGCTTTAAATATATAGTGGTCTCAGACTGTGGAGCCATATCGGATTTTTACACCCATCATAAGGTTTCTTCTACTCCGGTTCATGCTGCAGCAAAAGGTGTTTTAGCAGGGACAGACTTGGAGTGTGCCGGTCCTTCCTACAAATTATTGCCGGAAGCCGTAAAAAGGGATTTGGTAAAAGAAGAAGATGTGGACGAAAGTTTAAAGCGTGTTTTGATCGGTCGTTTTGATGTGGGCGATTTAGATGATGAGGAATTGGTTCCTTGGACAAAAATACCGCTATCCGTCGTTAATTGCGAATTGCACAGGAATTTGGCTTTAGAGATGGCACGTAAATCGATGACCTTATTGCAAAACAAAAACAACATTCTTCCTTTATCGAAAAAAAGTAAAAAGATAGCCGTAATCGGGCCAAATGCTAACGATGAACCGATGCTTTGGGGGAATTACAATGGCGTTCCGATACGTACTATTTCGATTTTAGAAGGGATTCAATCGAAGATTTCATCGGAGAGCATTTTATATGACAAGGGATGCGATTGGGTTGAAGACAAGGTAACCCAAAGTTATTTTTCTTTCTGTTCTATTGAAGGGAAAAAAGGTTTCAAAGCAACGTATTGGAACAATCGGGATTTTTCCGGTGAGATTGTGACGATTCAACAACTAACGGATCCGATTAAAATGACTACTGCCGGTCAATATGCTTTTGCACCCGGGGTAAATTTGGAGAATTTTTCCGCAAAATATGAAACAGAATTTATTGCACCGGCAACTGAAGAAATTGTTTTTAAAGGAGGAGCTACGGGGTATTTTGAACTATTGGTAAACGGGGAATCCCTTAAGAAATATTCCAATTGGCGGACATTGCCTTCACGAATACCTTACAGCGTAGAAAAAGGAAAAAAATACAAGATTGAGATTCGTTATGCCCAACTCAATAATTGGCAAGCCAATATTGAATTCGACTTTGGTAAAGAGGTTGATGTGGATTACACCGAATTGATCAAAAAACTCGACGGCATTAAAACAGTCATATTCGTGGGCGGCTTATCGGGCAAATTGGAAGGGGAAGAAATGCCGGTTTCCTATCCGGGATTCAAAGGTGGTGACCGAACCCATATTGAGCTTCCTTCGGTACAACGCAATTGTTTGAAGGCTTTAAAGGAAGCGGGCAAACAAATTATTTTCGTAAACTGTTCAGGTTCTGCTATTGCATTAACCCCCGAAACAGAAACTTGCGATGCCATTTTGCAAGCATGGTATGGTGGAGAATCGGGAGGGCAAGCTGTGGCTGATGTCCTTTTCGGTGATTTCAATCCGTCAGGAAAACTACCGGTTACTTTTTACAAAAATTCCGATCAACTCAAGGATTTCGAAGATTACTCTATGCAAGGGCGTACTTATCGGTATATGGACGATGCACTTTTTCCATTTGGGTTTGGTTTGAGTTATACCACGTTTGAAATTGGAAAGGCTACTGCGGATAAAACCCAAATTAAGTCAGATGAAAGTGTACGGCTAACCATACCCGTCAGCAATACGGGTAAACGAGAAGGAACCGAGATTATTCAGGTGTATATCAGGAAAGTGGATGACATTGATGGTCCGCTGAAAACGTTGAAAGGTTTTAGCCGCATTCATCTAAAAGCCGGTGAAACCGGGAAAGCAGTGATCGATTTACCTCCTTCTTCCTTTGAATTTTACGATTGGAGTCAACGAAAAATGACAATAACTTCAGGTGAATATAAAGTGTTTTATGGAAACAGTTCCGATCCAAAAGATCTCAAGTCAATTTTTGTTACTATTTCATGAAGACATTTATTTACTCATATTTATTTCTCGTTGGCCTGTCTCTTGCATTAGCAACAGATACGTTAGCGCAAAACCCTATTATTTGCAATCAGTTTACTGCTGATCCTTCGGCACGGGTTTTCAATGGGAAGGTATATTTGTATCCTTCACACGACATACCGCCTGAGAGCGGAAAATGCAAGGAAAATTGGTTTTGTATGGAAGATTATCATGTTTTTTCTTCCGACAATCTGGTTGAATGGATGGATCATGGTGTTATATTAACCCAGCGAGAGGTGCCCTGGGTAGATAGTACCTCATACAGCATGTGGGCACCTGATTGTATTGACAGAAACGGGAAGTATTATTTCTTCTTTCCTTCTCAAGCAAAGCCCGGAAATGAGAAAAGCGGTTTTAGAATTGGGGTGGCCATTTCCGAAAAACCTTATGGCCCTTTCATTCCTGAAACGAAGCCAATAGATGGTGTTAGAGGAATTGATCCCAATCCTTTTATTGATGAAGATGGGCAAGCGTATTTATACTGGTCAGCCGGTAATATTTATGGTGCCAAACTAAAAGATAATATGCTTGAACTTGCTTCGGAACCCAAGGTTATAGAAAATCTTCCGAAGAAAGGTCTCAAAGAAGGTCCTTATCTGTTTAAAAGGAATGGGATTTACTATTTAACCTATCCGCATGTGGAAAATAAAACGGAAAGAATCGAATACGCCATAAGTGACAACCCATTAGGTCCTTTTGAAGTTAAAGGTGTAATAATGGATGAATCGCCAAACTGTTGGACTAATCATCATTCTATCATAGAATACAACTCTCAGTGGTACCTTTTTTATCATCATAATGATCTATCTCCTCATTTTGACAAGAACAGGTCAGTTAGAATTGACAGCTTATTTTTTAATGAGGACGGTACAATTCAAAAAGTAATACCGACATTACGCGGCGTTGGAGTGACAAAAGCATCTCAAAAAATCCAGATTGACAGATATAGTGCAATAAGCAAAGAAGGTGCATCCATTGCTTTTAACGATTCCAATAATACGTTCGAGGGATGGAAAGCTATGTTCGATAAAGCGAATGCTTGGTTAATGTACAGCAGGGTTGATTTTGGGAATAATAAATTTAAATCGGCTATCATAAGGGCTTTTTCGAAAAATGGAAGCCTTATACAATTAACATTAAATAATGAAAAAGGACCCGTTATTTCCCATGTGAAAATCCCCAAAGGGGATACCTGGCAAACTGTTAAAGCTCCAGTTATCAGGTCGATAAAAGGTGTTCAAGATTTGGTCGTTATATTAAAAAATGACAATACGGCTGAAATTGATTGGATTAGTTTTGAATAAAATAGGGAGGGTAAGAGTATGCATGATAAATTGATTTTCTTTTTTTCTCTGATTATCTGTACGCATTGTTTTGGTCAGCAATATTCAAAGAGCTGGAAAGATCTGGATTATAGTGGTGATGAAAAGGTCTACCATAGATTGGATATCTATTTACCTCAAACGGAAAAACAAACTTATCCGGTGGTGATAGTAATATATGGTAGTGCCTGGTTTAGCAATAATTTAAAGGAAATGGCCTTCTCCTCTTTAGGTAAATCGTTGCTTGATGCAGGATTTGCTGTTGTAACCCCCAATCATCGTTCGAGTGCAGATGCAAAATTCCCGGCGCAAATAAATGATATTAAAGCGGTTATAAGATTTGTGAGAGCTAATGCAGCAAACTATCAAATGGACACTACATTTATTGGCATAACCGGGTTTTCATCCGGTGGTCATCTAGCATCTCTTGCGGGAACATCAGGGGGAGTTAATTTGCATACCGTTGGTTCGGTAACTTTCGACATAGAAGGCGATGTCGGCGGATACACCTCCTATAGCAGTTCGGTCAATGCGGTTGTTGACTGGTTTGGACCTATCGATATTTCGGTAATGGATTCTTGTAAAAGAAGTAAAGATGTCAATTCTCCTGAAGCTATTTTAATTGGCGGACCAATTGATGAGAATCTCGATAAATGTGCCTTGGCAAATCCTATCACCTACATCGATGCAAACGATCCTCCTTTTCTTATCCTCCATGGTGATGCAGATCCGTTGGTTCCTCTTTGTCAGAGTGAACTTTTTTTCGAGTCACTGCAAAAGGCCAATGTGCCAAGTCGATTCGTTGTAGTTCCGGGTGGTAAACATGGACCGGGTTTGTTTGAAGAAAAATACTATAAAATGATGACCGATTTTTTCTTAAATGAAGCCAACATGACTTTGCAACATACTTTTTAAGTGTGATAATGATAAATTTGTGCATTAAGAAGAACAATTAAATTAAATAAACGATGAAAAAAGTGAATTTTTTATGGATGGCGCTCTTTATATTTTGTATAAATGGGTATTCTCAACATGAAATAAAAACTCCTCCTCCGGGATTCGATATCGTACGTGAAAATATTCCACATGGTAAAATTGATTCGGTCTTGTATGAATCCAAAACAGTTGGCACAAAACGTAAAGCTATGATTTATACACCTCCAGGATATTCAAAGAATAATACGTACCCTGTGCTTTATCTTTTGCACGGAATAGGTGGTGACGAAACTGAATGGCTAAGAGGTGGCCAACCTCAAGTAATTTTCGATAATCTTTATGCTGAAAATAAAATTGAGCCTATGATTGTGGTTATGCCCAATGGCAGAGCTATGAAAGATGACCGAGCCGAAGGTAATATTATGGAACCTGAAAAAGTTCAGGCTTTTGAAACTTTTGAGAAAGATTTGCTCAACGATTTAATCCCTTTTATCGAAAAAAAATATTCTGTATTTAAGGATAGGGAGCACAGAGCTATTGCAGGACTTTCGATGGGTGGAGGACAGGCATTGAATTTTGGATTGGGCAATCTCGATAAATTTGCATGGATTGGTGCTTTTTCAGCAGCACCCAATACAAAAGCTCCAGAAGTGCTGATACCAAATCCTGAAGAAGCCAAAAAGAAATTAAAATTACTCTGGATATCCTGTGGCGACAATGATAATCTTATAATGTTCAGTCAACGTACGCATGAGTATTTACAGGCAAATGACATTCCCCATATTTACTACATTATGCCAGGTGGGCACGATTTCAATGTATGGAAAAGTTCGTTGTACCTTTTTTCTCAATTTCTTTTTAAACCAGTTGATACTTCGGTGTTTCCTGAATTTACTATAAATGGTACACCAGCACCTACGAATGTTCGAGGTGCAAAATATCCACAGATATTCCCCGATAATAGTGTGAAATTCAGAATCAAAGCTCCTGAGGCACAAAAGATTCAAATTGATCTAGGAAGGAAATATGACCTGGTGAAGGACTCTGCGGGATTTTGGGAAGTTACTACGGATCCTATTAGTGAAGGTTTTCATTACTATTCGCTATTGATTGATGGTATTGCGGTTGCTGATCCTGCAAGTGAGACTTTTTATGGAATGGGACGAATGGCAAGCGGTATTGAAATGCCAATAAAGGGAGAAAATTATTATGCTGTAAAAGATGTACCGCACGGAGAAATAAGAATTAAACGTTACTTTTCAACGGTATTTAATAAATGGAGACAATTTTATATTTACACCCCACCCGGATATGACGAAAATATTTCTGAAAAATATCCTGTTCTGTACATTTTGCACGGCGGAGGTGAAGATGAAAGAGGCTGGGCAAATCAGGGAAAAGCAGATTTGATACTGGATAATCTTATTGCAAAGAACAAAGCCATGCCAATGATTATTGTTATGCCCGATGGAAACGTAGAGTCCATGGGGATATTCGGTGAAATGACATTAAAAATGTTTGAAGCAGAATTGAAAAATTGTATTATCCCGTTTGTCGAAAAAAATTACCGTGCAAAGACGGATTCCGGAAGCCGTGCACTTGCCGGCTTATCAATGGGTGGTATACAGACCCTTTATGTTGGGATTAATAATTCAAATATGTTCTCGTATCTTGGGGTTTTCAGTAGTGGCTGGATACAACCCATGCAAAAGGATCTTGCAGAAACTCAATATCGTTTCATGGCGAAAAATGCAGATATGCTCAACAGTAATATAAAGCTATTCTGGATTTCAATGGGAGGAAAGGAGGATATAGCTTATGATAATTGTCAATTAATGCTTGCAAAATTTAATGAGATGAAAATCAATTATGTTTACAGCGAATATCCCGGAGGACATACCTGGCCCGTATGGAGAAACAATTTGTATAATTTTGCTCAATTATTGTTTAAGTAAAAAGGTTGAAAAATGAAACATTACTTGTTATTGATCATATCTTCTGTTTTTTTGTTATTAAGCACTAAAACTTTTGGTTACCAAAAAACTGATTTCGGTACTAAGTTGACAGTTGATTCTATTGAAATTGAAATTCAATTTTATAATGAATCTACCGTTAGAATATTGAAAGCACCTGTAGGAAATATGCTTAATAAAAAAAGCCTTTCTGTGGTTGCACCCCCACAAAAAGTAAATTTTAATATGAAGCAGACAGGAGATATGCTCCTATTGAAAAACAGAAGCGTTCAAGTATTTGTGAATCTTAAAAATGGAAAAGTTTCATTTCGGAATTCGAAAGGCAAACTGTTGTTAACCGAGAAAGAAAATGGTGCCATGTTTACAAGTTTCAACGATGCTGGTGTCAATACTTACAGTGTATCACAATCATTTGTT
>ENA-UOYA01000765-UOYA01000765.1-activated-sludge-metagenome-genome-assembly--contig:-NODE-765-length-38417-cov-27.755565_pt1 | contig 38417 bp, 29 predicted proteins | sample MGYA00238163_ERZ764804 | MGnify/ENA primary metagenome ERZ764804 (study PRJEB28919, sample SAMN05720223) | activated sludge metagenome | isolation source: Anaerobic digester | place: Hong Kong...
AGCCAGTATGTTTACATTGATGAGCTTCATCCCGAAGCCATTAAAATCGGTGACAATGTGACGGTTGGCATTGGCACTTCCATTATTTCCCACCTCTACTGGACAAAGTCAAAAGAGCACGTAGTTAAACCGGTCATTATTGAATCCGGGGTGTTTATCGGGCCTCATTGTGTAATATTGCCCGGTGTTCGAATTGGTAAAGGCTCGGTGATTCAGGCTGGAACTGTAGTTTCGAGAAATGTTCCGGCCGGATCATTTTTCGGCCATGTCCCCGCCACAATTCTGGGAAAAGTGACCGTGCCGTTGACTCCCGAGCATTCTTACCAGGAGTTCGTTCAGGGCTTAAGGCCCATAAGAGGCAAGAATGACAGCGACAATTAGAGATGAAATAAGACAATTCATTACTGAAAAATTTCTTTTCAACTCTGATGATCCACCAGACGATGATGTTTCCCTGCTCGAAACGAACATTGTTGATTCGGTCGGCATTCTGGAAATAGTCTCTTTCCTGGAAAGTCACTTCCAGATAAGAGTAGAAGACGACGAGCTTACCGCCGGTAATCTTGATAGCATCAATAAAATTGCCAGCTTCATTGAGAGAAAGCAGGGTTAACAAGGTCAGAGGTTAAGGTAAATGCAGTTTGACCCGGTTCTTGTTCCTGACTGGCTGAGCCGGACCGCCCGCCATTTCCCGGACAAAGCCGCCCTTATTTCCAGGGGCCAGCGTCTGACCTATCATCAAGTCGATGAAAAATCTACCAACTTAGCTTCCGCTCTTATCCTCCTTGGTTTTAAAAAAGGTGACCGGGTGGTAATCTGCCTCGATAACTCGCCTGAAGCGGTTATTTCCATCTATGGAATTCTTAAAGCGGGTGGGGTCTTTACCGTTATCGACCCCAAAAGCCCCTGGCCCGTAATTAATTCTATAATAGCCGACTCTCGAGCCCGGCTGCTTATCACCGCCAGACGAAAGCTTTATGAGGGGGACGGCCCGCAATTTCCTACTGTCGATTCCCAGCTAATTATAGTCGATGGTTATAAGTCTTCTCCCCGCCATTACCCAAAGGCTCTGCTTTTTGATGGTCTCACCGAGAAATTAGATGCTTCGATCGCTCTTCCGTGCCTCCTGGAAAATGACCTGGCCTGTTTGATTTATACCTCAGGCTCAACCGGCAAGCCTAAAGGCATAATCTGTACCCATCACAATGTGGTCACTGCGGCCAGAAGCATCATCCAGTATCTTGGTAATACTAAGGATGACATCATTCTTGATGTTCTGCCCCTGTCTTTTGATTACGGCCTCTATCAGGTCATCATGGGTTTTATGTTTGGTGGAACCGTTGTTCTTGAATCATCTTTTGCTTATATCCAGGACATTTTGACTGCCATCGAAAAAGAAAAAGTTACCGGCTTTCCACTTATTCCTTCGATTTCTGCCATGCTCCTCAAACTCAACAAATTCCCGGCCACTCAGCTGAGATCCCTGCGTTACATTACCAATACCGGGGCGGCCTGGCCTGTTTCTCATATCCGTCATTTCAGGCAGTGTCTGCCTCAGGTCAAACTCTATTCAATGTATGGCTTGAGTGAGTGCAAAAGGGTCAGCTATCTTCCTCCTGACCTGATAGATAAGCATCCTGATTCTGTCGGCCTTCCCATGCCGAATCTCGAAGTCTCTATCGTTGACCGCCGCGGCCGTCCGCTGCCGCCTGGGAAACCGGGCCAGCTTATTGTCCGGGGTCCAACGGTGATGCAAGGCTACTGGCGAGATGAGAAGCTAACCAAAAAAGTCTTCAGACCTGGCAGATACCCTGAAGAGCGCTGGCTCCAGACCGGCGATGTCTTCCATCAGGATGAAAACGGGCTTCTCTATTATATTGGCCGCCGCGACCGTCAGATTAAATCTTTCGGCCACAGAATTAACCTGTCAGAAATTGAACGGGTAATCGCTGGCCTTGATGGACTGACTGAAGTAGCCGCCATTCCGGTTTCAGATGAAATCGGCGGAGAGGTGGTTGGAGTTTTGGCGGTGGCTAAGAAAGGGGAAAAAATAACCGGGGATCAAATAAAGCAATTCTGCCGGCAATATCTTGAGCCCTATAAAGTCCCTCGCCAGGTCTGGTTAGTGGAGTCACTACCGAAGACAGGCCATGGCAAGATTGATTATAAGAGACTTGTAAATTCACTTAAAACTTTAGAAAAAGGTTCCGAAACAGGACAAAAAAAGACAACTGCCATTAGAAGTGGTGGGGAGAATCGTAGCAGATTTAAAGGACTTGATGACCATTAGATAAGACCATGGTCCCTGCCGGAGGCCAGATTTAAAGAGGTAAAATTCATGATAGAAATTAACCTGGCTAAAGAATTTTCTTACGAGCTGCTGTCTCTTGACTGCCAGCAAGAGACTGCCAGTCTGGTTGCTTTTATTTCTGAAACTCTAAGCAGGCGCTTGCGAAAGCAAGGGGCAGTGGTCGGTTTATCAGGCGGCATAGATAGCAGCCTGACTGCCGCCCTCTGTATGAAAGCGCTCGGTCCGGACAAAGTTATCGGGTTGCTCATGCCGGAAAGGACCTCTCATCCTGATACTTTGAGATTAAGCCAGCTGGTTGGGGAGAGCCTGAAGATAAAAACGATTTTGAGAGAAATAACCCCGATCCTGTCCGGGCTAAATTTCTATCAAGAGATGACCTCCTGCCTCCGCGAACTTATTCCGGAATATTCTGAAGACTGGAAATGGAAGATTTCAGCTTCGGATCTAAAGGAAGAACGGATTTTCACCTTCTTCTGGTTGGTTGTCCAATCACCGGGCGGAGAAATTATTAAAAAAAGGCTACCGGCTGAGAGCTTACGGCGAATAATTGCCCTGTCTAACTTCAGACAGCGGGTCAGAAAAATGCTTGAATACCATTATGCTGACCGTTTTAATTATGCCGTGGCTGGAACATCCAACCTGCTTGAAACCGATCAGGGCTTTTTCGTCAAGCTGGGGGATGGGGCCGGTGATTTTAAGCCGATTGCTCATCTTTATAAAACCCAGATTTATCAGCTGGCAGAGTATCTGGGATTGCCCGCCGCCATCACCAGCCGCCAGCCGACGGCTGACATCCATCCCTTAGCCCAGGGACAGGATGAATTTTTCTTTCTTCTTCCTTATAAAGAAATGGATGCCTGCCTTTATGGTGAAAAAAACGGCTTTTCACCCGAATCAGTAGCCAGGGCAACCGGGTTGGACGTCGAAAAGGTCAGGCTCATCTATAAACAGTTAGCTCACCGTCGTCTGGCTAATGAGTATTTACGCCTGCCACCACTTATCATGGAAGAAAAATAAGCCTGACGATTTTACTCGAAGCTGTGCAGGTCAGGACTGTTCAGGCACCTTGTCCTTTACCCTGTCCTTTTTCTGGCTCGATTTTTTCCAGCCATTCCACCCGCCAGAAATAAAAACAGCTCCGGTCATATTCAAAATCAGAGCATTGCTTCTTCATCGGTCTGGATGATAAAATCATAAACTGCTTTTTTTAAAAAGAGGTGACCAATGATGGATAAAGAAAAACTGCAGGATCCACTCCTCGATCAGGAAACGTTTGTCGCTCAAGGGGCAGTTGTCCTCGGCCGGGTGGTCCTCAAGAAAGGGGCCAGTGTCTGGTTCAATGCTGTCCTCCGGGCCGACATCGCTGAGATTGTCATCGGTGAATATTCCAATGTTCAGGATAATAGCGTTATTCATGTTGATTATGATGTACCCGTCATCGTCGGTAACTATGTGACTATCGGCCACGGGGCGATTCTTCATGCCTGTAAAATTGGTCATAATACTCTAATCGGTATGGGAGCGGTAATTCTCGACCGGGCTATTATCGGTAGCAATTGCCTGGTAGCGGCTGGCTCTCTTGTTCCCCCCGGTAAAACTTTCCCGGACGGCAGCCTTATCCTCGGCAATCCAGCCGCCGTGGTCCGCACTTTGACTGAAGCTGAAAAAGAGCAGATAGTCAAGAATGCTCATAATTATTATGATTTGTGGCGTCACAGCTATAAAAGCTAACCACTGGCAAAGCTTAAATTTAAACTTGACAGTAGTTTAACAAATTGTTAAATATAGGGCAGAAAAGATAGGAGGGGAGAATCTCCATGAACGAGCTTTTCTCTGCCCGGCTTAAAAAGCTAAGGGAAGATATGGGCTTAACTCAGGAGGAGCTGGGGGCAGCCGTCGGTCTGTCTTCAGAATATATTTCTTTGCTGGAAGCAGGAAAAAGAACGCCTTCGATTATTGCTCTTAGCCGGATTTCACGCTATTTTCAGAAAAATGTCTCTTATTTTCTGGAAGTCCAGGCCGATCCATTTGAAATTCTGCTGGCCGATGAGAAACTCAGCCCGGCCACCAAAGAAATCCTGGCCGGATTTCATTCCTGGTGTGAAAAATATTTAGAACTCGAAAAGATTACCGGCCGTCCAGCCAATCCCGGGCCGCTCTACTCCGGGAGTCTGGCGCCAGAAAACCTGGCTGAGGAAGAAAGAAGAAGAATCGGTCTGGGCAATGAGCCCATCCGCAATATCTTCAGGCTCAGCGAGATTAATGGCTGTCATCTGATCAGAATGCCTCTGCCGGAAGAATCTAAAATTTCCGGCCTGCTGGTTTTTCTGGAAGAGAAAAATGCAGCTTTCGGGCTGATTAATTCAGCTCTGCCCTTTGATCAGCAGGTGGTGGCTGCCGCTCATCTCTATGGTCATTATTTAAAGGACCGGAATGAATCGCCGATTATAGATAATCTTGATGTTCTGGTTGATGAATATGTCACTCTCTATTCGCCCCGCGAGCAGTTTGCCCAGGCTTTTGCCTCCCGGTTTTTGATTCCACCTTCAAAAGTCAGGGAGTTAATTGACCGGGATATCAGATTAAGACGGCTGAGTTATGCCGACGTCCTTTTTTTGAAAAGATATTTTGGCGTCAGCCCCGTGGCCATGCTCAGGACTTTGCGCCTGATGAATTATTTAAGCCGTTCCCAGTTTGAAGCTTATTCTAAATTTGACCATACTAAAGAAGAAGAGGCGATTTTTGGCGCCGCTCCGCCCATGGAAAAGGAAAAAACCAAGGAAAAAGGCGGAGTTATTCTGCCCGAGAGATTTTATTTGCTTAAAAAGGAAGCTGAGCTTATAGCCGAAGCCATCGGAGATGACCAGGAGGAAGAGGAAAAAGCAAAAGATGATAGAGATAAAGAACCTGGCCCGGCTCCTGATCTTAAGGGAAATAGACCTGAAGAACCGGAAGAAAGCTGATTGTTAGTTATTAGTTCTCCCGCCAGTTAGCTTTTTTCATCAAAGATCAATGGTAGTAAATCAGCCGGCTTTAAAAGTAAAGCCCGGGCGCCGCTGTCCAGAAGCTCCCTTGCCTCCCGGAAACCCCACAGCACCCCAACCGGGGTGAGGCCGGCTTCGCTGGCAGTTTTCATGTCTACGGCTGTGTCTCCAACATAAAGCGCCTCAGCCGGAGTTAAATTCAAGTCCTTGAGTATTAGTCTGGCGGCGACTGGATCAGGTTTGAGCGGCACTTCCGGCCGGGCACCCCGGACAGCCTGAAAGGGCACCGGCAGCAGCTCCTTTACCATTATTTCAGTAAAAGGGTGAGCCTTATTGGACAGGACAGCCAGCTTAAGGCCCTTCTTGTTTAGCTCAGTCAGAAGTTCAGGTATTCCAGGATAAGGCCGGGAATGCTCTCTCCAGACCTTAGCGTATTCCTGGCGGAACTCGTTAACCAGGGAATCTATCAGCTCCATCTGGCCGGCCAGCTCAGGTTTAGCCCTGACCATCAGCTCCCTCATCCCGTCACCAACCATCTTTTTGGCTTCTTCAATGGAAAACTGTCTAAAGCCATGCTCTGACATGACCGTATTAAGGGCAGCGGTAATATCCTCGATCGTATCGAGCAGAGTCCCGTCCAGATCAAAAATTACGCCCAGGTAATTCATAAGGAGTTATTTTAGGGTGATGGGCAGCAGCCGTCAATGCCCCGGGCGTTTTTTGGCAACTTTTTCCTGCGGTTCAATAACTTTTAGCTCGAGGATCCGGTCCAGCCGGAAGGTGCGTTCTTCCTGTCTTAAAAAACAAAAGGCCCGGAGTCCTTCAAAACTTTTTCCGCCGTATTCCATCCGGCTGAGAGCTACCGGCCTGACCACCCTCTGGCTTTTAGTATCGTCGGGCTTGAGATAAATCATTTCCAGCCACTGGTTGCCCTTGATGGCTTCTCTGATTCTTTTTCTTTTGACCTCAACCGGAAGTTTTTCCGAGGCCTGCTCATATTGAAAGCGGGTCAGAAAACGGACAACCCGGTAGTCCATTAGAATATGACCTTTTTTAATCGGCTTTTTAAGAACCAGGCCTTCAAAACTGGTGCAACGGCTCAATGCGACATAAACCTGGCCATGGGCAAAAGCACCCCGCCCGATATCCACCACCACCCGGTCAAAAGTCTTGCCCTGGCTCTTGTGAATGGTGACTGCCCAGGACAGGCGGAGGGGATACTGGATAAAAATCCCAACCACCCGGCTTACGATTTTATTTTTCTTCTGGTCATACTCAAAATGAAAAATCTCCCACTGATGGGGCAAAATATCAACCAGCTCACCTGATGACAGCCGGACCATGATCACCTCTGCCCCTTCTTCTGGCCGGATTATTTCTTCTATCCGGCCGATCGAGCCGTTGACCCAGCGGCCGTAGGAATCGTTGGTCAAAAGCATGACCTGAGCGCCTTCCTTTAAAGTCAGGACTTGTGAGGTGGGCAAATAAGCCTGGTCGAATTCCCCTTCCATCTCTCCCTGGTAGGATCTGGTTTCTCCTGGCAGGCGGTTTAATTGTTCCTGGTTAAGGTCATCAGCTGCCTCGTTGGTGCTGGTCAATGTTATGTAAAATTCGCCTTCCTTAGGTTTAAAGCCGGGAAGGCAGCGGGAATTGAGGCGAGCCAGTTGCTCTTCACTTATTGAGCGATTGCGGATGGCATTGAGCAGCTCTAAGAAGGTCTGGTCTTTTTGGCGAAAGACTTTATCCAGCTCGATATATTCCAGTCTGAAATTTTTATCCCGGAAAACACCGGCTGAGAAAAAGTAAGGCGATTCATAGTGGCCGGAAAAGACCGCCTGTTCGCGCGGCGTCACCACCGGCGGCAATTGATAAAGATCGCCAATTAAAATCATCTGCAGGCCGCCAAAAGGTAAATCTTCAAAGCCGCGGTTAAGCCTCAAAGCCAGGTCAACACAGTCGAGGAGATCGGCTCTGACCATAGAAATCTCATCAATAATTATGGTGTCAAGAGATTGAATCAGCTTTTGCTTTAAAGCCGGTAGCCGCTTTACTTTTTCCGGGGTGATATCCGGCCGGAAAGAAAAGAAGGAGTGAATGGTCTGGCCTTTAACATTCAAGGCAGCCACGCCGGTTGGGGCTAAAACCACCACCTTTTTCGGAGTTGTTTGCCTGAAATAATCAAGCAGGGTGCTTTTACCGGTTCCTGCCCGGCCGGTAATAAACAGAGATTGGCCGGTCTCGTCCAACAGTTTTAAGGTTTTTTTAAACTGCGGGGTGAGTTCGAGCTGCTCTTGAAGATTTTCTGGCGCTGCTGGCTCTTTCATCTCTAACATTTTTGCCCGATAGAAGCCTTTATTCAAGGGAAAAATCAACTTGAAGAAGAAAATTGAGTCTATCTTAAAAAACTAACGGATGGCTAACAGATAAAAGACAGAAAAACGGGCGGATTTTTCTCAGCTCTCTGGCGGTTAGCCAGTTTGACCAATTTTATGGACAGGGCCAGCTACTTGTTTTTTTTAGCCAGGATTTGCTTTATACTGACCGCGGATTGACTTTCCGGGCTTTAAATCATTTAGAAGGAGAAAATCTATGGACTTGAATCTGACCCGCGAGCAATATGAAAAGCTACTGGAACTGGTTTACTTAGGCAACTGGCTGATCAATGCCTATCGCACCGACGATTATCTTGAGGACTATTCTGACGTTGTTTCTCTAATCTTTTCCCAGGCGGAAAAAGCCGGGCTGGAAGAAAAGGCGGTTAGAGATGAGATGGGAGAAAAATATTTACCTTCCTTTGATTTTGAAGAAAGCCTCCATGATTATATCAGTGAATATGACAGCTTCTGCTTCTGGGAAGAGCTGATTAACCGCCTGGCCGAGCGGGAGGCTATTAAAGAGTTTGGCAGCCTGCCTCTTGACAAAATAGACCTGGATGAGTTTCTGGAAAAAAAGGATAAATACCTGAGAGCTTATGAGCAGGAAGTCGAAGAAAACGGCCTCAAAAATTTTGAGCTGGTCAAAAAATCCTGAATTCTAACTCAGGCTGACTCACAGCCTTTATTCACGGCTGAGTGGCATCTTTAACACAGCGGAAGCCAACGGTGGCACAGCGGTCAAGTCCAGGCGCTAAGAGGAGCAGCATTTGCTGGCGGTTAACTGGCAGGGGACCGCTTTTCGGGTACCAGATACTTGTTTCCGGCGAATAATAACTGCCGCCTTTTATGATGACAAAATTGTAAGCTCCATTATCATAAACATCCGAGGTGAGCTGCCAGACATTGCCCACTAAGTCTTCGACTCCGAACGGACTGGCTCCAGCCGGATGAGCGGTCACCGGCTGAGTCTGGCCCTGCTTGTTATGGCAACGGGCAGGATCAAAATCATTTCCCCAGGGATAAAGCCTTCCGTCCAGGCCCTGAGCCGCATATTGCCATTCGGCTTCAGTTGGCAAACGCTGGCCGGCCCAGCGGGCGTAAGCTTCAGCATCTTCTAAACTGACCCAGACGACCGGATGATTCTCCTGACCTTTGGGTGGCTGGCCGTTTATCCAGTGCTTTAAAAAATTGGTTGAATCAGCCGGGCGGTAGCCAGTCTTTTTAAGAAATTCAGCATATTGAGCATTGGTCACCGGGTAGCGGTCAATAAAAAATCTCTTGATTTTTATGGTTTGAGCGGCCGGTCGGTCCGGATAGGGGATAATTGGATTCGGATCATCGGGATCAGGCGTGGTCATAAAATGATATTCACCGGCTGGGATTTCAACCATCCGGGCTGGCGGTCTGGAGGCCGGTTCGGTTCTTTTGACCTCGCTTACCAGGCGAGGTAGGGCCGGCGGTAAATTGAGAACCCTTTCATCCAGAAGCTCGTTCTGAGCGTCAAAAAGCTGGATAACTAATTTGTGGCCTTTTCTTCCAAATTTTTCCCAGAGAGAAAACTCGGTCTCAGCTGCCGGCAGAATGACAGATTGGGTCTCGTAACCTGGATTACCAGCCGTCAGGACCAGGTGCCCGCCAACCGGCTTTTCGCTCAAGTTGATTATTATTCTGTCCTCAATTCTTCTGGCCTCTATTAATTCGGGTAAAATGGCTAAACATTCGGGATTGCCTTCCATTCTGGTCTCAAGCAGCTGGCGGCTAAAGGCTTCAATGTCAACCGGCAGGTAAGACCCATTGTTGATTTTTTCAGCCTCAACTTCCTCATGCCGCCAAAGGCTAACCGCATGAAAGCCTGGTTTTTCCTTTACCGGGATAAGCGGGCCCTGGTAGCCTTCAGGCCTCAGGCTGAAAACGGTAAAAATAATCTTTCGGGCTTCAGGCCAGAGGTTAACTGAAATTCCATCCTGAAGGGAAGGATAGAGGGGAATCCAGTCCTGACTCAGGAAAGCTGAACTGTTTTCTCGAAGAATTTTAAGCGTCCGGCCCAGATGCCTCAAATCTTCTTCCATGGTCTCCGGCCGGGCGGGGCGCATGGTGTTTATTTCGGTGCCGTAGCCGTTAAAAAAGGCCACCGAGGCTTCCCGCCTGAACCGGGCTTCTCCCGGCTGAATTACCCGGAAAATGGCAAAATCAGGCTTGATAAATTTATTCAAATTAACTGCCGGCGGGAGATAGAGGGCATCATGAACCCGCCCCGAGACAATGCCAGGCATATTCTTCGGGACGGCCATCCCTTCTGAGTACATGATGATACCGGGCTTGACCCGGTCGGCCATAGCCTGAAATTCCCGGCTTGACTCTCCGCGGGTATCGAGGACCACCCCGTCAGCTTGAATCTCTCTCAACAAATTCTCGATCGCCTGAAGATGCTCTTCATGGCGGGTGCCTTCATCCCAGGGGTTATAAGCGATAAAGTATTTTTTCCCCCGTTGATGGGCATAAGTCACCTGTTTCTTGAGTTCAGTTAGACCGCCCGGGAGATCGCGGTAGAGATCGAATTGATTGCGCTCATCCAGTCCGAGCCTCGGCCAGGTCGGCCAGATCGAATAGATATCTATTTTACCGACCAGTTTATCCCAGGCGGATAAATTCTGATAAAAGTTATTTTGTTGCCCGGCCCAGTCATAGTAAGTGTGGTCCCAGGCAAATTGAAGAAGCATCAAATAGGTCTTTCTGATCCACTGGAGGTCGGGACGTTCAAAAAGGGTATTGTCAAATTTATCCAGGTCATAGAGGTAGCGCTCCTGAAACATCATCTTGAGACCTTGAAACCAGGGTTCGGGCGAGGTCAGCAGGTCGGAGGCTAACCCGGGAGGTAGAGATGGCGCTTGATGAAGATCAAAATATAAATCATAGCTAACCGACCCTCCTGGCTCGAGGGTGGCTGCCCAGCGGCTGAATTCAGCCCTGTCCCGGCCGGTTCGGCGAGCCAGACCGGTGAGGTATAGCCCTGGACTTATTTCCAGGTCGCAAAAGCCAAGATGCCAGGCATTATCCGGTAAAAGAACGCCAACCGGCGATTTTCCCGGCCGGTAAAGAAGTGTCCGGCTGAGATAGTGCGGCCAGCTATCGGGCAGCCCGGCGGTGAGGTAAACCCTGTCCGGTCCCTGGCCGGCAGGAACCAGGTTCTCCAGTTTGATTTTTTCTTTGGAAATATTTTCCAGGCGCAGGCTAAGAGCCAGTCCCGGATAGGAAGAAAGCTTTCCGGTCAAGGTGCCTTTAACGGCCTCATTGATTTTGAATTCAAGCTTTTTATCATCTATCCTGCCGCTGGTTAAAACTATGGATGTTTCGCCGCCGGCAGGCCGGCTCAAAGCCGAGGTCACCAGTTTATTGTCCAGAAGAAAGCTAAAAAGCGGGAGAGGGGAGGCGGGAGTTAGCCGGCGGCTATCAGCCAGTCCGATTTTTTCCACAGCCAGGCCTCCGGCTGCTGAGACTCTTAACTCAAAAGAAGCCAGCTTAGCGTCCGGTTGGGCAGCTCCGGAAGAAGGCGGAAAGGCGGTCAGCCAGTTCGGGCAAATTACTGAAAACCCAAGTAATAATGAAACGTTTTTCAGGAATTCTTTAAGATTCATTTGGCCGGCCTCTCTATCCTCTTATCTTTTTTTATCAGCTAATTTTCACTTTTATTATCTTTTAAGGCAAGATAATTTTAGTCTTTAGCTGCCAGGATAGACTAATATGGTAAAATAAAAAATTGAGCAGTAAGGAAGAGCTTACGTGAACCAGGAATAAAGAAAAGATAGGAAAGATAAAAAGGATAAATTGACTGAGAACTTACTTTGACCGCCTGAGGAGGCCGAGATGATAGATTTTGGGCTGCCCCAAGAAGCAAAAACTGATGTTCTTTATGATGTCATTATTCTGGGGGCCGGACCGGCCGGACTGACTGCCGCTCTTTATGCTTCCAGATCATTACTCAAGACCCTGGTAATTGATCCGGCTCCGGCCGGAGGACTGGCTTCAACCACCGAAATAGTCGAGAATTACCCTGGTTTTCCGAACGGGGTTATGGGACCGGAATTGATGGCTGCTTTCCGTGAGCAGGCTCGAAAATTTGAAGCCGATATAGCTGAAGCGACACCGGTTAATTCGGTTGAGCTTTCGGGGACAGAAAAAATAGTGGCGACTGACCGGGGAACCTTTAAATCAAAGGCGGTCATTATTGCTACCGGTACCAGGTATAAAGAAATCGGAATAAAGGGTGAAAATGAGTATAAAGGCCGGGGAGTTTCCTATTGCGCCACCTGTGATGCCCCCTTTTTTAGAGGCAAAGACATTATCGTCGTCGGTTGCGGCAGCTCCGGTATTCAGGAGAGCCTGCATCTTTTAAAGTTTGTCAACTCCATTACCCTGGTTGAATTTTTGCCTCAGATGACGGCTGAGCCGATTTTGCAGGAAAGAATAAGAAAGCAAAAAAATGTTAGTTTTCTTTTCCGCCACCGGTTGCTTGAAATCTATGGCGAGCGAACAGTCAAGGGGGTTAAAATCGAAGACCTCAAAACCAGGTCGGTCAAAGATCTCAAAGTTGATGGCGTGTTTATCTTCGCCGGTCTGACTCCCAATACCGAGCTATTCCAGGAGGTAGAAAAAGACCGCTACGGCTTTATCCTGGCCGAGGACAAAACTCTTAAGACCAGTCTTCCGGGTGTCTATGTAGCAGGCGATGTCCGCTCCAAGATTTTAAGGCAGATTGCCACCGCGGTCGGGGATGGAGCTTTAGCTGCCTATTCAGTCAAGCAGTATCTGGATGAGATCGAAGCCGGCCAGAATGACCGGAGCTAAGACTGTCGGATTTTTCTCTGGCGGTGGAGCCTGAAAGTCACATTTTTGTGGCGGTCAATGACGACCTGGCCGCCAATTGGCACAGCCATCATATCTCGCGGGACGTTATGCCCGAAGTTGGAAACTGACAGGATGGGCAGGGGATTTTTCCGCTCTTTCCTCTTGTCAATGATATCGCTTAGATAATTTCGGACGAAGCGCAAATTTTCCTTCTGAACTGCCCGGTAATTCCCGTTTTTGTTGTAGCTGGCTAAGGAGCCAATGACCAGCCCTTTAATCTCTTTGAAAACCTTATGACGGCGAAGGGCAGCCAGCAGGCGATGGAGGTCTTCGACATCAATCTGAATATCCTCAAAAAAGAGGATATATTTTTTCCAGTTAAAAGCCGGTGGCTCTTTTCTATTCAAAAAATTGACGAAAGTGGACAAATTGCCACCCAGCGGAATGCCTGATAGTCTCCTTTTCGGGGGATCGGTCAGCCAGGCTGTCCCGTGGTACTGAATTGGCCGGTCAAAAAACAGGTCTTCTATTTTCTTTAAATTCCCCCGCCCCAGCCGCAAGGTAGGAAAATAAACAGCCGGGATATGAGAATTGTAATAAATTTCATTTAGAAGAAAAGTAAAGTCGGAAAAGCCAACCAGCAGAGGTTTCCTTTCTCTCAAAATCCGGTAATCTTTTTTATCAATCTTAAAGAGAATATCTTCTGCTCCTGTTCCACCGGCCACCGAGATAATCAGGTCCGAGTTTCTAATGGCTTCCTTGAAGCTTTCTGCCCGGTCATCGAGCGGGGCGGTCACATGGTCAATCAGTTCATCACTGGAAAAAAGATAGGGACAAACGTCAATTTCGACCTGGCCCAGAATGCCGGTGAGATAGCGGATAGTCTGGGTGACCCGGCTTTTTTCAGATCTGGGCAAACAGGTAGAAGGAGCAATTAAACTGACCCTTTTTATTTGAACCCCGGTCATCTCGAGCAGTATCCATCAATGATTAGATTAGTTTATTAGACTAACAGAAAAGGCGTCCTTTGGCAAGGAAACCCGGTACCAGGGAAGCTTCGGACCGGGTAAAAACAGGGTTAACTGATAGATAATAAAGAAATTAAGATGCCTGAAAAGACTTCAGAATCTCTCCTGCCTGGGACTCCCTTATCCTTCTTAAAGCCCGGAGCTCTATCTGCCGGATTCTTTCCCGGGTAAGATGAAATTGCCGTCCGATTTCTGACAGGGTATATTCATGTCCGTCTTTCAGGCCATAGCGCCTGGTGATAATTTCTCTTTCCCGGTCAGAAAGAAGGTCAATAGCCTGGTTCAGGTTTTTCCTTAAACTGGCCTTGGTATATGATTCAACCGGGTTAACTACCTGGTTATCCTCAATAAAATCGGACAGAACTGAATCGCCTGAGTCATTAACCGGAGTCTCCAGGGAAATTTCGTCCTGGGCAAGAGTGGCCAGATCAAGCACCTGGCTGTTGCTTAACCCCAGTTGGCGAGCCAGCTGCTGGTCTTCCGGCTCCTTTCCTTCTTTCTGAAAGTGCTTCTGAGCCAGTTTTTTCATCCGCTGGATGGTTTCGACTAAATGGACCGGCAGGCGGACAGTTCTGGCCTGATCAGCGATGGCCCGGGTAATGGATTGCCTGATCCACCAGGTGGCATAGGTCGAAAATTTGTGTCCGCGGTGATAATCAAATTTCTCAGCGGCTCGGATCAAGCCCAGATTGCCTTCCTGAACCAGGTCCAGCAGGCTTAGACCATGATTTTGAAACTTCTTGGCTATCGAAACCACCAGCCTCAAATTGGCAGCAATAAGCTCATTCATCGCCTGCCGCCTGAGCTGATTAGCCCGTTCGATCTGCTCCTCAATTCTTTGCAATTTAAGCTGTTCAGCTCTGGAACTGACCAGGGCTTTATCTCTCAAGTTCTGTTTTATTCTATCCACCAGCTCATATTTTCGGTCCCAGCGGAGGTCAAGTCCGAGGACCTGTTGCCTGATTCTGAGGGCGAGCCTGGCCCGGTTAAGTCTATTTTTCTTATCAGCCGGCATAGACTTGAGCTTCAGGGCCAGCTTCCGGATGGAAGCCAGACTGGCCGAAGCCCGCTCGGCCGTTTTTTTAACGTTGGCCGGGCTGTAATCATTGCCTGGCAGGTTAAACCAGCGTCCTGCTTCCTCCGGGCTGGCTTTTACTTCCTGGTAAAGGGACTCGAGTTCGGTCAGGGAAAGATCTGTCTGAAGCAGCGCGCTCACCAGAGCCATTTCGGCCCTCTCTATCTGGCGGGCCAGTTCAATTTCCTGGTCCTTGGATAGAAGCCGGACCTGACCCATATCCTGGAGATAAATTTTGATCAAATTAGAAGAAAAGGCCTGGTCTTCCCGGTCATCAGCCGGACTGGTAGCCTGGTCAGTTGCCGGTGAGAAGGAGCTAAAAGAGCTCAGCTCTTCAGAACTTGCCGGTTCCAGCTCCTGATCAGCCGGCCACTGGCTTGAGGGGCGAATTGTTGATTCTGGATTAAGTCCAGGTTCAATCATTGGTCTCTCCTTATATCCGATAATTCCGATAGGAATAATATAAATATAAGCCAATTGGCCAAAAAATCAAGTATTTTTTTAAGAAAGTTATTAGCCAGCTTGTCTTTGGGTAGCGGCTATTATAACCTTCTATCCGGGAAAGACTACTCCGGCTGAGGGTAGTAGCTGGAACTCAGCCAGTATTTTCCCGGGCAGGGCCGGTTGATTTTAGTTGAGGCAGCCGGCGGCCAGATTTAAGGTTAATGGAGGAAAAGAGTGATAGTCTCTTTTGATGTGGATGGTGTCCTGGTTGAGGTCAGCCAGACCTATCACCGGGCTTTAGCCGACACAGTCAGCGAATTTTTAAATCAGCGGGTCAGCCAGAAGGAAATTCTTAACTTAAAAGCCGGCCTGAAGCTCAATAATGACTGGGATGCTACGGTGGCTGGCCTGGTCTTTTACCAGAGCGGCCTTAATCTCGATGATTTTATCAGCCAGGCTTTGCCTGGCCCGCCTGATTACCGGAAGTTTTACCGGCTGGGCAAAGAGTGGCATCTTGATTTACCCGATTATTCAGAGATAAAGACCATTTTTGAAAATATCTATCACCGCTATCAATCAAGGGAAGGCTTAAGAATAAGCCCTGAGATTCTGGCTGAAGTCAGAAAGATGGCCAGGGTCATGGCCGTTATCACTGGCCGGATAAGAGAAGATCTCGACCTGACCTTCCGGCGCCACGGGCTCAACCGCTATTTCGATTATTTTATTACCGAAGATGACCTGCCTTCAGTTGATTGCCGCAAGCCGGCGGCCTATCCATTAAGATGGCTTTTAAACCAGGCCGGTTTCGAGCCTCCCGTCTGCCATGTGGGTGACACCGAAGCTGACCGGTTGATGGTCGAAAATTATGAACAGGAAGAAAATAAAAGAGTGATTTTTATCTTATTTGAGCATCAATTTAACCAGCAGGTGGCAGCAGATTTCAGACTGAGTAAGGCAGAAGACCTGCTAAGCATTTTAACCAGGTTGACCTGAGCTTCGAGCTAACAGCGGGTGGCCAAAAGTATATATTGACACCTTCAAAATCTATTGATTATAATCAAATTGCTGGCTGGAGAGGGATCCTCCTTAGCCCCGCTTCCTTTTCCTTTGAAACCTTGGCTCCTCACCAGCCAGCCTTTTTTTATAGGCCAGACAGGTTTGAATCCGGTTGTTGTCCCCTCAAGTTGATAAAAAGCCAGTATTTTCCCCGACCAATTTAGAGAACAGTCAGCTGGCTTCAGCCGCTGGCTCAGGAACCGAAAACCGAATGAGGAATAAGATAAAGGGCCAGGGTCAGGAGCGAGGCAGCCAGAACCCAGCTCCTTTTTGGTTCGGTTTTCCGGCCGCTAAGGAGGGCGGCCAGCCAGCCAATCATGATGACCAGAGTTTTAGTATCAGTTACATCTCTGCCCAGCGGGAAGCCCGTCCAGAAATAACCGAAGGCTATTTTCTGGATAATTGGCCCAAAAACAAATCCACCGAGAAAGATCGTGACCGCGGCCAATTTAGCATAGGTGGCTGTCTTTTCGGCCGGGCGGAGAGCAGCCAGGCCGGCTCGCATCGAAAAAAGCATGCCGAGAAACATGACTAAAATGTGGGCCAGAAGGACGGGAGTAGAAACTTTCCCTTTAAATCTGATTACCACCGGTTTTTCACCGGTGAGCGAAACTTCCTGGCTGTCTTTTACCAGATGAACAAAATATTCAAATTTTCCGGCCGGCGGTTGCTTGGGCAGAAAACCTGTCAATTGCTGGCCATTGGCTTTCATCGAGAGGATATTCCAGGGTTTATCTTCTTTTGGCCGCCGGAACTGCAAATATCCCTGAACCTGGCCAGCCAGGCCAGGTGGCAGGTTAATCACCACCGGACAGTCAGTTAGATTTTCGGCGCTTCTTGGCAATTTGAAGCTAATTTTCTCGCCAAGAAAAGAAATCTCTCCCTTAGCCGGATAGGTAGGACCGGTCAGTCTCTGATAAACGGCCAGCCCAATGGTCAGCAGGACGGCCAAAAACCAGACAAGACCTGATTTTTTATTAAACCTGCTGGTTGGTGTTTCCTGTTTCATCTGATGATTCAGCTTTCTTTTTTGAACCTGGCCTGAAAAGTAACCACAATCCGACCAGAATTAAAAGCGATGGCCAGAGATAGCGCTCAATCTTTTCAATTTTAACCAGGATCATAAAAGTTCCCAGAAGAATAAGAAACAGGGCTGCCCCTGACTTTTTGAACCCGCGGGCAATGTAGATCAGGAGGCCAATAAGGATGAAGATGGCCGGCCAGTAATTAACCAGGGTCTGGCCAAAATCAATTATATCGAGTTCTTCGAGCAAAAAAAGGATGCCAACAATAATTAAAAATAGCCCCCAGAAAATCTGTCTTTCTTTGGCCAGGCTGACTGTCTTTTTTTCTTTTCGATTCTGTTCCATGGCTTTCTCCTCTATAACATAAGCCAGAATTTTTTGCCACTAAATGTTTTCCGGGCCGGCCACTCAGTCAGCGGTCAAGATCAGGAACGGCTTCTGATAGAAATTCTTATACAGTGGCCGCAGCCGCTCCCGGTCGTAATATTTGTCCAGGTCTATCCGCTTTTTATAACTGACGACTGTTTCAAGCGGAATATGGTCGTATTCACCGTTTCGCAAACAGACCATCCGCCCCATCTTATTCTCCATGACCAGGTCCAGGGCCAGATTGCCATAAGCCATGGGCACAATTGAATCAATAGCATCCGGGTCGCCACAGCGGACCAGATAACCCAATTTCTGATTGATGACATTAACCCGGCGTCCATGGTTATATTTTGGCGATAATTCCCTCAACACCGAAGATACCCGGTCGCCAATGCCACCGAGTTTTTTATGGCCATACATATCGGTTTCTTCGCTTTCAAAGATCATGTCTTCGCCTTCGAAAGCTGCTCCTTCCGAGATGAGGGCAACAGAGTAATGGCTGGGATTGGAAAAACGGTCTTCACTCAACAGTTCGCAGAAGTGTTCGACGCTGAATTTATATTCCGGGATAACGCAGCGGTCAGCGGCTCCGGCCATGGTGGGCAGAAGGGCAGTGTAACCGGCATAGCGGCCAAAAACTTCAATGACCAGAAAACGTTCGTGCGAGCCGGCTGTTGTCCGGAGAGCGTGAGTCAGGCTGATCGTCCTGGTCACGCAGGTCGAATAACCAATGCAGTAATCAGTCCCAGGGACATCGTTATCCATAGTCTTGGGAATGGCCAGAATTTTCACTCCCAGCTTATGAAGCTGAACAGCATAACTCAGGGTATCGTCACCGCCAATTGGAATCAAATAATCTATGCCTAAATAATCGAGATTCTTCAGGACTTCTTCGGTCAGATCATTGCTTTTCTGATTGTATTTGTCCCTCAGATGAACAGGCACATTAACATCGGGGACACTGCTTGGCCTGGTGCGCGAGGTGTGGAGAAAGGTCCCGCCGGTCCGGCCAACCCGATCCACAATTTCTTCAGTCAGTTCCGTATAATATTCCTGATTATCGGCTTCTTTATCGGGGGTCATTTCAATCAGTCCAGCCCAGCCACGGCGGATGCCAATCACCCGGTAGCCCTCTTTTATGGCTCTAATGGTGATGGCCCTGATGGCTGGATTTAAACCGGGAACATCTCCACCGCCTGTGAGGATGGCAATGACTCCCTTCTTGTTTTTTGAATCAGTCATCGTCTTTCTCCTTCTTACCTTTCAGGCTTACTATTTAGGTCCAGTGTTTTTAGCCAGGCTAATAATATCAAGCCCAACCGGCAACTCTCCAGCGGTAAGTCTCAAGGTTTTTACTCCAATTTGGCTTAAATTATAAGCCAATAAAATTACCTTATCAAGGCGGGCAGCGGAAAATACCGGCGGAGGTGCCGCTTTCTTTAATAAATAGCCAGGAAGGCACCCAGAAAGGCCATCAGGACGGCGATGATTCTGGTTCTGGTTATTTTTTCCTGGAGGAAAAGGGCAGCCAGAATAAAGACGAAAATAGTGCTGAGCTGGCTGAGGGCAGCCGTAATTGAAGCAAAAGCATATTTAATCCCGCCGATCCAGAAAAGAAGCGATAAATAAGTCCCCAGGAAAGAGGCCGGAGCCAGATTTTTCCAGTTATTTGGCTTCAAGAGCGGCCTAAACATAGATCTGAACTGAGGGAAGAGAGGCAGGAAGAGCAAAGGCAGAGTTCCCCCGGCTAATCTGATCCCGGTCGCCCAGACAACCGGCACCTCGTTTAAAACGGGCTTGATGATAATGACCGCCACCGCTACCAGAGCCATGGCTACATTCCCCAGGATTAGACCCAGGATGAAGTGGCGGCGGGGGGCCGGTCCATCAGGGTTATCAGATTGACTTCTGGTAATAATAATTATGGCCAGAACAATCAGGGCAACTCCAGCCAGCTGCTGCCAGTTGAGCCGCTCACCTAAGAAAACAAAAGACAGAATAATGACAAAGGGAGTATAAACGCTGTCGACGATGGCGGTCAGGCTGGCTCCCAGCAGCTTCAGGGTCCAGAGAAAAAGAGTATCCGATAAAGCAATGCCCAGGAAACCGCTCAACAGCAGTAACCAGGTGGTCCTGGCAGGTACTGCCGGCCAGAAGCTGGCCCCGGTTATCAGACTGGTCAGAACAATCAGGATAAGAGCCAGGAGGTTTTTGCCCAGATTAAGACCGATAGGATGAATGGTCAGGCTGCTTTTCCTGAAGAGGATTACAGCTATGGCCCAGACCACAGCCGAAGCTAAAGCTAACCATTCGCCCGAATATTGAATTGTGTTCATGGCTCTTTAATCTACTGACCTGTCTGGTTAATCAGATTAAAACCCGCCGGTTGAATAATGGTTTATAGCAGATAAGCGTCCAGCCGTCAAACCACCCTTTTTTATTTTTGTTGAATTAACGGAAGCAGTTGAATTATGCTATAAGAAAATATTTTTTGGAGGAATAAATGAATATAAAATTAAAACAGTTACTGCTGGTGTTGGTAGTTGTTTTTTCGCTTCTCTGGTCATTTAGCTGTCAGGGCCAGAAACAGGAGACACCGGCTCCGACTGTGCAGAAAACAGTTCTTCAAATCGGCCAGCAGGAAGTCCAGACTCTGGATGAAGCCATTTACAAAAGCCGGGAATTTAACGGGCAGAAGAGAGAATATCTGTCCATTGATTTTTCCGCCATCAACCATCCGGCGGCGGTGACTGACTTTCAGCAGGTTTTCCACCTTCCACCGGTCAAACAATACCGGACCGGAACCTGCTGGTGTTTCGCTACCACTTCTTTTCTGGAATCTGAACTGAAAAGGCTGGGCCGCGGCGAAATCAAATTATCAGAGATGTATACCGTTTACTGGCAGTATGTGGAAAAAGCCCGCCGCTTTATCCGGGAAAAAGGCAAGTCCGCCCTGGGTGAGGGCTCAGAATCCAATGCGGTGACGGCCATGATGAAACAGTATGGAGCCCTGCCGGAAAGCGCCTATACCGGGCTTATGCCGGGACAGACTGAACATGATCATTCCAAGCTGTTTGATGAAATTCAGAACTATCTGGCTTTCTGTCAGAAGAATGAATACTGGGATGAAGAAAAAGCTGTTGACTACGTCAAACTGATCCTCAATAAATATCTGGGCGAACCTCCAGCTACGGTCGAAGTTAATGGCCAGTCAATGACCCCGAAGGATTATCTCGAAAAAGTGCTCCAGCTCCCGCTTGACGATTATGTCTGCTTCATGTCCTTTAAATATGTACCTTTTTACACCAAAGGTGAGTACAAGGTGCCTGATAACTGGTGGCACAATGAGGATTATTATAATGTTCCTCTCGATGAATTTTATCAGGCAATTGTTAATTCTTTAGAAAAGGGTTATTCCGTGGCTTTTGGTGGAGATGTTTCCGAACCGGGAATTAGCGGTGATGAAGGCCTGGCCATTGTCCCCAGCTTTGATATGTTACCTGCTCTTATTAATCAGGATAGCCGGGAATTCAGATTTTACAATCGCACCTCGACTGACGATCATGCCATTCACTGCGTGGGAATGACCAGGCAGGGGGACCATACCTGGTTCTTAATTAAGGATTCCGGGGCCGGTGCTCACCGGGGGCCTTATAAAGGTTATGAACTGTTCAGAGATGATTTTGTCAAACTGAAAATGCTGACCTTTATGGTTCATAAAGAGGCGGTCTCAGATTTGCTGGCTAAATTCGAAGCCAAAGCTAAATAGTCGTTCCGGGATTTCAGTTTGGCCTTAGAGCGGCGGCAAAAGATGATCTTCAGGGGCTTGCTCGAAGACAGCAAGCCCCTTTTATTTTGGCCGGCTAACTCTGGCTGGCAGGAGAAAAAATGAAAACCTCAGGATCAAAACTTAAGCTTTTAAGCTATTTAAAATGGGTGCTGGCTTCTGGCCTGGGCTTGATTTTAATCATTTCTTTAACCGGCGGGGAGGTTTTTGATCAGAAAGAGCCGACAACCCGGCCAGAGCCGGTCAGTCTGGAATTTGATTCCTGCACCAGTATTATCGTCGGACGGCTGGCCTCAACTGATGGTTCGACCATGACCTCCCATTCCTGTGACAGCAATAGCGATCGGACCTGGATCAATATTGTCCCGCGCCAGAAACATCAGCCCGGAGAAAAGGCCGAAGTCTATTTTGAGCCCAAAAGGCTCGAAAGTTTTGACGATCCAAACCGCCTGGCAGTTGGCGAGATACCCCAGGTAGCTGAGACCTATGCCTACTTCAATGCTGCTTACCCTTTTATGAACGAATGGCAGCTGGCTGCCGGCGAGACAACTATTGGCGGCCGGCCCGAGCTTAAAAGCGATGAAGGTTTGCTCGATGCCCCGGAACTTTTACGGTTGATGCTGGAGCGGGCCAGAACAGCCAGGGAAGCCATTAAGATAGCTGACGAACTCACCAGAAAATACGGCTATAATGACTGGGGCGAATGTCTGACTTTAGCTGATCCGGATGAGGTCTGGTTATTTGAAATTTATGGCCCGGGTAAAGGCCGGAAGGGGGCCGTTTGGGCAGCCCAAAGAATTCCCGATGAGGAGATCGGGGTTTCAGCTAATGCCAGCCGCCTGCGGCAGCTTGACCTGAAAAATAAAGACTATTTTCTGGCTTCGGCCAACGTCCTGAGCCTGGCCAAAGAATTTGGCTGGTGGAAAGAAGAAAGCGGCCAGCCTTTTGAGTTTTGCTATGCCTATGCTCCGGAATCAAGATACAGCCTCTATTGCCGGCGGAGAGAATGGCGGGTCCTGAGCCTGCTGGCTCCTTCTCTTAAACTTGACCCCAATGCCGAAAATTACCCTTTTTCAGTTAAACCCGAAAAAAAAGTGACTGTCAAAAATTTACTTGAAATCTTCCGCGACACTTATGAAGGGACCGAATATGATCTGACGGCCAGCCTGCTGACGGTTAACAGAAAGAATCAGGTTGTGAAAAGCCCGGTAGCCAATCCTTTTATGAGTGCTGACTGGCGGGAACTTTTGCGGCTAAAACGGGAAAGGACCATCTGTTCTCCAACCGCCACTTATCTGCAGATTACCCAGTCGAGAAAATGGCTGCCGCCGGCTATCGGCGGGATTGTCTGGCTCGGCTATGATAATCCAGCCACCACGCCTCATCTGCCTTTCTATGCCGGGATAAAAAATATGCCTGCTTCCTATGAAATAGACGGCCGCGGAGCTTATCGCCGCGATTGTGCCTGGTGGGCATTTAGAACAGTCAGTAAACTCGTTACTTTCCGCTATCAGGAAATGAAAGAAGAAGCAGCCCAGATCTGGAGGCAACTTGAGGATAAGGCTTTTGAGCAGCAGGCGGCGATTGAAGCCGAGGCTCTGAAGCTTTATCAGGAAGATCCAGAAAAAGCCAGAGAGTTTCTCACCAGTTACTGCCAGCAGCAGGCCGGTCAGGCGGTGGCTGATTACTGGCAGCTGGCCGGCCAGCTGTGGGTAAAATATTCAGCCAATTTCTAAAGTAAAAAAAGTAAAAAAAGTAAGAAGAAGAAATAGAAGGGCTAAGAAAACCGACCCGGAATCTTGCTGGCCGGCTTGAATTTCCTTAAACTTAAAGGGTCTTTAGAAGGAATAGCCTGATGAGCGATAAAGGACTTTTAACCTCCTTAAACCGGGCCGAGCTCGAAGCCTATCTCCGCCAGACCGGACAACCCTCATACCGGGCTGGTCAGATTTTCAGGTGGGTTTATCAAGCCGGGAAGAGCCAGGCGGCCGAATTTACTGATTTGCCGCTCGAGTTGAGGCAGCAGTTGGAGGCGGATTTTATAATTAACCCGCTTAAGCTAAAAGAGAAAGCGAGCTCTAAGGACGGGACGATCAAATATCTTTTTGAGCTTCTGGATGGCAATTTTATTGAGACCGTCATGATCCCGGCCGGAAAGCGGCAGACCTTTTGCCTTTCCACCCAGGTCGGCTGCAAATTCCATTGTGCTTTTTGTGCCAGCGGGCTCCATGGTTTTAAGCGGAATCTGGAGGCCGGAGAAATTGTTTCGCAGGTTTTAAACCTCAAATATAACTATGGTCATCAACCAACTAACCTGGTGCTGATGGGTATGGGAGAACCGCTGGATAATCTGGATAATGTGCTTAAAGCCATCAGAATTCTAAACGACCAGCACGGGCTGGCCATCGGAGCCAGGCGGATAACTATTTCTACAGTCGGTCTGATACCGGCTTTAAAGAAGCTGATGAACTTTGAGTTGCAGATTAACCTGTCGCTATCCATTCACAGTGCGATTGAGGAAAAAAGAAGCAAACTGATGCCGGTCAACAAAAAATATCCCTTAGAGGAGCTAATTAAGGCGGCCGAAGATTATCTAAAAGCTGGTGGTCGTCAGCTCACTCTGGAGTATATAGTAATCGGCGGTGTTAATGATTCACTCTACGACGCCGAGGCCCTGGCCGCCATTTCGCGCCGGCTAAAAGCTAAAGTAAATCTCATCGCCTACAGTCCGGTTGCGGGCTTTAAATGGCAGCCGCCAGCGAAAGAAGATGTCGAGCGGTTTCAAAAATGGCTGGAAGAAAGAAAAGTCAGGGTGACCATCAGGCAATCAAAAGGGATAGACATTACTGCCGCCTGTGGCCAGCTGGCTGGAAAATTTCAATAAGCAGCTAAAAAAGGTGAGCGGCCGGAATTAATCTGCCCGCCGGAGGCGGCTTAATACTTCCAGGTTCGGCGTTCTGGGAAAAAAATCAAAAGCTCTGATGGTTTGAGGCTCAAATTCTGGCCGAAGCCGGTTTAAATCACGAGCCAGGGTAGCCGGGTTGCACGACAGATAAAAGATGGAGCGGACGGGAATCTTTTTTAGAGTGGCAATAAGCTCCGGCTCAAGACCCTGACGAGGAGGATCAACCAGGGCTGTGTCTGGCCTAAAGCTGACAATTTCTTTTAGTCTCTTCTCCACCCGGCCAGCCGCCAGCCGGATCTTATCGGCTTGATTTAATTTAAGATTCTCTTTAAGGTAAAAAATATTTTCATCACCTGATTCAACAGCCAGAACCTCTGAAGCCAGGTCAGAAAGAAGAAGACCAAAGGTACCAACCCCGGCATATAGATCGAGAAGGCGGGCCGGCTTGCCCTCCTTAAGCCAGGTCTTAAGTTCCCCGGCCACTTTAAGTAACTGAGGCGGATTAACCTGGAAAAAGCATTCCGGGCCATAGTGCAGGTTAACTTTTTCGAGTCTTTCCTCCAGATCGAGCTGGCCATAAATAGAAACAGGCCTGATCCCGGAGTGGTGATTGAGCAGGCCGGCGACACCTGTCAGGCCGGGATGGGCCTTCAACCTGGGCAGCCATCTGCTGGCCGCTTCAGTCAAGCCCTGTTTGTTTTCACTATAAAGGATGGCCAGAAGTGCGCCGGAAGAAAAACTCTGGCGAATTTCAACCTGGGTGATGGCTGGAAGGCGAAAGGCCTGGATTAATTCTTTAAACTCAGAGAGTAAGGAGTTTGCTTCGCTACTGACCAGAGCGCAGTTTTCAACCGGCAGCAGGTCAGTTTGAGAACCTGGTTCATGATAGGCCAGAAATGGCTGCGGGGTGTCCCAGACCACAGCCAGCTTGATTTTGTTTCGGTAACCGTAGATTTGAGGTGAAGGAACGAGATCAGGCAATTTCCCACCGGCTGGAGGGTATGGAATCTTAAAACGGCTGAGAATTTCAGCCAGCTCGCCGGATTTGACTTTAGTTTCAAGCTCATAAGTCATGATCTGATAGGGAGAGCAGGCGCGGTAATGAGAGCAGCGCGGTTCGATTCGATGAGGTGCCGGTTCAATAATCTCCACGGTGTTTGCCTCAAGAAAGTTTTTTCTCCCGGCTACAATTTCGGCTCTGATCAGTTCGCCCGGCAAGCCTTCATCGGTAAAGACAACCTGCCCCTGGTAAAGGCCAAGCGACCGTCCAGGATAAACTATTTTTTCTATTCTGAGTTCCATGGCTCTTAATTTTATCCCAGCTGAAGGGACAAAGCTAATGGTTCGGATTCAGGTCCAAACAAGTTTTTTCCCCTGGTCAAAAAGGGGAGAAGAATTCTTAAGCGGCCAGCTTTTTCAGGCAACGGGCAGGCAGGGTCAAAATCGCTTTAAGCAGGTCAAAAACGGCTTTGACGGTAATGCCCAGCAAGCGGAAAGGCAGAGACAGAAGCCAGACTATTGGATATAGAATCAGAGCAACCAGAGCCAGCGGCCAGCACAGCACGAATAAAATCAACCATAATAAAAATTTTATCATTTCTTAGTTTTTCCTTTTCTTTATTTTAATGTTAGACGGAAATCCGCTAAAAAAAGTTTACCGGTTTTTAATTTACTGGCCGCAAAAGCTGGTAAAAGGACAATAGGAGCAACTATCTTCGGCCTTGAATTTGGCCGAAAAAGGCTGGCTGCCATCAACCACCTCGAGGAGCAGCCGGTCAATTACCTCTTTTATCAACCGGTAATTGTCCTGTCGGGTTGACTTCTCTTCATCCGATTCCGATAGCGGGAAAATTTTCCCTTCTTGGTCCCCGGGCTTCTTTCTGGTTCTGGCTTTAAGCGGCGAATATTCAATCTTCTGGCTGAGGCGGTTCTTGCCCAGAATAATAACCGCTGAATAAATATCTTCCGGTGGCGAATTGTATGGGGCCTGGACCAGAAGCTGATAAAAAGGCAACTGCAAACTCTTAATAGACTGTGGCCAGGTGGTTCGATCTCCAATCTCGAGCTTATTAAAGTTAATCAGCTGGCTCTGGTCGCTGGCTGAAGTTTTATAATCGAGAAGGCAAACAGACTCACCGCGCTTTTCTATCCGGTCAATCTTTCCCTTGAGATGAAAGGTTCTTTGGCCCAGCTCATAATCGAGTTTAAAATCTTTTTCCAGCTCCAGCAGGGTCAGACTCAGGCCGCAGGAAGCCAGATCGTTGACTACTCTTGGCTGGTAGTCATGGAGAAATTCCTCTAAATGCTGTTCTATCTGTTTTCTCATCAAAAAGAAACTGCCAGTCAGGGGCGAGGGATAACGCCGCTGGCTGAATTCGTCATCAATCAGTTTTTTTAACCTGGCGGTATCTGGCTCAGGCGGCAGTCTTTTCTTCAGGTCAGGCCAGAAATACTGTCTTAAAATGGCATGGACTAACGTGCCAATTTCATCTCTTTCTAAGGATTCAGTTAGTTCTTCTTTTTCACTCAGCCCAAGAACATGGGCATAGAAAAACTCAACCGGACACTTCAGATAGGTATTCAAGCTCGAGGCACTGAAGGTCAGATTATCGAGATAGCTGAGGATTTTTTTTGTTTTAGGGATATCAGGCGGGTTTGGCATCTGTAAAGCCAGGCGGTAGCTGACTTTCTTAATATATTTATTTTCGTCTGTCTCTTTTTCTGCCTTTTGCTTTTTCCAGATGGCTTTTTCCACATAGCGGCTTTTCTGTTTTTCATCATTTTCGGCAAAGAAATAATGAACTTTCCTGGCTCCGGCTACTAACAGGCTGAGATAATATTCAATTCTTTTCTCCAGACCTTCATAATCGGGAAGGCCCAGAGTCTTTCTTAAAGGTGCGGGCAGAAGCGAGTCAACTTTGCTCGTCCCGGGCAGGACATCATCATTCATATCGAGAAGATAAACTTCATCAAAGTGGAGGCAGCGTGTTTCCCAGAAACCAAGGATCTGCAGGCCGCGAAGCGGTGTACCTGGAAAGCGGACCCGGGCCCCGGAAATCAGGCGGCGGAAAAGTTGAAAATAGCCGGAGCGCTGGCTGAATTTCTGGCTGGTAAGAAGCTGGCTCTGGAAGATTTCCAGCTGCTGGTAAAAAGCCCGAGCATAAGGCTCAAACATAACATGGAGAGGAGCGGTACTTTCCTCTGAAATAAAATCCAGCAGGCCAATTAATTTGACGGCAAAATCATTGATATTTTCGAAACTCAGCAAGGGAATAATAGTCTGCTGATGTATCGAACGAAGGTGCTCAATGAATTGAGAGCTCCGCGGAAACTCTGGATTTTCACCGGCGTATTTTTCCAGGCTGTCCTTAAGATCAGGATCCTCAGTCATTTCCCTGAGCGACCAGAAAAGCCTGCCTTTTTTCTGGTTAAAATTATTTTCCATAAGGTGAAACAGTATTCTGGTGTGTTCGGCTGTCCTGGGTATCGCCGGGAAATAGATATTTTTGGTATAAGGATGAAGCACAAAATTAAGATAGTCGGGGACATAAAGCCTGTACCTTTCTTCCGGCCTCGGCGCCGAAGCTCCGCCCGACTCATCTTCTTCAGCCGTTTCCAGCAGTTTAAAAAGAGAATCAAAGAAATTATAGAGCGGGGTTCTGGTCAGGGGGTAACCGACAGAAATATTGTAACTGGTCTCGGGCAACCGGGCCAGGGTTTGTTCAACAACCGGAATCAGAGTTTCAACTGCCGGGAGAACAATGACCTGTTTTTCATTTAGCTCCGCCGGCCGGGAAATCTTATCCTCAAGAAGATTATTTAGGGCGAAAAGCTGGCCATGGCTGTCCGGGCTCTGACAGAATTCAAGCTCAGGCTCAGGCTTTTCTTCCGGTTCGTCAATTTCTTCTATCTCTGACCGGTCGGCTCTAATTTTTTTAAGCATTTCCTCAAAAGCAGTTCCCTTGAGAATAAACAACCGGGTTTTTTCGGCCTCCAGCACTTTATTGAGCAGTTCAAATTCGGCAGCGGTCAAAAGGTAAAAACCGGCCAGAATAACTTCGTCCAGGGAACTAAACCAGTCAGGTTCAATTTTTTCCAGAACCTTTTCCAGCCGGCTGGCCCGGGTGGAAAAGCTGCGGTGCTCCACCTCCCGGTAAAAATGCTCATAAAAATAAGACATTTTCTGCAGTCTGGCTCTGGTCTTCTCCGGAATTTTTTCACCGGCCAGCTCGTCGACGGCCAGAAACTTATCCGGGGTTATTTGTCCCATTTTGAGTTCTTCGAGGTCCTGAAAAATCTTATGGCCGATGGGGAAAAACTCATCAAAAGTCAGTTCAGACTTTTTCTGCCCGGAAAAAGAATGCCCGGGGCTGCTCTGATTTAAATCAGATAAGAGGCTGACCGCCTCCACCGTTTCAAGCAGAGGTTCATCTCTCCGGAGAAAGCGGCTGTAAAGGAAATCAATAAACTCATCCAGAGAATAAATGGAGGGTGGCAGGAAACTATGGCCGGTCATTTCGCCCAGAGTTTTCCTCAAGTAATGGCCCGGCCTCTGCTCCGGGAAAACGACCAGGGTGCGGCTGAAATCAGTTGAGGAAGCAGATAAATGCCTGGCTAAGAGAGCAATGAGATTAACGCCGGCCGGCACAATGGTCACTTTCAAAGAACTTCCTCCAGTTCACCGGAATCAATATAAAGAAGCCAGCCTCTGACTTTCCGGCCTGGATATATTTCTTCGAGAATTGTCTTATAATTTTTTACCTGCCCGGCCTGACTTTTTTTAATAGCCTCATCAGGTAACTGCCCCGTTTTAAAATCAATGATGGAGATGACCTCAGGCTCAATGAGCAGCCGGTCGGTCCGGTAAAGTTCGCCCCGTCTGTTCACCATTTCAGCTTCAGTCCTTACTTCCCGCCCCGGTTGCGGTCTGAAAAATTCAGCCACGTCCGGTCTCCTTAAAAACTCAAGGAGAGATTTTCTGGCCTCTGCCTTTTCTTCCGGCTGATATTTCCGGAAGGCCCGGTCAGCGATGATCTTTACCAGTTGCTCTTCGGGGTTATCTTCCAGAAAATCAATTTTCTGGAGGATGGCATGAATCAACTCGCCCCGCCGCTCCTGGCGGTAATGAGGAAGATTTTTGACAAGATGGAATCTGTCCTGAGTTTGATAAACAAAGTCCAGAGGTGGAGTAGCAGCTTCAATCCGGCCGGGCCGGCGGCCGGCTTTTCTGGCCGGCTTCTCTTCAGCTGATTGATATTTATCATCGAGTGAAAAACCTAAGCATTTTAGAAAATTAAAAGGGAAAGCTAAGTTCTGGCCACGCTGCCCTAAAATATAAAACTCTTCTTTAGCTCTGGTCAGGGCGACATAAAAGGTATTCAAGCGATTGACCAGTTCCTTCTGAGTAGCTTCTTCATAGATTCTATTTAGTTCTTCATCGCCGGAAATAATGTCTTTGGAAAGCTTAAGAACTTTTACCCGGGCTGGTCCCTGACCGGTCTCTTCTTCTTTCAGGAAAAAAGGAATAGGCAGGTCTTTTTCGGAGTAAAGAAGCAAAATGACCACCGGCGACTCAAGCCCCTTGGCTTTATGGATGGTCATAATCCTGACCGCCTTAATACTTTCGGGCACATCTACTGTCCAGACCGAATTGTCCTCTGTCTCTTCCCCGGAAAAGCGGATAAAATCCCTGAGATTACTTCCACCCTCGCCCTCAAATTTTTTTATAACTTCCAGGAGTTTGATCAGCGCAGATTGCTCATCACCGGTGAGGGCAGGATCAAAAACAGAAAAAGTGCGGTAAATTTCGCTGACCAGATCATAAAGAGGCAAATAACCAACTGTCCTGTAAAGAGACTCAAAGTATGACTCCCAGAGATTCTGATATTTTTGCTTGAAATAAGTGTAAAGGGGATAATCTTTCTGGCCGCTGCTCAGCCTGGTTTCCAGGATAAACTCTGCCAGTTTTTCTCCTTCTTGTTCTGACTGGCCATCAGCCCGGAGCTTGTTCTGGAAGAGACTGCCCAGAAGAAAAGTGGAGAAATTTAAATTATCGAGTGGAAAATCAAGAAATTGAAGAAGGGCCAGAATTTCTTTGATAATCGGCCGCTGTCTGATATCAAGTGAAGAAAAGGTAACAAAAGGGATCTGTTTCTCATTTAACCAGGAGGCGGCTCTGGCCACCGTCTCATTTTTGTAGGCTAAAATGGTTATCTCCGGGAGGTCGTAGCCGCGCTTTTGAAGATCGGCCACAAGTTCCTGGACTCTTTTTTTGAGGGCTGAATCTTCCCCCTCGGTCTCTTCTTCTGCTTCTGACCCGGATTGCAGTTCTTCACCGGTATCTTCGGCTTTTTCGCCTTTTCTATTTGATTTTTTGGGAGGCTGGAAAAACTCCATTTCTACATAGCCAGGGAAAATGTCCTCGCCCCCTTCTGCCCGGTCATCAACTCCCTGGCATTTAAAGTCATTCAGGCCGCTGCTTTTGGCGGCTTTCTTCCAGGCCTCTATCTTTTCAGCCATTTTCTGGTTATCCTGGCCGGCGTGCAGGTCCTTAATACCTCTGGGGAAAAGGCTGGAAACAAAGTTAAGAATAGCTTGACGGCTGCGGCGGTTGATCTCGAGTTCCTTGAGTTTCGTTTTGACCGCTGGAAATTTATTTTGCCCCTCAATATAGCTGACCATAATCTGGTAATCTGCTTCCCGGAAGCCATAAATAGCCTGCTTGGTGTCGCCGACAATGAATAAACTTCCTCCCTCGGAAAGGGCATTGTCAATGAGCGGGAGCAGATTCTTCCATTGAATAGGGGAAGTATCCTGAAACTCGTCAATCAGAAAATGATAAATCTGGCCGCCCAAGCAGAGATAGATATCAGGCACAACACCGGTGTTAAGGTAATCAGCCAGATGGCGGTTGATATCGTCCAGAAAAACCAGATCCCTTTCTTTCTTTATAAAATCAAGATTGTCGAGGAGCCGGTGATAAACCTGAAGATGAGGTTGAAAATAAGAAGCGGCATAGAGCCTTTTATACTGGTTTAACTTTTTTTGAAACTCTTCCAGGCCCTGTCCGACTTTCTCAAACCTCAGCTGGAGAGCAGGTGATTTAGCTGGCTTAACAGGGAAAGTCTTAAACGAGCAGTCAAACCAGTCTCTTATATTATCTGACTTCAAACGCCGCCAGATCGCCGAGCGCTCAGCTTTGTCCAGAGGAGTATTTATCAACAGCTGGCGCAATTTCTGCAGAGAATCGCGCCAGTCACTTTCTGCTTTCTTGAGCTCCAGCTCAAATTCTTGTGGATCATCAATTTCAGGCTGACGGTAAAGAGCTTCGAGTTTCCGGTAGAACTGAGCAAAGGTCTGGAGAATTTCGTCACCTGGATTCCAGAGGAAAGCTTTATCGCTGCCTTTCATTTCTCCGAGGCTGTCCGTAATCTTGAGCAGTAACTTCCCATCTTCTGATTCAGCTGTAATGTTTCTTAAATAGCGGTAGAAAGCGTAGTTAATAACCGGAGCAATATTGAGGGTCAGGTCAAAGTCAGGACTGAACCCCATCTCTATGGCCGAAGACTTAAAAACATCGGTCATAAAGCTGTCAATGGTGGTGACCTGAAAGTCACTATAATGGTCAAAAAGATGTTCCAATTTTTCTTCTGCCCGTCCGGGAAAAGCTTCTTCCGGCAGGCTGACCAGCTCTTTTATCTGCTTCAGCCGTCCGGCGTCCTGGGCAAAATAGGTGGCTTTGAGCCAGCCAATTATCCTGTCCTTCATCTCATTGGCCGCATTATGGGTGAAGGTGATGGCCAGAATCTGGTTGAGCAGGTTGTCGCTGATTTTATCTGAGAGTAAAAACTGAGCAAACCTTAAAGTCAGAGCATGAGTCTTACCAGTCCCGGCTGAAGCCTTAAGTAAGATAAACTCCGGCCTGGAAACCTCGGTATCTTTTGGTAGAATTAACTCCCCATCCATAAGATTAGGATATTAGCAGAAAGATGACTGGAAAAAAACTATTTTTATCCAGCGGCAACTCAAAGCGCCTGGCCAGCCAGTCTAATATTGGCAAAGGCTGAAATAAAGGTGAAGATGGCAAAGCCGATCAAAAGGAGCCCGAGAATAATGAATAGTTTCTTAAAGGTTGTCTGTTGAAATCTGGTTTGATGATGAGAAACCAGCCTGACCAAAAAGAAGTACCAGAGGAGAGCGCCCAGGCCGCAGGACAGAGAGAAAAAGATGGCTGGCCAGAATCCGTTCTTAAGCAGGCCATGAGCAGTCACCGCCCCGGCCACTCCAATCCAGAAAGCGTAGAGAGAAGGATTGGAGACATACAACAGAATTACCCCGAAGAGAGGCCGGGCAGTTTTGGTCACCGGACCATTTTTTTCGGTATTGAGCTTAAAAGCCCTGGCGTCGTGAAATAATTTCAAGCCAAGAAACAAAAGAATAGCTCCGGCCGCCAGTTTAAGCCAGAAACTGTAATCTGAAAGATTTAGAGAAATATGAAAGAAACCAATCAGAGAAACTAAACAAAAAGTCAGGTCAAGCAGGGCCGTAGATAACCCGGCCATCATCCCATGAAAAAAGTCTCTTTTGAGAGTCTGAGAGACAATGTAAATATTAACCGGGCCAACCGGAACAGCTGCAAAGAACCCGATCAGAAAGCCAATAAGCATAAACATCTGGGTATCCAGGGTAAAATTTAAAGTATAAAAATACCCTAAACAGAGCTATTTGGCAAGACAAAACCCTTTTCCCTCTCGGTTTTAAGGGTCAATCGAAAGAAAGGTGAGGCTCTGGCCAGGTTGCTTCTATACCAATGATTACATCTTTGGGATGCTAGTCTCGGCCGAGTCGTCTTCCAGATCACTTTCGATTCCGAGGAGCTTGGCAATTCCTTCATAAACCATCTTCAATGATTTTTTCTGCTCCTGCAGTTGTGCCAGTGTTTGTCTGACCCGCTGCAGCTCTTTTTCTACCTCGGCGTCAATATCTGAAAGCTGGCTGCGCACATCTTCCAGAGTCTTCTTATAAAGCTCTTCTTGATCTTTCGAGATGCCCATCTTTTGACTCCTTACTTCTCTCCGGTCTATTTATTTAAACCGAAACCAATGGTAATTGGTTTCCAAACCTTTACTTTAACACCATCTTTTTCGGCTGGCAAGAACTTCCATTTTTTGACGGCCGAAACGGCCTCTTTCTCTAAAGTGACTGAGCCACCGATTCCCCTAATTACCACCGCCTCCAGGACATCGCCATTTTCTGAAATCAGGGCGTTGACGATAATATTACCCCTGACGCCGGCCCGTCGGTCAACTTCGGGGTAGATGGGGTCTATACTCTTAACTACTTTTGGTTCGACATCAACGGCAGAAAGGGGAAAGACTTCCCCTGGCTTAGCCCTCTGGCTGGCCAGGCTAACCGGCTGGTCTTCAGTTTTGGCCTGATTGTCCTGACTGGCTGTGACCGGAGGCTCTTCACTGTTTACTTTTGTTTCTTCAGGTTGAACGGAGGTCCCTGGAGCTGGATTAGATTGAGCTGGAACTGTGGTTTGTTGTCTGCTCTCCATATTTACCTCTATTTTTGGTGTTTCCTCAGGAATAATAGGTGCAGCCGGAATAGCCACCGGTTTATTAGAAGTCCGGCCGGCCGGGCTGCCTTTCAGGTTCTGATTGGCGGCAGAGGGAGCATTTTTATCTGCCCGGGCCTGCTGACTGCGGTATTCGGCCATCTGTTTTTCGATTTCTTTATTTATATCTTCTTCCTTACTAAGATTGTCTTGAACTGGCAGGCTCTGGTTCTGATCAGCTCCAGCTGTTTGCAGGGCAGCTGTCTGGTTGGCCGGCTGGCCAGAAAATTCTGGAGTTTTTTTCTTGTTCAAAGTTAAAAAGGCAACCAGCCCGATGACGGCCAGGGCCGAGGCCGCCAGGCCAATATATTTGGCCGGACTCTTCCTGGTACTCTTTTTCCCGTTGCTTTCGGTGTAAGCCTTAAAAGGATTAACGGCAGCCGGTGCTGGCCTGGAGGTCTCTTCGAAACTGGCCGCCGCCGGAGGATTAGTTCTGGGCTGATCAGATTTCTGGGGAGCTCTTGGCTCAGGTCTAATGGTTTGACTGAGACCGGTAGTCTTTGCTTCTTTTTCAACCGGCCTTTTGACAGTCTGGCTTCCGGCTGAGGCTTGACTTACAGCTGGTTCCGGCTTTTTGGTTTGAGTCGCCGGTTCAGGCCTGGGGGCTTCAGCCTTTTTAGGCGGGGCTGAAGCCGGGGCGTGGTGAACGGTGGCTGGCGCTGCTTTTTCTTCTGAAGTTGAAATCAGGCCTTTAAGTTTTGATTTCAAAATCAGGTCTATTTCATCATCCTGGGGGGTGGGTGGTGTCTTTCTAATTTCTTCTCTTCTGGGAATTTTTTCCACTGGTTTGCCAGCTGGTGAAGATTGAGCAGGAGTGTAAGCGGAAGCCAGAGCTTGTTTCAATAGCTCATCCAGGTCTTTATCTTCTTCAGTCTTAACCTGATGTTTTTTGACCTCTGGCTTACCGATCAGCTCATAAACCCTGGTCAGCAGGGTTTCGAGATTCAATGGCTTTTCCAAAAAGGCTGAAGCTCCCAGGCTTTTTAAAGCCTCGGTTTTATAAACAGAATCTTTGTAAATACCGGTGACGATTATAACCGGTGCTTTTTTAGTCGGATGGGAGGTAATGCGTGAACAGAGTTCAAAACCGTGGAATTTGGGCAGCATCGCTTCCATGATGACCAGATCCGGTTGAAACTCAGAAAATTTTTCAAAGCCGGCCAGGCCATCAGTTGCTGTCTGGATTTCATACCCTTCCTGGCTTAGGGCCCGGCTCAGAAATTTCAGGAACTCGTTGTCAAAGTCTATCAACAGGATTTTGTTTTTTGTCATGGTCTTACCCTCTTTCAAAAATTAACCCCAAACTGGGATTTCGGCCAATGCACTTATGGTATCTCACTTCGGTTTCTCATCTTCAATCACCCTTAGAGGTGAATCTCCAGATGAAATTCCCCCTGCCCTGACAGTTATCTTTTTTTCAGGCGGAGATGAGCGCGGCTGATACAGAAATGCCCTGAACTTCACCCGGGAATCTGCCCGGACGGAAAGGCTTTGACCTTAATGATCCCGGTTCTGGAAAAGAATCTGAAGGATTTCCAGTTCATCAGGCTCAAACCAGATCAACTGGCATCGATAGCATTTATAGACAGGGAAAACATAATAGTAATTAAAAGGTTTAACCACCAGTTGAAGTCCACAAGCCGGGCAGGGGAGAGGCTTCTTTTTGGGAAAAATTAAGGCCCTTTGGCCCGGGTTTAACAGTGCTTCCTGATAAAGGCTGGCTTTCTCTTTAAGAGCTGGCGAAAAATCATATTCCTGCCGGGCCAGGACTTTTTCAATGTCAGCCATTCTGATCAACTGGCCGGAGCAGGCCGGACAGGTTTTGATCTGAACTCCTTCGTAAAAAGACTCCTGGAGCCCGGTCTGGCAGGCCGGACAGCGATTGGCTAAGGCCGGCTCAACTGGCTGATTTTTGGCCTGGCGATAGAGGGCAAATCTGATTTGAGGAAATTCCAGGGCCCGGCCCTGGCGGTTTTCTTTAAGGTTTCTAACCCTGATAGCCGGGCTGAAAGACGGCTGGGAAACCAGGGCCCCCAGGGTAAAAGGCCCAATCCATTGTCCTCCGGCCTGTTTTATTTCCCAGACCTCAGCTTGGTGGAGCTCAATCTCGGCCTGTTCTTTTAAATTTAAGATAGCTTTTTCCCTTTCCGGGTAATCACCTTCCAGCGAAGCTTTGATGACCTGGCGGCTATTTTCTCTTAGCTTTTCTTGCTGTCTGACCTCATTTTTTATTTCTTCTACCGTCCGGTGAGTCATCCCGGCCAGCAGACTCAGCCTTTTTTCTACGGGTGGATGAGTACTGAACAGCCGGCTCCAGCGGCTATCTGTGGTCTCTTTTGAGTCTGGTGGGACCAAAAAAAGAGGCGTCAGTATAGAGGTATCTCCCAGGTAAGAATTGGCTATCCAGGCTTTATAAATAACCCTGGCCAGAGCAGCAGGATCCCGGCTTAATTCAACGGCGGTGGCATCAGCCAGCAGCTCCCGGTTCTGCGAAACCAGCATGGTAAAAAATTTAATCAAGAGAAAGGAGATTGAACTGGCCACATAAGCTAAAGGAGCCGGGCTGGCCTGGTGGCCGGAGCGGGAGAGCTGGAAGTGCTGATAATCTTCTGGTTCTTTTTCCAGCGAATCTAAAAACTGTTCATAGAAAGCGGTCAGAGAACAGATCAGAGTCAAAAGAAAAGTGTCGCCCTTCTGGATATGAGCAGCTTCATGCGCGGCTACCGCCTGGAGTTCGTCGCGGCTGGCTTCAGCCAGCAGCCCTTCGGTTACAGCTATGGCTGGAGTATTGTCCTGATCGAAAAGCGAGAGCGAATTAATGTTGACCGAAGGGATAACATAAGTCTTAAGGCGGGGAAGCCCGGCGGAAATTTTCATCTCTTCAGATACGTTAATAAAACTCAGATGGTAGCGGTCATCAGGGTCTGGCGGGTAGGCCCGGAGGTTACTCAGGATATAGTTGGACCCAGTCTTTCTGGCCTGGCCAAAGTTAATAACAGTGACCACTGCCGCTACTAAAATGAGGACGGCTGCAGACAGAGCTGAATTCGTAGAGGAAAAAGGATTCGAGCCCGGCAGGAAAACCTGTAGGCCCAGAAGAATGACCGCCAGCAACAAGCCAAAAGCAACTAAATAAAAGATAAAAAGCAGAAAAAACAGAAAAGTGGAAATAGCCTTTTGTTTTTTTTGAAGCTCCCAGTAGGAAACCGGCAGCGGTGTTTGGGTTTTAGCCATTGGTTAACCTGCCAGAAATTTTACAACTTAATACTAAGGAAAAAAAGATATAAATGAATTAATAAAAAAAATTTTTAGCCAGTTTTGGCTCTTAGATATTGTCTGGGCCAATCAATTTCAGACTTTAACCTTTTAGCAGCTTCCAGCGGCCAGTAAGGATGACGCAGCAGTTCTCTACCCAGTAGAACAATATCAGCCTGTCCGCTCCGGATCACAGTTTCGGCCTGCTCGGGTGAAGTGATAAATCCGACTCCGCCGGTCAGAATCTTCACTTCTTTTTTTATTCGCTCCGAGAAAGGCAGTTGATAGCCTGGTCCGGCTGGAATTTTAGCCTCGGGAACATTGCCACCGGATGAGCAATCTATTAAATCCACCCCGGCTTCTTGGAGACCCCGGGCTAAATAGATGGATTGTTCAAGGTCCCAGCCGCTTTCAACCCAGTCGGTTAAAGACAATCTGACCAGAAGAGGCAGGCTGTCAGGAATATTATCTCTGATTCCTTTAGCTATCTCCAGAGCCAACCGGCATCTGTTTTCCAGGCTGCCCCCATAGCTATCGGCTCTCTTATTGGACAGAGGAGATAAAAATTGATGAATTAAATAACCATGGGCCTGGTGAATTTCGATCAGCTCAAAGCCAGCCTGGACAGCTCTAATTGCGGCTTGGATGAACTTTCTCTTGATAAGCTTGATATCTTCAAGCGACATTTCAACCGGAACGGGGAAGCCGTGATCAAAGGGAACAGCTGAGGGGGCAATGACCGTCCAGGCTCCGTCTTCAGGCCTGAGTGGCCCCTCCCCCTTCCAGGGTGCATAAATTGACGCCTTGCGGCCAGCATGGGCTAACTGAATCCCGGGAACAGTCTTCTGAGCTTTAATAAAATCAGTCACTCTTTGGAAGGCTGGGATAAAATCATCAGACCAGAGGCCCAAGTCATCGGGCGAAATCCGGCCTTCAGGCGAAACGGCTGTAGCTTCCATAATCAGGCAGGCTGCTCCACCCACCGCCCGGCTGCCATAATGAACTAAATGCCAGTCAGTCGGCCGGCCGTCTCTGGCTGAGTACTGACACATCGGGGACATGAAAATTCTATTCTTAAATTCCTGGCCACGGATTTTAATTGGGGAAAACAATTGACTCATAACTACTATCCTCCTTTGATGTTTATATTGCTCTGTTCCTTTGCTTTATTTCCTCTGTTGCTTCAAGATTTCCTATTAATTATATCATTAATGTATTCTTTTATAACGCGACCGGCCGGGTTGGTAACCTTCTTATTTTCTTTATTTTCTATTTTACTTTTTTCCCTTCTTCTGGCATGATAGAAAACTCATTACAGGGAAAGGAGAAGACCAGCATG
>ENA-UOYA01000766-UOYA01000766.1-activated-sludge-metagenome-genome-assembly--contig:-NODE-766-length-38379-cov-8.776511_pt1 | contig 38379 bp, 32 predicted proteins | sample MGYA00238163_ERZ764804 | MGnify/ENA primary metagenome ERZ764804 (study PRJEB28919, sample SAMN05720223) | activated sludge metagenome | isolation source: Anaerobic digester | place: Hong Kong...
CGCACGATCTGGTTCGGCATCAGGTCCATGCGGTCGGCCACCGGGCATCCGGCGGTGCACTTGCCGCACTGGTAGCAATCCTCGACGTTCAAGTTGTGATTGCCGGCCTGTGGGAGGGCGGCGGGCATCTCCAAAGTCGCCGTGCTCATGCTGACACCTCCTTCGCGCGAGTAAGGTCCCGGTTGCGCAGCCGCCTTTTCAGCGACCGGCACTCCTCGGGAATCGCCTTGCGGACCGAGCAGGTGTCACCGTGCATGTAGCACTGCAAACAGATCTCCTCGGATCGGCTGCTGTTGCGGATGAGCGCTGCGGACAGCTTCTCAAGCACGCGCACCGTTTTGGCCAGGTCATCCGGCGAAAAACTCTCGAACGTGCGCGCCAGCATGTCTGTTTTGCGGCTTTCGTACCGGTGCAGAACATCGCGGCCGAATGGTGTGAGAATCAGTTGGGTCAGGCGGCGGTCCGATTTACCTTCGGCACGCTCGATGAGGCTGCGGCGAACCAACCGGTCCACCAACTTGCACGCCGCCGCGCTGCTTACGTCCAGCAGTCCCGCCAGTTCGCCCAAAGTCTGCGAACCATACTGGTCGATCAGTTTGAGCGCGGTTAACTGTACTCGCGTGAGCCGGCTCTCGCCGGCTTCGGGGAGGATCTCATCCTCCACCACGCTATTCACCGCTTTGGAGAAGACCCGAGTGCTTCCCACTACGGCTTCAATCAGTTGGACGGTTGACGGTTGGGTCATGACCTTTGCCGGCTGTCCTTTCCTTTATTCGTCCGGCCTCCGGCTCCGGGTACCGCCCTTCCGGAGGTCTGCTTCTGAAACCTAATATCGAGAAGGTTTTCACGATCTAGAAGCGACCATACCTCGCCCTGTTTTACCAACCAAGGGGGAATGTCGACTGCTAGGCCATGTTTCTCGCTACTCTTAGAATCTCACATTTCCCATAGCGTGTCTAGATAAGGAAGGAATTCTCTATCAAGAAGGTGTCTCGCCGTTTTGTCCACTTTGTGGCTCATCGCCGCTCAGGGAGCGCAGCCTCCCGGTGCACGCTTTGGGCGCTTACATGTACTGGATCGCGGTTTCTTTCATGTATTTCGACTCCAGCAATCCCGCGATGCGCTTGACGATGTTGCGGCGCAGATCCATCTCGACTGGCGCGCCAGGGTCCTGATGCGCCTGGTTGACCCTCGTACCTACAACAAAAGTAATGACATCGCTGTTGATCAGGTACCCCAACAGCTCCGTGGCGGCGTTCCGCCTCAGGCCTTCGGGCGGCGTTCCGGCTTCCAGCAGACTGGCAACCCGACCCAGGGTGATGGTTCCTTCCGTCACCAGATTGACTCCATCCATGGTGGCTGCGGGAGGAACTTCCGGGTCGAGTTGCTCGAGGCGGACAGCCAGCGGACGGCAAAGAACGCGGGAGACGATATTGGCGGTCGTGCCGCCGCAAATGGCGATAGTGCCCCTGAAACCGGAAATCATGCGGCCCAACTCGTGGTCGCGGGCGGGGAAGAATGGAGGTCCGGTCACCACCAGCATCGAGCGCGGTTCGCGGATATGCAGCACGCCGCAGGTGATGTCGTCTTTGGCGTGGCCGCAGTCGAACGCAAGCGCTTTGGCGCCTATCTCGCGCGCCAGTTGCCGGGAAGTCATGGCCGGATCACGGGCGAGCAGGCGCTCCGCGAATTCGCCGGCGTGCTCAACGGTCCAGCCCAGGGGGGTTCGCGGCGCCCCCATGCCGGCTTGAGTTACACCGTCGGAGAAGAATACAATGCGGTCGCCGGGAAGCGCGTCGATTTCCGAGTACTGGAGCGTGCGGTGTTGCCATTTGCGCAGCGCGATGGGGCGCTTCGGGGGCGGTACCGCGCGCCCGTTGCGAAGCAACAGGAACGGCGGGTTGTCGTACTCAATGATGCGCGTCTCGCCGGAGCTTTCCACGTCGGCGATGGTGAAAGTGGAGTAGCTGATCTTGCGCACGCTGCAGATGGGCAGCGTGTCCATGATGGTCTCGGCCGAGCGCATGATGTCCGTGTAGCCGGAGACGTATTTCATGGCCATCGTGGCGGTGAGCGTGGCCAGCACGTTAGCCTTGATCCCGCTGCCCAGCCCGTCGCTCAGGACCGCCAGCGTGCGGTCCTCTTCCTTCAGCTTCTGGCACAGGAACACATCGCCGGGCGTGAGCTGCCCGCGTTTGGGAGTTTGCCAGCTATCGACATCGACGAAGGAGCGGCGCACGGCTAATCTCCGCGATGCGGCTGCTCGAGGTCGTCCGGCGAGAAAGACTCCACGATCTCGTTCAACGTCATCTCGCTCTCAGCCGCGTTCTCGCCGAGCAAGTAGGCGATCTGCTGCACCGTGGTCAACTGCTTCTGAATGACCTCGCGCGCGCGCCGTATGATTTGTTCCTTTTCGAGCGTCGGACGCGTCGCATCACGAACGATTCCGCCCACCAGCGAGCCCGGCTCAATGGCGAACACGGTAGCGCTGAACACCCTTCCGCCGTAGCGCAGCTGCCGGTCGAGGATTTCCTGCCCGTTTGAAAGCACCTGCCGGAACAGGTTGTGGAAAGGCACGACTTCGGCCAGCCCGGCACCGGCCGGGTCGGAGCCATCCCGAACGAAGAAAGCGTTGAAGCTCGGGTTGGACTCGACAATGCGGAGCTGATCGTCGACGATGACGACGCCCGACGGCATCCGCTGCATCAGTACGTTCGTCTTCTTCTGGGCCAGCTTGCGCATATAGCCGACGCACATCTGCCGTTCGGCGCGGCCGACGGCGAGCGCCTGGGCGAACTGGCGGCAGGAGTCATAGCCGCAACCGCCGCAGTTGAGTTCATCTTCCAGCGAGGTTTTCCCAATCGAACGCAGCGCCTCCCGCAACTGCGCGTCCGTGCACGCGAATTCGGGCAAACCGACCGGCTTATAGGTCGCGCTGATGTCGATGCTGGGGAGGCGTGGTGGCGCGCTATCAGCCGGCGCCGCCGTCTCCACCACCTGGGTGCGCTTGGCGACGGCGGCGCCCGAACGAGTCCTGGGGCCGTTTACGCAGCCGCCCTCGCAGGCAAGCAGTTCGAGAAGAAGCGGTGCGCTGCCGCGGCAGTTCTCCAGACCTTCCATCGCGCGCTGCACGCTGGAAAAGCCGGAAAACGACATGAAGCCCGCCGGCGTGTCTCCGAGCAAAGCGCGCACGCCCTCGAGCATGCCGCCCTCCACCGGGTAGAGCGCACCTTCCCGGGCCGCTTCGGGAGTGAACCGGTCGTCTTCAGATTCCTGGATGTCAGCCGGCAAGATTTTGCGATCGTCCAGCCACTGGCGCAGCTCAACGAACGTGAGCGCGGCGTCAAGGAGTTCCGGGTGCAGATCCGCTTCGCGTTTCTTGGCGATGCAGGGCCCGATGAAGACCACATGTGCCCGCTCGCCGTTTTGCTGCTTGAGCATACGCGCATGGGAAAGCACGGGACTGAGCAGCGGCACGATCTGGTCTGTGAGATGCGGTTGATACTTCTGGATGTACTCCACTGCCACGGGACAAGCCGACGAAATGCGCACCCCGTTCTTCCTGTTGCGCAGGTCTTCGGCCAGGTGCGCCGAAACCTCCTGCGCGCCGAGCGCCGTCTCCGACACTGCCGTGAAGCCCAGCCGCTTCAGGGCGGCGATGATCTGCGCGGGCCGCAAGTCCTCGAACTCGCTGATGTAGGAAGGCGCCAGCGAGACCACGACCGGGTCGCCCGAGGCCAACAGTCGCTCCACCACGCCGCGATCGCTCCGGACCTTCTTGGCGCTGTGCGGACAAGCGGCCACGCAGTGACCGCAACAGACGCACAATTCCGGAATCACGCTGGCATAGCCCGAAGCCACCTTGATGGCCTTGACCGAGCATTCGCGGATGCAGCGGTAACAGTCCTGGCATTCGGTGCGTTCCGTGTAGACGGGGCCCTGTTCGGTCATGGATTCCCTCCGGTTGGCAGCTCATGGCAAAGCAGCTCCAGGATTGAGTCTGGTGTTACGCCATGATGCTCGCGGCCATCGATCGTGATGTTCGGACCGGAACCGCACTGTTCCCGGCACAGCGTGCCCGTAAGGCTCACGACCGCGCCAGGGCAGTTCCTCGCCACATAGTCGCGCACGATGCGGAGATTTTCCGCGTTTCCGCGCGCGAAGCAGGAACTGCCCATGCAGATGTCGATGCGAACCATAACCGTCAGGCGAGGCCGTCTCCGTCTAGAAAGCGAACTGCGGCTGCGGCCGGTAGTCCAACTTGCGGCGGTTGCCCGGGCCGTCGGCCGGCCGCCGGCCGATGGATTGCACGCGTCCGCGCAGACACTGGCTGCAATCGGTCGGCTCCTCGGTAACGCACGCTTTGCTCGGATAGATTTCATAGAGCGGCCGGCAACTCACCGGCGTCAGGTTAGGCATCACGACATTGGCGCCGCGCTGCAGCCCAAGTTCGCGGCCATTGGTGGCGTTGATCGTTGCCAAAGCCGTGGTGCTCGGGATGTTCGTGTCCGGGCAGGCCAAACGCGCGAGCGCGATGACTTTGTAGGACATGTCTTCCGTGGCCGGTACCTGTTCGTCCGGTGGCAGGGTGAGTGCCAGGCTTCCGTTGCCGAGCGGCGTAGCCGGGTGAGGAATATAAGGTCCAACGCCGATCATATCGAGATCCAGCTCGCGGAACAACGCGATGTCGCGCGCCAGGCTGGCGTAACTCTGCCCCGGGATGCCGATCATGACCCCGCTACCCACCTCGTAGCCCATTTGCCTGAGCTTGCGAAGCAGCGCGAGCCGCGTAGGATGGCCCGGTACGCTGGGGTGAATCTTGTGGTAGAGTTCCTGGTCGGAAGTCTCGAACCGCAACAGATAGCGGTCGGCGCCGGCCTCGCGCCACTCCGCCAGGTCCCACTCGTTGCGCTCGCCCATGCTGAGGGTGACGGCCAGGTTGGTCTCCTGCTTGATGCGGCGGATGATGTTGGCGAACCAGGCCGGCGCGATGCCGTAGTCCTCGCCGCCTTGCAGGACCACGGTGCCGTAGCCGAGCATGGCTGCGCGCTTGGCGCAATCCATGATTTCGGCGCGGGACAGCCGGTAGCGTTTGAGGGCCAAGTTCTCGGCACGAACGCCGCAGTAGGTGCAACTCCGCACGCAGAAGTTCGTGACTTCAATCAGCCCTCGGAAATGAACGACGTCGCCAACGTACTGGCGGCGTATGGAATCGGCGCGGGCGTAGAGGCGGTCAAGCCTCGCCGGGTCGGTTTCCTTTAACCAGTTCGTGATTTCGTCAGTATGCATAATTCCTCTCCAACGATGATGTCTTTGACTCCGATGCGGGCCGCGACTGCTCGCGCGTCCGCCTCTTGCGAACTACTTCGAGCGCCGCCGGAAACGGTTCCAGCGCGCGTTCCAGAATCCCCAGGCAGAAAGCGATCGCCAGCCCGTAGTTGGTGATGGCGACGCCGGCCGCCTTCGACCGCGCGATCCGGGCGGTCACTTCGCGGCGGTTCAACATGCAGGCGCCGCAATGTACAATCAGCCGGAAACTACTCAAGTCCTCAGGAAAATCATGTCCCTGGGTATGCACGAATTCGACGCGCGTGCCGTTGTATTCCCTGATCCAGCGCGGAATCTTCACTCGCCCGATGTCTTCACCGATCGGGTGGTGCGTGCACGCTTCCGCGATCAGAACGCGATCTCCATCGCGCAGATCGCCGATCGCGGCGGCTCCCAAAGCCTGCGCGGCCAGGTCGCCTTTCAATCTTGAGAAAAGAATCGAGAAGCTTGTAAGGGGCACGCCGGCCGGCACCTCGGCCGCGACTTTCGAAAACGCCTGCGAATCGGTGACGACCAGACGGGGCGCCCGGCGCAGATTGGCCAGCGCGGATGCTAGTTCGCTTTCTGTTACCACCATGCACATGGCATGGTGATCAAGAAGATCGCGAATGGTTTGCGCCTCCGGAAGAATCAGGCGACCCTTAGGTGCTTCCTTGTCGATGGGCACCACCAGAACGGCCAGTTCGCCTGGCCGCACTAGATCGCTGACGATGGTTTGTTCACCGGCGGCGTCCTTGGGTGCGCTCTCGACAATGGCCGCGCGCAACTCGGCGATGCCGTCTCCGGTAAGCGCCGAGACGGATACGGATTTCACCTGGCGGTTCTCCAGGCGCGGAGCCGTGCCAAGGTCGCTCTTGTTGAACGCCACCAGTACCGGCACACGGCGCCGCTTGAACTCTTCGAGCAGCCCGTCTTCAAAATCGCCCCACCCGCCGTCGCTCACGATTACGGCCAGATCGGCCCGGTCGAGCGCGCGGCGCGTCTTAACGATGCGCTCCTCGCCCAGCGCGCCCACGTCGTCCAGCCCCGCGGTGTCGATGAACACCACCGGCCCGAGCGGCAGAAGCTCCATGGGCTTTTCAACCGGATCGGTGGTTGTGCCGGCAACCTCGGAGACGATCGATACCTGCTGGCGCGTGAGGGCGTTAAGCAGGCTCGACTTGCCCGTGTTGCGGCGGCCGAACAACCCGATCTGAACGCGGAAACCGCGTGGTGTGGACTGTGCTCTCACAGGTAAGCGTCTCTCTTGCCCGAGCGCACATCGTGGAGCAGCATCTCGGACAACGACCGCTGCTCACCGGACATTTCAGCCAGGCGGATGTTGATGAGTTGCTCGCCCGCCGCGCGCGTTGCCGGGCTGGCGTAATCGATCAGGTATTCCTCGAAGGTCGAAATCGCGTTCGGCTCGCAGTGGTTCTTGATTTCACCCGGCTTGGCCAGGTCCATGAAATCCCGGCCGGTACGTCCCAGCCGGTAGCAGGCGGTGCAGAACGACGGCATGAAGCCACGCCCGGAGATGTCGCGGATTACCTCGTCGAGCGAACGATGATCGCCCAATTGAAACTGGCTCGATTCCGGAACGCCCTCGCCGTTCACGTATCCGCCCGGATCCGTGCGGCTGCCGGCGGAGATCTGCGAGATGCCAAGTTCGAAGGCCTCCGTGCGCACCCATGGATCTTCGCGCGTCGAAAGGATCATCCCAGTGTAGGGCACGGCCAGCCGCAGGATGGCGATCAGTTTAAGAAAATCCTCGTCGCTCACGGCATACGGCGGGTTCGAAGCGTACGGAGCGCCCACGGCCGGTTCCAGGCGCGGCACCGAAATCGTGTGCGGTCCGACGCCGTACTCGCGCTCGAGCGAGCGAATGTGTTCGAACATGGCCAGCACTTCGAATTTCCAGTCGTACAACCCGAACAACACGCCGATGCCGACATCATTGATGCCCGCCTCCATGGCCCGGTGCATGGCCGTGACCCGCCAGTTGTAGTCGACTTTTGGGCCGGAGCGGTGCAAATCGGCGTAAGTGGGCCGGTGATAGGTTTCCTGGAAGAGCTGGTAAGTGCCAATGCCGGCGTCCTTCAGTTGCTGGAACTCCTCCAGCCACAATGGAGCGATGTTGACGTTCACGCGGCGGATCTCGCCGTTGCCAACGCGCGTCGCGTAAATGGTGGCGATGGAATGCAGAATGTAATCGAATCCGCCCTGGCCCGTATAGGATTCGCCCGCCACCAGCAACACGCGCTTATGTCCCTGCTCAACCAGCACGCGCACCTCGGCGGCGATCTCTTCCTGGGTGAGCGCGCGGCGCCGGACCGCGTCGCTGGAGGAACGAAAGGCACAGTAGGGGCAGTCGTTGCTGCAGTAGTTCGAGATATAGAGAGGAGCGAACAGCACGAGGCGCGAGCCGTAGATCTGCTCCTTGACGTAGCGAGCCGTGTCTCGCAATTCGCTGATCAGCAGCGGATCGCTCACGTTCATCAGCACGGCCACCTCTTCCGGAGTCAATCCTCGGAGATCGCGCGCCTTGGCGAAGATGTCCCGCACGCGATGGGCATCCGGAGCCGGGCAATACCCGAGCGTCTCATTGATTTCCGCTTCGTCGATGAATGTTCCTCTGGCTATCATGTTCATGAACGTCAATCTCTCCTTGCCATCGCGGCCGTCTCGCTTTCGCGAACCCTGTCCAGCGCGGACCCCAACGCATCCCGGGCCATTTCGAGGGTGCAGCGTTCTATGCGTTCGCCGTCGATCACCACCGTGGGCCCGCGGTCGCACTGCTCAAAGCAGAACGATGCGCGGATGTCCACGTTGCGTTCAATGCCGTGTTCCTCGGTTTCCCGAACCAGCCCGCGCAGGATCTGGTCGGATCCGCGCAAGAAGCAGCTCGTGCCCAGGCAAACGCTCACCTCCACCTTGCGTCCTCCCGAACCGTTCAGAATCGGGAAGGTCTCGTCCGGCGTGCGCCGGCGTCCCTGGTAAGTAGTGTGCAGCAGCTTGTGCGCCTTACCGTTTTCGCCGAGGAGCTTGTCGTAACACTCGGAAATGAAGATGTTCTCCTGGCTCTTGTGAAGTTGCAGGTCCTTATCGATGTGGTAGAGCGCCTTGGCACGGATGCCGCGCGCCGCTCCGTTGTGCGTCGAGATGGGCTGCCCGGCGCCGCCCACGCATCCGCCGGGGCAGGCCATTACTTCGATCAAATCGTAATGGCATTCGCCGGAGCGAACCAGGTCGGCCACGGCGCGTGCGTTGCGCAACCCGTGCACCACCGCGAGCCGCAGTTCCTGGCCGCCCGCGTTCACCACCGCCTCCCGCAGGCCGCCTTCTCCGCGCACCTGTTCGAAGTCCACTTTGACCAGCGGCTTGCCTTCGAGTTTCTCCGCCGCGTAGCGCAGCACGGCCTCGGTCACGCCGCCCGAACTGCCGAACAAAACGCCGGCGCCCGTGGTGAAGCCGAATGGCATATCGAAGGATTCCGGCTCGAGATCGTTGAATCGCAAGCCGGTGGAAAGAATCATCCGTGCCAGCTCCACTGTGGTCAGCACGTGGTCCACGTCCGGCGCCCCGTCCTTGCTCAGTTCGGGCCGCCGCGCCTCGTACTTCTTCGCGGTGCAGGGCATGATGGACACCACCACCAGGTTGCGGCGGTTCAGTCCCAGCCGTTCCGGCAGGATCTCCTTGAGCAGAGACCCGAGCATCTGCTGCGGCGAACGGCAGGTGGAGAGATTGTCGAGAAGGTCCGGATAATACTGCTCCGCGAATTTCACCCACGCCGGGCAGCAGGAGGTGAACTGCGGCAGATGCTCGCGCTGGCGCTTGCGTTCGAGGAACTCCTTGCCTTCCTCGATCACGGTCAGGTCCGCGGCGAACGACGTGTCGTAGACTTCGTCGAATCCCAGGTGTTTCAGCGCCGCCACCATCTGCCCGCTGGTCACGGTGCCCGTCTCCATGCCGAAGCACTCACCCAGGGCCACGCGGACGGCTGGCGCCACCTGCGCCACCACATGCTTGCCAGGATCGTGCAGCGCTTTCCAGACGTCTTCGGTTTCCGAACGCGGCGCCAGCGCGCCGGTGGGGCAAACACTGGCGCACTGGCCGCAGTTGACGCACTCCACCTCGCCCAGCCCTTTGCCGAACGCGGGAAGCACCGCGGCGTCGTGTCCGCGGAAGGCAAAATCGATGGCGCCGATGGATTGTATTTCCGAGCACATCCGCACACAATCGCCGCACAGTACGCACTTGTTCGGATCGCGCGTGAGCGACGGCGAACTCTCGTCCACCGGTGCGTGACGTAGCACGCTGCCGAACCTCACGCGCTGGATGCCCAACCGCCGCGCCAGATTCTGCAACTGGCAAGTGCTGCTGCGCGCGCAGGTGGGGCAACTCTGGTCGTGATTTGCCAGCAGAAGCTCGACGGTGATCTTGCGGATCTCGCGGATTTCCTCGGTCATGGTGCGGATCCGCATGCCCGCCTCCGGCGGCGTCGAGCAGGCGCCCTGAATTCCGCGTCCTTCCACTTCCACCAGGCACAAGCGGCAGGCGCCGTACACGCTCAGCTCGGAGTGATAGCAGAACGTGGGCAGATCGATGCCCGCCTTGCGGATCAGATCGAGCAGGTTCGGCTCGCCCTCGATAGGAATGTCGCGACCGTCGATATTCACAAAACCGGCTGCAATTTGGGTCATGCGTGTATGCCCTCCACCGCGCCAAGATTGCAGGCCTTGGCGCACGCTCCGCACTTGATACACAGTTGCTGGTCGATCTTGTGCGGCTTCTTCTTCTCGCCGCTGATGGCGCCCGAGGGGCACGCCTTGACACACAGGCCGCAGCCCTTGCACTTGGCCGCGTTGATGCTTGACTTAATTAACGCCTTGCAGTGGCCGGTCCTGCAGACCTTGTCGAAAACGTGCTCTTCGTATTCCTTGCGGAAATACTTCAGCGTGGAGAGAACCGGATTCGGCGCCGTCTTGCCCAGCCCGCACAGCGATCCTTTTTGCACCGCCGCACCGAGCTTTTCGAGCAGATCGAGCGTTCCGGCCGTGCCGCGACCCTCGATAATCTCGTCGAGCAGGGCCAGCAACTGGCGCGTGCCTTCGCGGCACAGCACGCACTTGCCGCAGGATTCCTTCTGCGTGAAATCCATGAAGAACCGCGCGACACCCACCATGCACGTGTTCTGGTTCAGGACCACCAGGCCGCCGGAGCCGACCATGGCGCCCACCGTGCGCAAGGAATCGAAATCGAGCGGAAGGTCCAGATGTTCCGAAGTCAGGCAGCCGCCCGACGGCCCGCCGATCTGTACGGCCTTGAGTGCCGTCTTACTGATCTTGCCCTTGCTGTCGGTGACCCCGCCGCCGATATTCATCACGATCTCGCGGAGCGTGGTGCCGAAGGGCACTTCGATCAAGCCCGTGTTGGCCACGTGCCCGGTCAGCGCAAAGGTTTTCGTTCCGGGTGATTGCGCCGTTCCGAGTTGCCGGTAGACCTCCGGACCCTCATTGAGGATGCGCGGCACCTGCGCCAGTGTCTCGACGTTGTTGATGACCGTTGGCCGCCGCTTGAGTCCCTTCTGGGCGGGGAAAGGAGGCTTAGGCGAAGGCATGCCTCGGAATCCCTCGATGGAGGCGATCATGGCCGTCTCTTCTCCGCAGACGAACGCGCCGGCGCCTTCCATCACTTCGCACTGCATACGATGGCCGCTGGCAAAGACGTTTTCGCCAAGGATGCCCATGCGCTCGGCGTCCTCGACGGCCTTGCGCATGCGCTGCACCGCCAGCGGATATTCGGCGCGCACATAAATGTAGCCCTTGTCGGCGCCAATGGCGCGGGCGGCGATCATGAGACCTTCGACGACGCTGTGCGGGTTACCCTCCATCACCGACCGGTCCATGAACGCACCCGGGTCACCTTCATCGCCGTTGCAGATGACGTACTTCTTCTGTGCGGGTAGCTGGCGCGCCAAGTCCCACTTCCGCCCGGTGGGGAAACCGCCGCCGCCCCGGCCCCGCAAGCCGCTGTCGAGGATCACCTTGCAGACGTCTTCCCCGGTCATCTCGCGGTAGGCCTTGCTGGCTGCCGCGTAACCGCCGTTTTCCAGGTACTCGTTGATGTCTTCCGGGTCGATGACACCGCAGCTTTTCAGCACGAAGCGGGTCTGGCGCTGGTAGAACGGAATGGCGGCCGTGCCGCGGCAGCGGCGTCTGGTCGCCGGGTCTACGTACAGGAGCCGCTCCACGACCTCGCCGTTGAGGATGGTGCGTTGCACGATCTCGGCCACATCCGCCGGCTGAACCTTTGTATAGAGGATGCCGTCGGGTTCCACGGTTACCAGCGGGCCCATCTGGCAAAAGCCCTGGCAGCCGCTCTTGGAGACGTGGACATGCCCGTCGCAGGCAGTATGGTCCGCCGTAAGGGTCGCGCTTGTGCCGGATTCGGCCAGCCGTGTCTGGAACTCCGCGAACACTTTCCAGGCTCCGTTCGCCACGCAGCCGGTACCCGCACAGAGAATCACCCGCCGGCTATTCATGCAATGCTCTCCCTGGCCTGGATTTCCTCCACGAGCCGCACCGCGCGCTCCGGGGTCATCAAGCCGTACACGTCGTCGTTGATGACCATCACCGGGGCGAGGCCGCAGGCGCCCACGCAGGCCACGGTTTCCAGTGTGAACATGAGGTCCGGCGTGGTCTTATGCTTTTCGTCGAGGCCGAGTTTCGCGCGCAGCGCGTTCAGAATGGGAATGGAGAGCTTGACGTGGCAAGCCGTGCCGTCGCAAAGCCGTATGACGTACTTGCCCTTGGGTTCCAGCGCGAAGTGCGCGTAAAACGTCGCCACTCCGAACACCCGCGCCGGAGGCACGCCGAGCGATGTCGCTACGAACGTGAGCACTTCCTCGGGCAGGTAGTGATACTCCTCCTGCACGGCCTGCAGGATCGGGATCAGCCTTGAGGGGTGACGCGAGTAAGAGTCGAGGATGGCGCAGATTCTTTCAAATCTCTTCACCGGCGAGACCGCCGCCTGGTTCCCTTCCATTGTCGGTGCTTCCCTTTCCTAATTCGGCTTTCAGCGCCTGCTCGACTTTGAAGGACAACGCACCGAGGCTGGACTCCAGGCTCTCGCTCTGCACAATCACGTTATCGGGCACTTTCAGGTGAACGGGCGCGAAATTCCAGATCGCCCGGATTCCGCCTTCCACCATCAGGTGCGCCACGCTTTGCGCGGCGTGTTCCGGGGTGGCGATGATGCCCAAGTGTATGTGCATGCGCCGCGCGAGATCGGACAGTTTGGACAGCGATAAAACGTGCTTGCCCGCTACCTGGCGCCCGATCTTCTGCGGGTCGATGTCGAAAGCGGCGACAATATTCAGCCCGCGCTGCTTGAAACCGCTGTAGCCAAGCAACGCGGCGCCGAGATTGCCGGCTCCGGCCAGAAACGCATCCTTCACGTTGTTCCAGCCGAGCAGGTCTTCTATGCCGCGAATGAGGTCAGTCACACCGTAACCGACGTTTGGCTTGCCGTTGATTCCCGTGAAGGCCAGATCCTTGCGAACCTGCGTGGGATCGTATTTCAACTCCACGCCGATCTGACTGCAGGAAACGTTACGCACGTCGGCACGCGCCAATCGCACCAGAAACTGATGGTACTGAGGCAACCGCCGGAGGCTTGGCTCCGGGATGACTCTGGGCGTGTCTACGTCGGCCACTGTGACCTCGTTTAGAGAATGATTTCTCGATCTTGGACTGGCCGCACCCTGGACGGCTATGTAAGAGGGTGAGCTATTGCGGCTTTTGTTCGACTAATCTCGGCCTTGTGAGCCTCGATCGCTGGACGCCAACCGCCCAAGATCGTGAAAACTTTCTCCATCTCAATATTAGATTAGGGAACCACCTTTGTCAATGGTCCTCGACAACTAGATTTATACTACCACTATCTCACACAAAATACTGGACTTACAGCCGACATCCGCCGGCCTGGTCCTTACTGTAACTCCTGAATGCGAATATTCCTCCAGCGAACCTGGAAGGGTTTGAAACGATCTTTGCCGACCGCGTGCACCTGTAAGCCTATGATTCCTTTGGCGGTCATGGAATCTTTGAAGTCCGCCGCGAGTACGCCATTGACCCAGGTGCGAATGGAGTCGCCTTTGCATTCAACACGATATTTGTTCCACTCGCGGTCCTTGAAGGCGGTTTTCGCGGCCGGCCGTGCGGAGAAGTCGTCCAGGAAGCGGCCGCGCCGCGCTTCGTCATAGACGTTGCCGGAGGAGGCACTGTCGCGGGTGGCGATCTCCACCTGATAGCCGTAGACGCGATCCTCCGGCAGTTTCTTCTCCACGGTTTTCCCCTGGTCTTCGAATTTCAACGGCTCGGGGCCTCGGTAGATCTGGCTGCGGAACTGAACGCCGGAGTTCAGCTCCGGGTCCACCTTGACTTCGAACTCCAGGACGAAGTCGCCGTATTCTTTGTCAGTGCAGAGAAACGAATTGGGGCTTCCCAGAACGGCGGTGCCGAGAATCGTGCCCTTGTCCACCACGTAGGTAGCTTTCCCGCTGTGGACGGTCCATCCGTTGAGTGTCTTGCCGTCGAACAGCTTTACCCAGCCGGCCCCCTGGCACACGGCCGCGGCCAGCCAACACGTCGCGATCAGTCCAAAAGTCCTCTTCATTTGTTCGTCTCGCTTTCGATGCTGAATTCTCAGGTCAAGGCGGCGGCGATGATGCCGCGCGCCTGTTCCACGATCTCCCGAAGGTGCTTCTCGCCGCGGAAGCTTTCCGCGTAGAGTTTGTAAATGCTTTCGGTTCCGCTAGGCCGCGCGGCGAACCACCCGTTGGCGGCGGCGACCTTGACGCCTCCGATGGGCGCGCCGTTGCCCGAGGCGCGCGTCAGAACGGACACGATTGTTTCGCCGGCCAGTTCTCGCGCGGTGATGGCTTCCGGGGTCAGCTTGCTGAAGTTCGCTTTCTCGTGCGGAGTGCAAGGCGTATCTATGCGAGTGTAACTGGAGCGTCCGAACCCTGCGGCCAGCTTTTCGTAAAGCTCTCCGGGATCCCGGCCCGTGCGAGCCACGATCTCCGCCGCAAGAAGGCCCATAATCAGACCGTCCTTGTCGGTGGTCCAGACGGTGCCGTCGCGGCGCAGAAAGCTCGCGCCGGCGCTCTCCTCGCCGCCGAAACACAGCGTGGCGTCATGCAAGCCCGGCGAGAGCCACTTGAAGCCCACCGGCACTTCCGACAGGCGGCGGCCGCGCGCGGCCACTATGCGGTCAATAATCCCCGAGCTGACCAGCGTTTTGCCGATGGCGGCCTGGGCCGGCCACGCCGGGCGGTGCGCAAGGAGATAGTCGATGGCGACGGCCAGGTAGTGATTTGGATTGAGCAGGCCGGCACCGCGGGTGACGATGCCGTGGCGGTCGGCGTCCGGGTCGGTGCCGAAGGCCACGTCGAAATGATCCTTCAAGCCCACCAGCGAGGCCATGGCGTAAGGCGAGGAGCAGTCCATCCGGATCTTGCCGTCGTGATCGACGGTCATGAAGGAGAACGCGGGATCGGTTTTCGGATTGACCACCTCGATACGCAAACCGTAAGTCTCCGCGATCGGTTGCCAGTAATGAATCGAAGAGCCGCCCAACGGATCGACGCCGATGTGAACACCGGCGGCCCGGATCGAGTCCATGTCGATCACTGCCGCGAGATCGTTCACATACGGCCGCATCAGGTCGCGTTCGAAGATGTTGCCGCGCTTCACGGCCCGTTCGTGGGCTAAGCGGCGCACACCGCGATTGCCGTTGGCGAGCAGTTCGTTGGCGCGCTCTTCGATCCAATCGGTGATATCGGTATCGGCCGGTCCGCCGGCCGGCGGATTGTACTTGATGCCTCCGTCGGAAGGAGGGTTGTGCGATGGCGTAATAATGATGCCGTCGGCCCAATGCGCACTGCGTTCCTGGTTGTAGGTGAGGATGGCATGCGAGACAACAGGTGTGGGCGTGAGGCCGTTGCCCTCCTGCCGCACGGTGTTGACTCCATTGGCTGCCAGGACTTCGATTGCGGTGCGCTCGGCCGGCCCCGAGGCGGCGTGGGAATCCTTGCCCAGGTACAGCGGCCCATCGATGGCTTGCGCAGCGCGATGTTCGCAGATCGCCTGCACGATGGCCAGGATGTGTGCTTCGTTGAAGGTGCTTCGAGAAGGGGCTCCGCGATGTCCGCTGGTGCCGAAACAGACGCGCTGGAGGGGATTGGACGGATCGGGCCGGAGTGCGTAATAATCCCGTTCAAGTTGGGCCGGGTCGATCAGCAGTTCGCGAGGCGCCGGTTTGCCGGCCAGCGGGTGTAACCCCATAGCGTAGTTATTATGACACGCGACATCAGAAAACCTGGGACAGGTCTGTCCCGGTTTTCTTCATGAGCCAGGCTTCGCTGACGATGGTACCCCAGCCGCCCGTGTTCCGCCAGATTTCACGCTCGACCCGCGAGCCGCGCGCGACGTCGGCGGCGCGCTCGAAGCGGATCACCAGTTCGCCATCGCTGCTCGCCTCCGGCGGGATGTCGAAAGTGAAGAAGTCGCTCGCGCGCTCGGGAACCTCAAGGTCCTTGGCCAGCACGAATTGATCGGCGTAGATGGTTTCCGATTTTTGATTCATGCGTTCTCGGTAGCGTTCCTGGTAACGTGGCCTTACAAGCGTGAAGCGGATGCGGTAACGGGCCTTGGGGTCCAGGCCGGTGTATTGGAAGGTTACGCCCTGGTCTTCGTCCTGCGTGAAGTGCATGGTGCGCTGGCTGGGGCGGTTCATCTCTTCGAGCATCTCCGGGACGAAGGGCTGGCCGAAATCGTAGGGATAGCCATGCACGATATGCGGCGCGGGATTGGCCGTACCCGCGTTGTCATAGAAGCCGCCCGGGCCTGGGTTCTCGTAATCGGCGATCATGCCGAGCAGTTCCCGCCGTTCGGCACCTCGCGCCACCCTGGCGCGTTCCAGTTGCCGGCGTGTCCAGCCGAGGCCAATGAAATCGTGGTCCAGGTTGAAGATGCCTTCGCTGCGGACGCCGTACAGGCGGTTGCTTTCCTCGCCCAGCCGCGTGGCCTCGGCGCGCAGGCGGCTCATTTCGGCATCCGGAGGAAACTTCGCCAGCATGGCGAGCGATTCGGCGATCGCGGCATCCGTCGCGCCGGTTGTGAGCGCCAGGCGGATTCGCTGTTCGACGCGCTGCTGGACCGCTTTCTGGCGGCGAACGTCGAGCTGAATGTGCCGGTCCAACGCGGCCTTTTGCATGTACTCGCGCCATAGCCAGTTGCCGCGCATGCGTATTGCGGGCATCTTCGCGCCGGCTTCCTTGACCAGTTGGTAGTAGCGGCCGATGCCCGTCTTCTTCTCGATGGGCATCCCCGGCTGCTCCTGGAGATTCTCTTCGAGCTGGAAAATGGCCTGGGCCATCTGCGGCGCGGCCTCAGGACCGAACCAGGCGCGCGCGTATTCATCTACCAGGTCCTCAACTTTGCGCTGTGGGCTCCACAGCAGGCGCTGCCACATCCACTGGTTGAAATGGTCCTGCGTGCCGCTGGAGTGCGTGCAGTCGCCGATGCCGTAGCGGACGGTCTCGCCGAACACCCAGTGGTAGTAGCGCGGCCAGGCGAAGAAGCTGAGCCGGTCGTAGACCATGGTGAGCGCCTGATCCGGGCGGCGTTCGTAAATCCAGTGGTTCCAATGCGGAGGCTGGTCGCCGTTCTTGTCCGCGCGTGGATAGGCCTGTATGAAGCCGTTCTGCGAGTAGCGCCAGTGGGTCAGTTCGTTGTAGAAGACGATGTCCTGTTCGGGCGGAAGCTGGTGCAGGATCTCCTTCAGATAGCGGTCGAAGGGACCGAAGCCCGGGTACTGGAACAGGTCCATTCGATGGTTCTGGCGATGGCCCGGCTGCCAGCTCATGGCGTCCGAGCCCGGCCCGTAGCCCCAGGCCCTCAGCCAGGTGCGCGGCTTCTCCTGCAGGTACTTGAAGATGGCGATGTCGCTTTCGTTGTCAAACTTCTGGTTGGTAAAGAAGATCTGCGTTTCGGGATGCGTGCGGTGGATGATGTCCGCCATGTCCTCGATCAGGTGTATGAATGTGCCGCCGTAAGGCTTGCAGCGGTCGCACTCGCAGCCGCCGCCGTCGCCGCCGGTGAAGCAGATGTAGTCCACGGACGGGGCGTCCCGGAAGGTGTCTTCAAAGCGTTTGAGGAGCGCGGCGCGCGCCGCCGGAACCGATGGGCATAGGTAGTTCTTCCTGCCGATGGATTCGGCCGCCTGCCATTCGGGCGGCCCCGAGCCGGCGTTGGGCGAATAATGCACAAGCGTCTTGAGGCCTAGCGAGCGGATGAAGTCGAACATTCCGCGATCCGCGGGAGCCACGCTGGTCTGCATGGTATTGAGTCCGGCGAGCGCGTAATCTTCGATTTTCCGTTGCGCTTCCTTCGTGGTCCAGCGGCGCACTTTGGCTTTCTGCAGCGCGACGCTGCTTTGACCATACTGCGTGCCGCGTACCTCGAACGCGGGCGCCGTCCGCAACTCGAACGGGACGGGGAAGTCCACTCCGTGCGCGCGCACCTCGGCGCGGCGCAGAATCTCTCCCACCGCGTAAAGCACCCCGCGCGCATCCACCCCGGCCGCCGCGAGCACGGTGCCCCGCGGGCGGTTGAACGTCTTCAGCGTGAAACCCTCGGGATCGTTGAGCGGACGCCGCTCCACGAGAAGCTGAGACAATTCGCGGTGATTCCGCATTGTGCCGAGAAGAACAACCAGTGTTCCGGCGTTCCGCTTGGAGGCCTGGCTTTCTTCCTCGATACGCACGGCGAGGCCGGCGGGTTCGCGCAAGCGCTCGGACAGAACACGCGCAGCGTTGGTCACGACGGCGTCCGGTTTATCCGGCAGCCGCACGACGACCGATTCGAAGCGGGCACCGTGGGCAAGCGCGCCCGCTCCCAGGATCACTCCGGCAAGCCACTTTTGCATGGGCCTATTTTGCATTAGCCGGCCAAGCCCCTGCAAAAGGACGGCAGCCGCTAACGGGCCTGCTGTACTTTCGGTGTCGCCAGGTAGCCGCTGACGCGATCCTTGCTCACCTCGTTGACCACGATCTCGTAAGGCTGACGCGCCCTGGCAACATAGAACTGCAACGGCTCGTTGAGGTTCTTGTCCTTCTTCTCCACCTTCTTGTCGTCGGCAATTACTTCCAAAGTGAAGCGGTTCCGCTTCCGGTCGGCCTTCTTGAGGGTGATCATGATGTCGCCGACCCGTTGCGGTTGTTTGCTCTTGGCGAGGTTGAACTCGAAATAGTTGCGCTCGCCCAAGGCTTTCAACGCGGCCAGTTCTTTCGAGTTGGTGGCGATCAGGCCGCTCTGCACGCCCAGGTCGCCCGTAGCCCGTTTCAGCTCCGCGATGGTCTTGTCGAGTTCAGCTTTATTGGCGGCCACCTCGGTCTTCACCGAGCCGACTTCCGTCGAGACCTCGCCTACCTTGGCGATGGTGGCCGTCGCAGTCTCCTTCACCGCGCCAATCTCGGTGCGCAATGCCTGTTGCTGTCTCTTGGTTTCGGCCTCCAGACGGCGGGAAAGCTCCTCGGCGTGTTTCTGTGCTTCCACCTTGGCGGAGCCGGCGGCCATGGCGGCTTGCTGCCGGGCGGCCTCCAGTTCTGTGCGCAAGTTCTCCAGGTGTTGACGGTTGGCCGCGCTGGTCACCGTGGATGCTTGCTTGAGCCCCGAAATCTCGGTGGCCATGGCTTCCTTAAGAGTCGCCACATCCTTCTGGACCTTATTCATTTGCCAGAACATGTAAATGGTAGCTATGGCCAACGCAATGATTACTCCGAGCATGATCGGAATCATGGGGCCGGAGCCAGACGAAGGCTGCGGTTGCGGCGGGATGGCGGGGGTTTGATCGCTCACGGATGTCTATCCTCCTATAACACTATTATGTATGCGCTGGGGCGCGATGGCGTTACAGTAACTCGGCCTACGATGATATTTGTTTCACTTGGCCTGTTCTTTGATGCCAGGGCGGGCAAAATCCAGGTATTCCTGCTTGGGTACTCCGGGTTCAAAGCAACGGCGGCAGCGCGCCTCGTACATCCCCGCAGCTCCCACCACAATGAGGTCGTCTGACTCGACCAACCGCTGCGTATGTTTGGCCGGATTGCCGCAGCGCATGCAGATGGCCAGCGTCTTGGTGATGGACTCGGCGTGCGCCAGCAGTTCCGGGATCGGAGGGAATGGCCGGCCCATGTAATCAGTATCCAGACCGGCGATGATCACCTGCTTGCCGGAATCGGCGAGCTGGTTGGCGATCTCGATCAGGTCCGGGCCCAGGAAATTGGCTTCATCGAACCCCACCACCTCCGTGCGCCAGTCCAGGCGCGTGAGCACCTCGTGCACGTTGCTGACGACCTCGGACTTCATGCGGGTGTCGGCGTGGGAAACGATCTCGTCATTCGAATAGCGCGTGTCGATGGTGGGTTTGAACACCTGCACGCGCTTGCGGGCGATCATGGCACGCCGCAGCCTGCGGATCAGTTCCTCGCTCTTACCCGAGAACATCGGTCCGCAGATGACCTCGATCCAGCCCATCTTGCCTGAGAAGAAGTCCATGGTTCAGAAAGAAGGGCGCGCCGCGTGGCGCGCCCAAACCTCTATCCTACACGCCTTCGCGTTTCCGCTCGACGCGCACGTAGTTCATGTCCTGCTTCGGTTCGCCGTCCAGCGTGAGGGCGAACGTGGTGACGGGCGAATCCGGCGGCGCGGCCGGCAGGTTCAACAGCCGCACGCGGAAATCGTCCTGGACGAATTTCACCGGCTGGCCGGTGGCGAAGTACTTCGCAGAAAGCACCTTGTTGCGCAGCCCGCCGAGGCTCGCCACAGTGCCGGGCCAGAAATAGATGTGCGGATAGAGGATGTTGCCTTTGCGCGTGGCGCTCCAGAACTGGCCGCCCCACACCTGGCAGCGCTCGGTGCCGTAAATGGTCGCTCCGTTGCGGTCCATCCATTTGCCCACCGCGGTCAGGATGCGCACGGACTCGGCCGGTATGCTGCCGTCCGCCTTGGGCCCGATGTTCAGCAGGTAGTTGCCGCCCTGGCGCGCGCAGGTGATGAGGTTGCGCACCACGGTCTTGGGCGTCTTCCAGGCGTCGTCGCTGGCGTGGTAGCCCCAACTGTCGTTCATGGTCATGCAGGCTTCCCAGGCGCGATCTTTCGAAGCTACGATGTGTTGCTCGGGCGTGGAGAAATCGCCGGGCAGGCCGTTGCGGTTGTTAACGATGGTATCGGGCTGCAGTTCGAAGACCATCTTATTCATGCGCTCGGACTCCCAGCCCGCGGCGTTGAGCGGCCAGCTCACGTCGTACCAGAGCACGTCGAGCTTGCCGTAGTTCGAACAGATCTCGCGCACTTGGCCATGGATGTAGTCGACGAAACGGCGGCGGGCGGCTTCATCCTTCGCGCAAAGCGCGCCGTCGGGATGGTGCCAGTCCATCAGCGAGTAGTAAAGCCCCGCGCGCAAGCCTTCCCCGCGTGCGGCGGCGAAGTATTCTTTCACCAGGTCGCGGCCCGCGGCCTGCTTGGGCGCGCAGTACGGGGTGAGCTTGGAATTGAAAAGGCAGAATCCCTCGTGATGTTTCGAGGTCATCACCATGTATTTCATGCCGGCGGCCTTGGCGAGCTTCGCCCAGGCGCGGGCGGCATCCGGCGTGGGCACGAACTTCTTGGCCAGTTGCTCGTATTCGGCGACGGGAATGCCTTCGCACTCCATCGCCCACTCGTGACGGCCCAGGACGCTGTAGAGTCCCCAGTGGATGAACATGCCGAACTTGGCTTCGTGCCACCACTTCATGCGGCGCTCACGATCCTCCGCGGTTGTGTAATCGGCGGCCGTGAGGCGTGTAGCGGCGGCGCCCGCTCCCATCATGTTCAGGTACGTTCTGCGTGACATTCCCTTTGGTTGCATGAACGGATGAATCCTCCCGATTGATTATACGTTTCCCGAAGACGAGTTACTCCATAACCGGAAACCCGGCGATGTTGCAGGGCTCCCGTTGAAGCAGGTCGAGAACCACGATTTCGTTCTTGCCTTTCCGTAGCCAAGCGCCCGGGCAGTAGAGCCGCCGCTGCGGACCGAGGTCCCAGTAGCGGCCCAGGTTGCGGCCGTTCACCCATACGATCCCCTTCTGGTAGGGCGTCATGTCCAGAAACGTGTCGGCGGGTTCGGCGAGGTTGAACGTGCCCCGGAAGAAGATGCCGGGACGGTCGCCGGGCTTGCCAGCGCGGAGTTTGACGATGAACTCTTCGTTGAGCGGCAGCGGATACACGCGCCAGTTCATGAGCGTCATGCCGCTCAGCGAGACGCGCTCGGTGATGCCCTTGCGGTCGATCATCGTTTGCGAATAATTGATGCGGCCCATGGCTTCGACCAGGATGGTCAGCACCGGCTTTGGGTTCTCGATCGCAGGCAATGTGAGCGTGTGGGTGCCGGCAGCCCTGTCGAGCTTACCAATGTAGCGCCCGTCCAAAAACACCGTGGCGAAGTCATGAACCTCCGTGACCAGCAGCGTGCCGCTCTTTTGTCCGAGCAAGGTGGTCTGGTAGGCGATCAGGCCGTAGTCCTGGCCGTAGCTTTCCATGGGGCGCGGTTGCACGCTGGCGATGGGTTCAGGCAAGTTCTCCCAAATGGAAGCATAGGGCTCCATGGCGATCGGCGGGACGGCGGAGGCGGGAATCGGCGCAGGGATTTCGGGCAGCGGATCGTTGGCCGCGCGGTAGTTCCTGAGCAGCGAGCGCACGGCGTGGTACTTCGCCGTGGGGCGGCCCTGCTCGTTGATGGGAGCGTCCAGGTCGTAGCTGGTGACGTCGGCCGAATAGCCGTGACCGTACGCGTTCGCTCCGGCAGAAAATCCGAAGTTCGTGCCGCCGTGGGCCATGTAAAGGCTGAAGGACAGACGCTTGTCGAGGAGGAACCGCAATTCCCGGATCAGCTTCCCGGCATCTCGCCGCGCCCAGGGTTCGCCCCAATGCGTGAGCCAGCCGGGATAGCTTTCGCTCGAAAACACCGGCACGCCGGGATTCATCTTGCGGGCGAGTTCAAACTGCTCGGTCGTGGCCCCTGGATCGAGGCCGACGGCTGCGCCGGGAAGCGTGCCGGCTTCGAGCATGGGGACGGTGGCGCCGTCCGAGGTGTAGAACGGCACGGTGATGCCGGCCTGCTTCCAGAGTTGGCGCAGGCGCTCCAGATAAGCGCGATCGTTGCCGTAACTGCCGTATTCGTTTTCGATCTGGACCATCAGGATGGGCCCGCCCTCGGTTACCTGCAGTGGCTTGACCACCTGCGCGAGCGCCCGGATGTAACGCTCAACCGGCGCCATGTAATGAGGATCGAGACAACGGATCTTCAAATCCGGATGGCGCAGCATGTAGGAGGGCAGCCCGCCGAAATCCCATTCGCCGCACGAATACGGCCCCGGGCGCAGGAGCGCCCACATGCCCTCTTCCTGGGCCATACGAAGGAAGCGCGCGACGTCGCGTTCCGGCGAGGTGAAGTCGAAAACGCCTTCCGACCTTTCGTGGAAGCTCCAGAAAACGTAGACTGCGACGGTATTGCAGCCCATGGCCTTGGCCATCCGGATCCTGTGCCGCCAGTATTCGGCGGGAATGCGTGCGTAGTGCATTTCGCCGCCGATGATCTGAAAAGGCTTGCCGTCGAGCAGGAATTGGTCGCCGCCGAACGAGAAAGTGTGCCCGTCCGCGGCGCCCACAAAGGAAACCGCCAGAAACAGCAGTGTCGAGAAAATGATTCCGCGCATCGCCTAACCAAGATACGAACTGCGGCGGCGCGGTGTCCAGGGTGCGTCAAACGCTACCGGACTTCTTCTGACTCTCCGCTACGACTTCACGAACCGCTGCTTTGCCTTGTCCCATAGCATGTATTTTTGCCGGCGGAAGCTTTCGACACCAATGTCGGCGGCCACTACACCGTAGTAGCCCAGCATGCAATCGCAGTGGAGCGCTTCGCCCTTGCGGATGGCGTTCTGCAAGTTGCGGTGGTGATACTCGACGTTCTCCGCGCCGGTCTTCTTGTGCTCGATGACCTTGCCTTCTTTTGCGTAGAGCCTCTGCGGCGTGATGGTGAAGCCGGTGCGCGTGAATTCCAGCGTCGCCTTGTTGCCGCGAAGCACATGCTTCACCGGCGTGTCGTTCGCCATCGAGGAGACCAGAATCACCGTGGTCCCTTCGGGATAGTCCAGCAGGCTGTTGTAAGTGTCGGGCACCTCCGCCTTGCTGTCTTTGAAGTAGAACTTGCCGCCGGTGGCCACGCCGCGCTCGGGGAACTCCAGGCCCAGCGCCTTGATGATGCGCGTTACGCGGTGCACGAATAGGTCCGTGGCGATGCCGCCCGAGTAATCCCAGAACCAGCGCCACCGGAAGAAGCGGTTGGGATCCCACGCCCGCTTGGGTGCCGGGCCGAGCCAGGCCTTCCAGTCGAGGTTCTCGCCGGGGCGGGCGCCGGCGTCGATCGAGTAATCCCAGAAATCCTTCAGGTGGTTGCGGGAGTAACAGATCTCGGCGACGGTGACTTTGCCGAGCGTGCCGTCCTTGAAGTACTTGTACGCGGTTTCGTAGGAATCGTCGGAGGTGCCCTGGACGCCGACCTGCATCTTGACGCCGGTGGCCTTGATTTTGGCCACTACCTTTTTGGATTCCTCGACCGTATGCGTCATCGGCTTTTCGCAATAGATGTGCTTGCCGGCGTCGGCCGCGTCGAGGGTCATCTGCGCATGCCAGTGCTCGGGCGTGGCGATAAGCACATAGTCGATGTCCTTTACCGCCAGGAGACTGCGGTAGTCCTTGTAGGGCTTGCCGCCGGTGATCTGCACGGCCTTGTCCAACCGCGGCTGATACACGTCGCAAACGCCCAGGATCTCCAGATTGTCTTTCTCGCGCATTCTGACGAGGGTCTCCATGTGACCGGTGGCCATGCCGCCCGCGCCGATGACGCCGATGCGCAGCCGCTCGTTCGCGCCTTTGATCTGAGAATAACCGCGGGCCGTGAAAAGGGCAGCCGCTCCCGCCGCAGCGGTAAACTCTCGCCTGCTCAAAGAATCCATAGGGCCAATTGTAGCTTGCGAGGGGACCGGAGTGGGCGCGTTAAGCGGCTTCGCCTTCGCGCTCCTTGCGGACGGCGTCCAGCACGCCGTTGATGAACGGGATGCTCTCGTCTCCGGAGAAACGTTTGGCGAGCTTCAGCGCTTCGTCGATGGCGATAGCGGCGGGCGAGATGCCGGCGATCATCTCGAAGATGGCCAGCCGCAGAATGTTGCGATCCACCGCCGGCATGCGTCCGATGCGCCAGTGCGCGGAATGCCGGACGATGGAGGCGTCAATTTCCTCGACGCGGGCGGCCACGCCCCGCACCAGTTCGATCATGAAGGGGTCGGGTGCCGGAGGACGCTCCTCTTCCGGCGAGGAAAAGAACTCGTAGTACGACTCGATGCTCCTGTCGATGGAATGTCCCAGCAGGTCCCACTGGTAGAGAACCTGCAGGGAGCGTTCGCGGGATTTGTGCCGGGCAGCCATCCGTTTGCGGCGTCTCAGGCGCGCAGGCGTCGCATCAGGTTGCCCATTTCGACGGCGGACATGGCCGCGTCGAAGCCCTTGTTGCCCGCCTTGGCGCCGGCCCGCTCGATGGCCTGCTCGAGCGAATTGGTAGTGAGCACGCCGAAAGCGATGGGGACGCCGTACTCGAGCGAGGTCTGTCCCAATCCCTTGGCGACCTCGGCGGCGATGTAGTCGAAATGGGGCGTGTCGCCGCGGATCACCGCGCTCAGACAGACGATGCCGTCGTGCCGTTTCGCCGCCGCCAGTTCGCGCGCCACTACGGGCAATTCCCAACTGCCCGGCACGCGCACGATCTCGATGTCATTCGGGTCGCAGCCGGTCCGCGTCAAAGCATCCATGGCGCCGGCGAGCAGGCGCTCAGTCACCACGCTGTTGAAACGGCTCACCACGAGGGCGAACTTCAGCCCCTTCGCATCCAGATTTCCTTCCACAACTTTATTCGGCATGGTCTTCACCCCGCGGAGTTTGAGGTCGCAGTAATCCTCTTTCTGTACGGCGTCATGCATATGCGCGCCGGGTACATATGGGATAATTGGACTTCAGAGCTTCATCATACCGCATGGATCCCTGCTACATACGCAACTTTTCCATCATTGCGCACATTGACCACGGCAAGTCGACGCTGGCCGACCGCCTGCTGGAATTGACCGGCGCGTTGAGCCAGCGCGAAATGATGGAGCAGGTACTGGACTCGATGGACCTGGAGCGGGAACGCGGCATCACCATCAAGTCCCACGCCGTGCGGCTCAACTACCGCGCCGACGACGGCCAGGACTATCAGCTCAACCTCATCGACACGCCCGGCCACGTCGATTTCACTTACGAGGTTTCGCGCAGCCTGCAAGCCTGCGAGGGCGCGCTGCTGGTGGTGGACGCCTCACAGGGCGTCGAGGCGCAGACCCTGGCGAACACGTACCTGGCGCTGGGGCACAACCTGGAGATTATCCCGGTCATCAACAAGATCGACCTGCCTTCGGCCGAGCCGGACCGCGTTAAGGAGGAGATCGAGCAGGTTATCGGGCTCGATGCCAAAGATGCGCTGATGGTGAGCGCGAAAAGCGGCGCCGGCGTCGGCGACGTGCTGGAGGCCGTGGTGCACCTGGTGCCTCCGCCGCCCGGCAAGCCTGACACGCCACTACGCGCGCTGATTTTCGACTCCTGGTTCGACCCCTACCGCGGCGTCATCACGCTGCTGCGCGTGGTCGATGGCCGCCTCTACATGGGGCAGAAGATCCGGCTGTCGTCGAACGGCGCCACGTTCGAGGTCGAAGGTCTTGGCTACCAGTCGCCCAAGCCGGTTCCTTGCCAGGAACTCTCGGCGGGCGAGGTCGGCTACCTGTTCGCGAACATCAAGAAGGTCTCCGACGCACAGATCGGAGACACGATCATGGACGCGGAGAATCCGGCCGCCGAACCGCTCCCGGGTTTCCAGGCCGCCAAGGCCATGGTGTTCGCCGGGCTTTACCCGGTGGAGTCGCACGAGCACACGGTGCTGAGAGAAGCTCTCGAAAAGTTACGGCTCAACGACAGCGCATTCAACTTCGAGCCGGAAAGCTCGGCGGCTCTGGGCTTCGGCTTCCGCTGCGGCTTCCTCGGCTTGCTGCACCTGGAAATCGTCCAGGAGCGGTTGGAACGCGAGTTCCAGATCGACCTCATCACCACGGCGCCGAGTGTGCTCTACCGTGTGCGCAAGCATAGCGGCGAGGTCGTCGAGGTGGACAGCCCCACGCGCTGGCCCGATCCGGCGGAGATCCTCGAAGTCGAGGAACCCATCATCGAAGCCACCGTCATTACGCGCGAGGAGCACCTGGGCGAGATCCTGAAGCTGCTTGAGGAGAAGCGCGGCAATCAGAAGAAGTTCGAGTACATCGGCGCGGCGCGCGTGCTGCTCGTCTATGAGTTGCCGCTCAACGAGATCGTTCTGGACTTTTACGACCGGCTGAAATCCTGTTCGCGCGGCTACGCTTCGCTGGACTATCACCTGGCCGGCTATCGCGCGGCACCCATGGCGAAGCTGGACGTGCTGGTGGCCGGCGAACCGGTGGACGCGCTGTCGATGATTGTCCCCAAAGAATCCGCCTACGAGCGCGGCAAGGCGCTTATCGAAAGGTTGCGCAAGCTCATCCCGCGCCAGATGTTCGAGGTGGCACTGCAGGCGGCCATCGGCAACAAGATCGTCGCGCGCGAGAACATCCCCGCCATGCGCAAGAACGTGCTCGCGAAGTGTTACGGAGGCGATATCACGCGCAAACGCAAGCTGCTCGAGAAGCAAAAAGAGGGCAAGCGCCGCCTGAAGCGCGTTGGCCGCGTGGAGATTCCCCAGGAAGCGTTCTTGGCTGTGCTGCGCGTCTCCGGTGAAACAGAGTAGTCCGTCCAGGCTACCCCTTCCCAAAAACAGGTGATATGCAAAAGTGTCCTCAGACCTCCGATATGACTTGCTGGAGGTTGAATGCCGAAGGTCATTGCCCGCGACGAACGGGCGCAGGACGCGCCGTGGGCGCTATGTAAACTGCCGTCCTTTCCGCCTATCGCAACACGGCTGCTGCAGGCGCTGTCCAAGGAAGATGTCGAGATCAGGGAGTTGACGCGTCTGATTTCTTCCGATGCGGCGTTTTCCGCTGAGATCCTGCGTCTGGCCAACTCCGCGCTCTTCGGGCTGGAAGGACAGGTCAACAGCTTGACCCACGCTGTGTTGCTGTTGGGGCTGTCGCGAGTGAAGGGCCTGGCTATGACCGTGGCGATCATGAAGGGATACCTGAAAGGTGTACTCAAGAGTGAGACGCTGCGGCGGTGCTGGACTCACTCGCTGGCCTGTGCGTTTCTGGCTGAAGAACTGGCGCCTGCCTGTGGCTTGGATAAAGATTATGCCTACACGGCCGGACTATTGCATGACATCGGCCGGCTGAGCATTCTTGTAACTTATCCCGCCGAGTACACGAATCTTTTGAAGGTGGCCGAAGACAACTCCTTCGATGTCCTGGAGTGCGAACGTCAACTGTTCGACATCGATCATTGCCAGGCGGGTCAGTGGTTGGCCGCGCAATGGAAGTTGCCGCCGGAGTTCGGTGAGGTCCTGAGCCATCATCACGAACCGGCTGCAGGACCAGGATTTGGCGCCGCCGGTCTCATACACTTGACCTGCAGTCTGTCGGACGCTCTGGGGTTCAATGTTCTGGACACCAGGGAACTGCCGGACTTCGAGCGAATCTTGACCGAATTGCCTCAGGCGGCGAGAAATCGCGTCAACCTGAATTTCGAGGAGCTGAAAGCGCGCCTTGGAGGGCACATTGTGGCCCTGTTGCGCGGGCCGCTCAACTAAGCGATATTCGGCAGTTCGTATCCCCGGCGTCGCGGGCGTGAAAGAAGCTTGTTAGCCTCCTCGTCGCCGGTGAACTTCTCCTTTTCAGGATCCCACTGCAGCTTGCGGTCCAACTGCCTGCAAATGTTCACGAGATGGCACACCGTGTTCGACCGGTGCCCGATCTCGACGTCGGCGTTGGGCCGCTTGCGCGTCCGCATGCACTCAAAGAAGTTCCTCAAGTGGAAGAGGTCCTCTCCACGTCCTTCGGGAGTGAAGTCGGGAGCGTTGCGGCGCAGTTCCACCGGATCGGACAGATAGTTGCCACGCAGGATCTGGATGCGGCCCTTCTCCCCGACGAAGATGGCGCCTAGCTGAGCGTGATCGTTGATCTTTGGCTGCCAAAGTTTCAAGAGCGTGCCGCTGGCATAGCGCATGGTGATGCGCGCCTGTTCACCTTTTTCCTCCGGCCACATCTCGACCGGTCCGGTCTCATCGGTTCCGAGCGCGGCCTGCACCTGGTCCAGCCCGTGCGTACCCCAGCCGCTCACGCCCCAGCTCTGCCCGCCGCCGTCATAGTCCCAATAAAGAGCCCACTTGGTTCGCAAGTCGTCGTGATAGGGACGAAGCTCGGTCTGGTTGCACCACTGGTCCCAATTGAGGCCTGTTGGGATAGGCTGCGCGGGCTGAGGCTTCCAGGCGACAGGCGGCTCGTAGTTGCAGGCGATCACTTCCTTGATCTTGCCGATGGCTCCCCCGCTCACCAGTTTGCTGGCGTGGATATTGATGGGCATGGAACGCTGCTGCGTGCCGGTTTGCAGGATGCGATTGTATTTCCGGACGGCTTTGACCAGGGTGCGGCCCTCGGCCACGGTCAGCGTCATCGGCTTTTCTGAGTAGACGTCCAGGCCCGCCTGCATGGCGTGGATGTTGATAAGCACGCGGGCGTGTGTGGGAGTCTCGACAAAGACGCAGTCGAGCTTCTCCTTTTCAAACATCTTCCGGTAGTCGTGATACTTGCGCCACTTGGCGCCCTGCGGGTGTTTGGCTGCAGCCTCATCCATGCGCGTCAGGTAGCAGTCGGCTATGGCCACAATCTGGGCCTCGGGCATGTCGAAATAGGTCTGCAGCCAGCGCGCGCGGCCGCCCACGCCGATGAATCCCACCTGGATGCGGCTGTTGGCGCCGGGCGCGCCGCCCATGCCAAGCACGCTCGGTGGAACAAAAAGCGGCGCCGCGGCGGCGCCGGAGACGGTGGAGAGAAAATTACGTCGTTTCATGGCCCTCAGGTCCGGGTCCATTATATCTAGAGCCGGACAGTCGCGAGGCGCCCCTACTGGTTCTCCTCGATCTCACGGGAGATTTCCTCCCACTCCCGCATCAGCGCTTCGAGCGCTTCCCTGCCGGCGGCCACCAGTCCCATGAGGCGCTGCGTTTCCTCGGCGTTCTTGAAGTCGGCAAGCTCGGCTTCGTAACCGGCGATTTCGGCTTCCCACCGCGCCACCTCTTCCTCGATTTCCGTGCAGCGGTCTTGCATCTGACGGAGTTTGATCGGATTCAGGCGCTTCGCTTTGGAGACTTCCGTGGAGGCGGCCTCGGGCGTTGTATCCGGTACGGCTTCGGCCTCGGTGGCGGCTTCCATGGCCGCCGCGCTCTCCTTGCGCCGGAGATAGTCTTCGTAGTTGCCTGAATAGACGCGCACTTCGCCGTCGGCCACTTCGAACACGCGCGTGGCCAGTTTGTTGACGAAGTAGCGGTCGTGGGAGACGAATACCACCGTGCCGGTGTATTCGCTCAGCGATTCAAGCAGCACGTCCTTGGCGCGGATGTCGAGGTGATTGGTGGGCTCGTCGAGCAGCATGAAATTCGACGGCTGCATCAGCATGCGCGCCAACGCATAGCGGTTGCGCTCCCCGCCGGACAACACACCGATGGTCTTGAAAACTTCGTCCTCACCGAACAGAAAACAGCCGAGCACGGTGCGAAGTTCAGTAAGAGTGGACCGCGGCGACACCTCGCTCAGATCGTCCATCAACGTCGCGGACGTGTTGAGCTCCTTGTATTGATCCTGCGCGAAGTAATCCGGCTCGACGTTGTGGCCCACCACGTAGTCGCCGCTTGAAAGCGGCTCCACTCCAGCCAGCATCCTGATGAGCGTGGACTTGCCTGCGCCATTCACGCCCACCAGCGCCACGCGGTCGCCGCGCTCGATGATGAAGTCGACGTCGCGCAAGACCTGATGCTCGCCGTAGGACTTGCTCACGTGGCGGAACTCGGCCACTATACGGCCGCTCGGCTTGGGCTGCGGAAACGAGAAGTGGATGGTCTTCTCTTCCAGCGGGATCTCGATGCGCTCTATGCGATCGAGTTCCTTGATGCGGCTCTGCACCTGCTTGGCTTTGGTGGCCTGATAGCGGAAGCGGTTGATGAACGCTTCCAACTGCTGTATGCGTGCCTGCTGATTGCGGTACGCGGCTTCGAGCGTTGCGCGTTGTTCGGTCTTCAGTTCGATGTAGCGCGAATATCCGCCGCTGTAAAAGTGAATGCCGTGGTTCCAGATCTCTACGATGCGCGAAACGGTGACGTCCAGGAAGTAGCGGTCGTGGGAGACCAGTACGAAGGCGTAGGGATACGACTTCAGGTAGTCCTCCAGCCAGTTGCGCGCTTCCATGTCCAGGTGATTGGTGGGCTCGTCCAGAAGTAGCAGGTTGGGCTTCTCGAGCAACAGCTTCGCCAGCGCGATGCGCATCTGCCAGCCGCCGGAGAACTGTTCGGTAGGCCGCGCCCAATCCTCGCGCGAGAAGCCCAGGCCCGAAAGCACGGTGCCCACCTGCGCGTCGATGGTGTAATGGTCGCGCGAGCGAAGCTCGGTTTCGACGCGATGGAAGCGGTCGCTTACCGCGTGGTACTCCTCGCCCGAAGGGTCTAGTTCCGACATGCGGCGAGCCAGCGCTTCCAGTTCTCGCTCCATGGCCTGCACGTCGGCGAACACCGTCAGGCATTCGTCGAAGACCGTACGGCCGGAGAGCGACAGGCCGTCCTGCGGCAGGTAGCCGGCGGAAATGCCTTTGGTGGCCACCATCGTTCCGTTGTCGAGCGTGTCCAGCCCGGCCAGGACTTTCAGCAGCGTCGACTTGCCGGTGCCGTTGGCGCCCACCAAACCCGTGCGCTCCTCGGTGGTGACCAGCCAGTTGACGTTTTCAAAAAGCAGTTTGGAGCCGAATCGCTTGCCGGCGTCGGTGAGCTGAATCATTGCGCCTGCTCGCCGGCATACCCGGTGCCGCGCAGGATCCGTCCGGCTCGAACCAAAGTGGGTTTGTCGTTCTCAACCACCGGCTGCCCATTCACAAGAACCAGGTCGAACCCTTCCGAGTACTGGTGCGGGTTCTCGTAAGTGGCTTTGTCCTGGACGCGCGCAGGGTCGAACAGAACGAGATCCGCCCAGAAGCCTTCGCGGACCATGCCGCGATCGCGGAAACCGTAAACCCGCGCGGGCAGCGAGGTCATCTTGCGCACGGCTTCCTCCAGCGAGATGGTGTTGCGGTTGCGCACGAACTCGGCCAGCACGCGAGCGCGCGAACCGTAAGAGCGCGGATGCGGCTTGCCCACGCCGAACTCCCGCACGCCGCCGTCGCTGATGACGGAGGTGTTCGGATACCGCAGGATCCGCTCGACGTCCTTGATGCTCATCGACTGGTAGACCATTCCCACCCAGTCCTTCTCCATCAGTTCGAGTATGGTCTGAATCTGCCGGTCGAGCTTCTTCTTTCCGTGCTTCAAGATCGCAATTTCGGGGATGGTCTTGCCTTCGAGGGTTTTATCGAACGGGCAGCTCGACACCATGGCATAGGAGTAGTCCTTCCATCCTTTGTCCTTCAGCATCTGCTTCATCTCGCGCGCGATCCGCTGGCGGGTGGCTGGGTCGGCCAGCCGATCCTTGATCTTCTCCTTGCCGTCGGCGAGCGCCCAGCTTGGAAGGGTGATGCCGAGGTTGGTGCTTGATCGATCATATGGGTACTGGTCCACGGTCACGTCGACGCCCTCACGGCGGAACCTTTCGACCATGGCGATGGACTTGTCGCTCTCGCCCCAGTGCTTACGGTTGTCGATCTTGAAATGCGACAACTCGACGCGCATTCCGGCCGCGCGGCCCACACTCGCAGCCTCCTCAATGGCCGCCAGGACCTTCGCGCCCTCATCGCGCATGTGGCTCGCGTAGATACCGCCATACTTGGAGGCGGCCTTAGCCAGTTCGACCACTTCTTCCGTGCTCGAGTAAGTGCCGGGAATGTAGATCAGGCCTGTGGAAAAGCCGATGGCGCCGTCCCGCATGGCCTTTTCGACCACCTCGCGCATGCGGGCGAGTTCGTCCGCCGTGGCATGGCGTTCGGCCCGACCCATCACATGAATGCGAATGTCATTGTGCCCGGCGAGCGTGGCGAGGTTGATGCCGAGCCCGATCTTTTCCAGCTTGGCGAACCAGGCGGCGACGTCCACTTCCGAGTCGCCGCAATTGCCAGTGACGATCGTGGTGACGCCATCGCGCACATAATTGTCAGCGAAGGGGATCTTCTCGATGTCGCCCTCGACGTGCGTGTGCCCGTCGATGAAGCCCGGCGCGAGCACGCGGTCGTGGGCGTCAATGACGCGCTCGGCGCTCGCGCGCGACAGGTCGCCAACCGCCTCGATGCGCCCATCTTTCACGCCGACATCGGCGCGAAACCAGGGGTTGCCCGTGCCGTCCACCACCCGGGCGTTACGAATAATCATGTTGTAGTCGGCCGCATGAAGACAAAAGACGGCGAAGAAAAGTAGAACTGAGCGCATGGGAACCTATCCCAAGATTAGCAGGGAGCGGTCCTAAGCTACCGGGCCCAGGAAGAAATCGAGCGAGCGGGACAGGTAGTCGCGCAGTTCGGACCGTGGCACAACGGCATCCAGGAATCCATGCTGCAGCAGAAATTCGCTGCGCTGAAAACCTTGCGGGAGCTTCTGTCGGATAGTCTGTTCGATGACGCGCGGTCCTGCAAAGCCGATCAGCGCGCCCGGTTCGCCGATGTTGAGATCGCCCAGCATGGCAAAACTGGCCGTGACGCCGCCCGTGGTGGGGTCCGCCAGGACGCTGAGGTAGGGGATTTTGGCCGCGTCAAGCATCATGAGCGCGGCCGAGACCTTGGCCATCTGCATCAGGCTGACGGCGCCTTCCTGCATACGCGCGCCGCCGGAACTGGATACGATTACCAGCGGCTGCCGCTTGGCGATCGAGCGCTCCACCGCGCGCGTGATCTTCTCGCCCACCACGGCACCCATGCTGCCGCCGATGAACTTCAGGTCGAGCACGCAAAGCTGGATCGCGCGGCCTTTCAGCTTGCCCTCCACTGCGATCACGGCGTCCTGGCGCGAGGTTGCCTTGCGCATGTCTTCCAGCCGCTTCTTGTACGCTTTGGAATCGGAGAATTCGAGTGGATCGGTGGAGACCATGTCCCGGTCGTATTCGGTCCATTCGCCGTCCAGCAGTGCTTTCACGCGCGAGCCGGCGTCCAGCTTGAAGTGATAGCCGCACTTGGGGCAGACCTGCAGGCTCTCTTCCAGGGCCTTACGCCAGATGATCTGCCGGCATCCATCGCACTTCAGCCATAGGCCTTCGGTACGGACGTTGCGTGCGGCGTCCTCGGGAGGATTTCCCGCGATCCGGGGCTTCTTTCGGGTGAACCAGGCCATGATGACTCTCAGTACTCGATGCCTCGCTGCGCGAGGATCCCTTTCTCGAACGGATGCTTGATCTCCCGGATCTCGCTCACCAGATCGGCCGCCTCGATGAGCCTGTCTTGCGCGTTGCGTCCCGTACAGATAACGTGCAACTGCTCGGGCCGCGCGGCAAGGTCGTTGAGAACTTGATCCAGGGTGATCATGCCGTAATGTACGGCATAATTGATCTCATCCAAGATTATCATGTCGTAACGGTCCGAATGCATGGCCTCGACGGCTGCCTTCCATGCTTCCTGGACGAGCCGTATATCCTCGGCGTCGGGCTTTTCGGTCCCCACTTTGACGAAGCCGCGGCCCATGGGGCGGATCTGGAAATTCTCACCGAAAGCTTTCACCGCATCCAGTTCCCCGTAATGCCAGGATCCCTTGATGAACTGGATCATGAGCACCTTCATGCCCTGGCCCACGGCGCGCAAGGCGCTTCCCATGGCGGCGCTGGTTTTGCCCTTGCCGTTCCCTGTGAAGACGATCAGCAGCCCTCGGTGAGAATCCACCAGACCACACTAACCCGACGCCCCCGAGCGAAGCAAGACGCGGTGCTCAGCCCGCGTTCTGCCTGCTCCAGGCCCGGATCTTGCGAATCTCCTCAGCCGGGATATGCAGGAATTCGAGGAACTCCTGGTGCTCATCGGGAGCCGAGCGTTCGAACTCGGCGTGCCAGCGGTTCATATCGTCTTGCGTGAAGCCGGCGGCTTTCATAATGCTGATCCACTTTTCTTTCGTGACCACGTCGTCTCTCCCTAACGGCCGTTTGGACCGTAATAGTCTGAAAATGGCCCGTTGATGTTCCCGCAGACGCTCGATCTCGACGTCGATCTCTTTGAGCCGCCGCTTCAGCACTTCGGCGGCTCCGCCGTCCGTCCCGTCCAGCAGGCCGCGGATGTCGGCAAGCTTCACGCCGGCGTTGCGATAGACGCAGATCTGTTCGAGCCGCTCGAGGTCCTTCTTGCGGTAGGCGCGGTAATTCCCCGCGGTGCGCGAAGGCGGCTTGAGCAGCCCGATCGATTCGTAGTACAGCAGCGTACCGCGGCTGAGCGAGCAATGCCGCGCCAGTTGGGTGACAGTCAACATGGGCCAGTTCCAACTATGAACCCTACAGTTTTAGACAGGTCAAGAGATTAGTTTCTCGGCTTCCGGTAAATCCTCCGGACGGCCAACATCGCGCCAGGCGCCCTCGATGGCGTAGATGCGCACGCGCCCCGCGCGGGCCAGTATTTGTTCGACGGCCGTCGGCAACTCGTACTCGCCGCGAGGCGATTTCGGGATCGACGCCAGCTCGCCGAAAATGGACGCGCGGAAGGCGTAAAGACCCGCGCTGTTCCAATGCGTGGACGAGGTGCCCTTCGGCGGCTTCTCGATCATTTGCGTAACGATACCGTCTTTCTCATAAACGGCTGCGCCCTGCCATGGGTCGTCCACCCACTTCACGCCCGCCACGGCTTCCGTTCGCGGGTCGGATTCCAATCGCGCGGCGATACCCGCATAGTGCCTCGCGTCCACCATGATGTCGCCGAAGGTGAGCAGGAAATCCTCACTGTTCACGAATTCCCGGGCCAGCCGCGTGGCGCCGCCCGTCCCATCGAGCGTGGCCTGCACGCGGTAGGTCAGCTTCATCGGGTAGCTGCGGAAATGATTTTCGATCATTTCGCCGCGATAGCCGGTGACGACGAGCACCTCGGTGAAGCCGGCTTCTCGCAAACGGTCCAGCACGTGTTCGAGCATCGGTTTGCCGGCGATCGGGAGCATGGGCTTCGGTCGATCGTCGGTCAAGTGCTTCATTCGCGTGCCGCGCCCGGCGGCCAAAACCACGGCTTTCCTCACGAATCCACTATAATCGCCTTTTGCACATGACTTCCATGACACGAACACGATGGTGGATTCTCACCCTGCTGTTTTTCATCACCACCATCAATTACCTGGATCGCATTGTACTGAGCGTACTCATCCCCGTCATCCGCCAGGACCTGCACATCACCACCGAGCACTACAGCTACGTGACTGGTGCTTTCCAGATGGCTTACACCATCGGATTCATCTTCATGGGGCGGCTGATCGACCGTTACGGCACACGTTTGGGTTACTCAGTAGCCATCGCCTTCTGGTCGGCGGCGGCCATGCTGCACGCCTTGGTGCGTTCGACGGTTTCTTTGGCTTTCTGGCGCGCCATGTTGGGGCTCGGGGAATCGGGGAATTTCCCGGCGGCGGTCAAAGCCGTGACCGAATGGTTCCCCAAGAAAGACCGGGCGCTTGCCACGGGCCTGTTCAATGCCGGGACCAATGTGGCTTCAATGGTTGGTCCACCGATATTCGTGTGGATGAACGCCAACTTCGGCTGGCGCGGGAGTTTCGCCATCACGGGCGGCTTGGGCTTTGTATGGCTCATACTCTGGGTGCTGCTGTACCGCTTGCCGGAGATGCATCCGCGCGTGAACCAGGCCGAACTCGACTACATCCACAGCGATGGGCCCGAGGCCAAAACCCAGTCCAAGATGGGCTGGGGCGCTGTGCTGCGTTACAAGCAGACCTTCGCTTTCGCATTGGCCAAGTTCCTCACTGATCCGGTATGGTGGTTCTACCTTTTCTGGCTGCCCCCATATCTGTACGACGTGCGCAAGTTTAATCTGGAGGAAATCGCCTGGGCGCTGCCCGCCATTTACCTGATGGCTGATTTCGGCAGCGTGATGGGAGGGTGGCTCTCCGGTCATTTCATCCGCATTGGCTGGACCAATGCCCGGGCGCGCAAGGTGACTATGGCGTTGTCCGCGTGCTTGATGCCGATTGCTGCCACGGCCGTGCTGGTACCGAATGCCGTCGTAGTGGTGCTGCTGATGAGCCTCGCCACGGCGGGACACCAGGCTTGGTCGGCGAATCTTTATACCACGACCACGGACGTCTTCCCCAAGCGCGCGGTCGCTTCGGTGACCGGCATCGGAGGCTGCGCCGGCGGGTTGGGCGGCGTGATCATTTCGTCACTGGTGCCCGGCTTCGTCATCGCGCATTTCGGATATAAGCCCGTCTTCCTGATGATGGGCGTCCTGCACCTCACGGCTCTCTTGTTCGTACACACGATGATGGGCGAAATGAAGCCCATCGAAGAGTAAGCCGGGCTGCGGTAATATGGACAGATAACGCGCAAAGGGACTTCGTTATGGCTCAACATTCCAGGATTATTCTTGACACCGACTTGCCGGGCGTCACGCGCCGCGCCCGTGGCAAGGTGCGGGATGTCTACGAGATCGACGGCAAGATCCTGATCGTCGCCACGGACCGCATTTCGGCGTTCGATTACATTCTGCCCACCGGCATCCCCGATAAGGGCCGCGTGCTGACACAACTTAGCGTGTTTTGGTTCGACTTCCTCGGATCTTTGGCGCCCAACCATTTCGTGACGGCCAACGTGGATGAGTACCCGGACCCACTGCCGCGCTATCGCGACCAACTCGAAGGCCGCTCGATGCTCGTGAAGAGCGCCCGGATGGTGAATGTCGAATGCGTCGCGCGCGGCTATCTGTCCGGCTCGGGATGGAAAGAGTACCAGAAGAGCCAGAGCGTGTGCGGCGTGGCGCTGCCGCCCGGCCTCAAGGAAAGCGACAAACTGCCAGAGCCGATCTTTACGCCGTCCACCAAGGCGCAGAGCGGCCATGACATGAACATTTCCATGCAGCAGGCCGCGGACATGGTGGGCGCCGGGACCGCCGAGAAGTTGCGTAGCCTCACGCTCTCCATTTACACGCGCGCGGCCGAGTATGCCCTCGAGCGCGGCATCATTATCGCCGACACGAAGTTCGAATTTGGTTTCGCCGACGGCGAGTTGATCCTCGCCGACGAAGTGCTCACGCCGGACTCGTCGCGTTTCTGGCCGCTTGCCAGTTACAAGCCGGGCGGCGCGCAGCCTTCCTACGATAAGCAGTACGTCCGCGATTACCTGGAGTCGATTCGCTGGAACAAACAACCGCCCGCGCCTCCCCTGCCGGAAGATGTCGCCGCCAAAACCAGCGAGAAGTACAAGGAGGCGTACCGGGTTCTTACCGGGAAGGACTTGTGAACTGGCTGGACGTTGTACTGGGGATCATTCTGGCTGCGTCGGTCGTGGCCGGACTCGCCAAGGGGTTGGCGCGTACAATAGTCGGCTTTGCCGCCTGCGTGATTGGCTTGCTTTGCGGTTTGTGGCTTTACGGAACCGCCGGCTCTTTCCTGCTTCCGTATGTGAGCTCGCACGGCATCGCCAACTTCATCGGCTTCCTGCTGGTTTTTGTCGGGACCATGGCCTTCGGCGCCCTGCTGGGCCGAATGCTTGCCGTATTGTTCAAGTGGGCAGGCTTGGGCTGGCTGGACCGGCTGGCCGGCGGCGTGTTCGGGTTGGTGCGC
>ENA-UOYA01000767-UOYA01000767.1-activated-sludge-metagenome-genome-assembly--contig:-NODE-767-length-38376-cov-7.260092_pt1 | contig 38376 bp, 34 predicted proteins | sample MGYA00238163_ERZ764804 | MGnify/ENA primary metagenome ERZ764804 (study PRJEB28919, sample SAMN05720223) | activated sludge metagenome | isolation source: Anaerobic digester | place: Hong Kong...
GAATCAATAGAATATTATGCAACAATACTTATGTATACGGGCAAGATAATCGGAAGAATGCTTCAAAAACATCCTTGCCCCAGCTTAATGCTCCGTGATTTGCAAGCAGAACGCCGTTATGTGTTTTGCAGTATGGTGCAATTGAATCAGGAACCTCCTGACTGCCGGGTGTAGCATAATGTGCTATAGGAACTGAGCCCAGCTGTACAACTGCTTCAGGAAGAACTGCTCTGTCAAGACTTATTCCTGCAATAGCAAAAGATGTTGCAACCATTGGATGCGCATGGGTAACAGCCATTACATCTGGATTTTCGTTATATACCCGGAAATGCATTTTAACTTCAGATGACGGCTTGCGGTTTCCCATAAGTATCTTCCCGTTTAAGTCCATCTTTACAAGCATATCAGGCGTCATAAAGCCTTTAGAAACTCCTGTCGGAGTTGTCCATATGGTATTGGGTCCGACCTTGCAGCTTATGTTGCCATCATTTGCTGCAACAAAGCCTTTCATATACATTCGCTTTCCGATTTCAATGATAGCTTTTTTAGCTTCAAAATCAGACATATATTTAACATTTTGAATTGTAATCATGTTAAAATCACCCTTTTCACTCCTTTATGCAATTTATTTATGTATAACAGGCGTAAAAGCGGTAAATACGCCTGTTATACATTATTCAAGTGTGTTGCCGGTAAATTAAATATGTTGTTTTTTGTGTTTTTGATGATTTTTTTGATAATTTTAAGAAACTATATTTACTTTTGAAAAAAAATATGTAATAATAATTGTAATGTAGCTTGGTTTTATAATTGTAATGCGTTTGTTTTTATAGGAATGCTGTGAATTCTATTAAATAAAACCACAACAACACACTTAGAATTGGGGTAATATTATGCTTGCTGTTACCAGAAAAGCCAAAATCAAAGAAATCATATCTGAAAAAAAAAGCGTTGTTGTTTCCGAACTTGCTGAAATGTTTTCTGTAACTGAGGAAACTATCCGAAGGGATCTGAAAGCCTTTGAAGATGAAGGCTTTTTAACAAGAACCTACGGCGGAGCATTCATTCAGGACGGTGTTCAGAATGAAGTTGAATTATCCGTCCGTGAAACTGCGTATACGGACAGCAAGCAGCTTATTGCCGAAAAATGTGCTGAAATCGTACATAACGGCGATTCTATTTTTCTTGATGCCTCCACAACAGCCCTTTTTATTGCAAAGGCAATATGTAATATGCGTATTACTGTTGTTACAAATTCCTTAAAGGTAATTAATCTTCTTGCCGAATATTCAAATATTCATCTTATAATAATAGGCGGTCTTTTTGCACCCAACAATATGTCATTCATAGGAAGAGGAGCTTTACAAGCTCTTGATAATTATTATGTTGACAAAACCTTTATGTCATGTCGCTCCCTTTCAATGGAACATGGTATAACTGATTCAAATGAATCAATGTCCGAAATAAGACGCAAACTTCTTACAAGAAGCAGCAAGGTTTACGTTGTTGCTGATTATTCCAAATTTGATAAGACATCGTTCTTAAATATATGCGATTTTAATGATATCTGCGGAATAATAACGGATAAACATCTTAACCGGAACTGGCTTGATTTTCTCAGTGAACACAGCGTTGTTTATTATGAATGCGGCACTAAACAGCAGTAATTATAGCGGAGGTAATTTCCTTATGCGGAAAATTATCTCCGCTTTGTATTTTTACTTAGCTGCTTTTGCAGCTTCTTTTTTTGCAAAAATTTCTTTCAGCGATTCAGAGTATGGCGCTCTTGCAATTCCATATTCAGTTACTATTCCTGCAATAAGGTCATTGTCAGTTACATCAAAGCAAGGATTAAATACCTTTACTCCATCAGGTGCCATACGGTTTTTATACCACATTTCTGTAACCTCTTCTGCAGGTCTTTGCTCAATGTGAATATCTGCACCAGTCTTTGTATTTAAATCTATTGTTGAAGTCGGAGCACATATATATACAGGAACATTGTATCTCTTTGCAACAGTTGCAACAACAGAAGTACCGATTTTATTTGCTGTATCACCATTTGCTGCAACTCTGTCGCAGCCTACAAATACTGCGTTTACCCAGCCATTTTTCATGACTGTTGCTGACATATTATCGCAAATAAGTGTTACATCTATTCCTGATTCATGCAGCTCATATGCAGTAAGTCTTGCGCCCTGAAGAAGAGGTCTTGTTTCATCAGCAAAAACTCTAAAATTATAGCCTCTCTCCTGTCCTAAATACATAGCAGCGGTTGCTGTTCCGTATTTTGCTGTTGCAAGCTGACCTGCATTGCAGTGTGTTAAAAGTCCATCACCCGGTTTAACAAGAGTAAGTGCATATTCGCCTATCTGCTTGCATACCCAGATATCCTCTTCCTTTATAGCAACCGCTTCCTTATGAAGAATTTCTTTAAGCTCAGCTACAGACTTGTCTGAATTTGCCTTAACAACATCATCCATTCTGTTCAATGCCCAGAAAAGGTTTACTGCGGTAGGACGTGCCGATGCAAGATATTCCTTTGCCTTAATAAACTGTGCATAGAAATCCTCGTATGTATCAGCCTGTATTTCCTTAGCCGCAAGATAAATTCCTATTGCAGCAGCAACTCCGATTGCCGGAGCTCCTCTTACCTGCAAAAGATAAATTGCAGTCCATATATCCTTCTGATTTGTAAGAGTCAGTATCTCTGTTTTATACGGAAGCTGTGTCTGGTCAATAATGACCAGTGCACTTTTTTCGTCATCAAGAGCTACTGTTTCATAGTCCATAATTGATTTCTTTTCGCTCATTTCAGGTTTCCTTTCTTATATGTACCGCATATGTCAAATCCCATATGCGGCAGAATATTATCAAAATTTTGCGATAGCAGCTTCAATTGCCTTTCTATAATCCTTGCCGGATTTAAAGTTATCCCTGTTCATTATATAATCCTTTGCAAGGGTAATAACAATTCTTTCTGCTCTTGCACGCTTTGATTCATCAGGTATTGTTGTTATATCCTTAACATTTGCCATGCCGACTGTACGTCTAATTGATTCAAGCCCTGCAACAGCTGCTGTATCTGAAAGAACTGTTCCAAGATACCATTCCATAAAGCCTTCAGTTTTTGCCATGACATCTTTAACATTATCCTCAAAAGCCTTCTTAAACTTTACAATAAACCTATCTACAATCTCTTCAATTGTATCAATAATCCAATTACAGTAATCTGCTCTCTGTTCTGCATCCTCAATGGTTGCGTCAGCATTGCACCAAGCAAAGAACATATTTGCAATAACATTACCGATATCGTAACCCATTGGACCATAAAATGCAAATTCAGGGTCAAATATATAAGTATGCTCCTTATTAATGAAAATCGAACCTGTATGCAGGTCACCATGGATAAGTGACTGTGCGTTGTTCATAAATTCAAATTTGAGCTTTGCAGCTTCAAGGTGAAGTGCTTTGTCATCATAAAGCTCTTTCCTAACAAATTCAGCATTCGGAGAAAATACGTTATTTCTGTGGTTATAGTCAATAAAAGGCTCGCTATATACAAGATCTTCAGAAATTTCACAAAGGTCAGGATTGATAAAGCTCTTTACATTAGTCTTTTTATCTTTATGATTCATAACAACATCAGTTGAAAGAAGAAGTGAATTTACAAGAAAAGTTGTTATTTGATCTGCAAAAAGAGGAAACTTTTCATGATTCATAAGAGCTTTTCTCATAATTGTATGACCAATCATGTCCTCCATAACCATTGCGCACATAACCTCGTCATAAAGATATACCTCCGGAACAAGCCCCGGAGCATATTTTGCCTGAATTCCGAGAATTTTTGCTTCAATTCTTCCTCTGTCCGTTGAAAGCTTCATTTCAGCAGAAATTCTTGTTGCTTCTCCTGCCTGCTTAACTATAATTGATTTACCTGTATTTGTATCAACGAGTCTGAATACATAATTCAGATTACCGTCGCCGATTTCCTTGCATTCAAATTTTGCATCAGCCGGGAAAAACGAAAGCTTTTCCTGAACATACTCTGCAACGTCATCGGTTTTCAATAAAAAATATTTATTAAAACGTGACATACTTATAACCATCCTTTCAGATATCCTGACGTATTCTACAATGTTTAGTATTTCCTGCCCTCTCGTATTTTCGATTTAAGCTTGTGATTGTTCCCCGAGAGAAACGGGAGGATATTTCTCTCGGGGAGTACTGTATATTGAATTTTGGAATATAGCTTAAAAATTTTAATTGTTCTTTTTCTGAGAATATGTGAGTGCCAATGCTATAGCAAGAACGCCGCCCTTTACAATATCCATTGCAAAGTAAGGAACAGACATCATGATAAGTCCGTTTTCAAGAAGTCCTACAAGAACCGCTCCTGCAAGAGTACCAATTGCATTCGGCTTTCCTGCACCAGCAACCGAGAAACCGATATATGCCGCCGCAACAGCAGGCATGAGGTAAGCAGCACCCGCATTAACCTGAGCAGTTCCTACACGGGCAGCTATGAAAACACCGCCCAGCGCTGCAAATATCGATGAAAGAAAATATGCAAGAATCTTATATTTGTTTACTGGAATTCCCGAAAGTCTTGCGGCTTCAGGATTTCCGCCTACAGCATACATATATCTGCCATGCTTTGTGTAGTTAAGGAAGAAGAATGCAAATGCAACAACTGCAAGCATTATTATGATAAGCCATGGTTCTTTACCCATTGCACGGAATGCTGCCGGAACAAGACCTTTTGAAGCTTCACCGTTCGGCCTTACCATACGTTCGGTAATAGCACCACCGTTTGAATAGGTCATTGCAACGCCCTGGAACATGAACATTACTGAAAGTGTGGCTACCATGTCAGGTATTCTAAGCTTTACAATAAGAATACAGTTTATAAATGCAACAACTAGACAAATTATAAGCGTAAGGAATATTGATACACCCATATTGATGTTATACCATACAAACATGGTCATAATCAGAAAGTCTGCAAAGTTTGCTGTTGCACCAATCGAGAGGTCCATACCGTTTACCGCAAGCGAAAAGGTAAGGCCTATTGCTATAATTGCGGTAATTGAAATGCTTCTAAGGATTGTAATCATGTTGTTTCCGGTCAGAAAGATACTGGAATTAGTAGCCTTGTTCCAGTTGCCAAAAGTAAAAACTATGAACAGTAACAAAATAGTGAGAAGGGTTCCCCATTTTGTTATGAACTCCATAACTTTTTTTCCGCCTGCATTATTATTTGCAGACAAAGTTTTTCCACTCATTTTAATTGCCTCCTGTTGACAAGTAAAGTAATTCTTTTTCATCAGTGTCTGCAACGTTCAGTTCTTTTGTAATCTGACCGTCATACATCACATATACCCTGTCTGCAATAGTCAGTATCTCCTGAAATTCGCAGGAAGCATATATTACACCTTTTCCCTGCTCAACAAGCCTTTCAATAAGGTCATACATATCCCTTTTTGCTCCGACATCTATTCCCTTTGTAGGCTCATCAAAAATGTAAATTTCAGATTCAGAATTAAGCCATTTTCCAAGAACAACCTTCTGCTGATTTCCTCCGGAAAGTAGTGCTACAGTCTGATTTTCCGACGGGGTTTTTATTCCGAGATCTGTAATCATCTGACAGGCATCTTTCTTTTCCTTCTTTCTGTTAACAACAGAAAGAAAACCAGTATATTTCTTCATTGCGGCAACGCTTATGTTAGAATAAACAGGGTCGGTAATAAGAACGCCCTCTTTACGCCGTTCCTCAGGAACAAGCGCAAAGCCCTGCTTTACGGCCGCATTGGGATTTTTATATTTAATTGTTTTACCTTTCATTTTTACAGTTCCGCCGCTTTGTTTAAACGCAGCGAAAAGAGTTTTGCAGAGTTCTGTTTTCCCTGCGCCTACAAGTCCGGCAATACCAACTATTTCTCCTCGTCTTACAGTCATATTAATGTTTTTAACTCTGCCCTCAGCTTCTGTAAGACCGTTGACTTCAAGGAGTGTTTCACCGATTTCAACCTGTTTTTTATTATAGTTATCATCAAATTTGCGTCCAAGCATCAGTTCAACAATTTCCTTTGTCTGAAGCTCGGGAGTGATAGGCATATCCTTTACAACCTTGCCATCTCTCATAACCGTTATAGTTTCACAAATTTCAAACAGCTCATTAAGTCTGTGTGAAATAAATACAACCGCAACGCCTTCTTTTGCAAGCTCCCGCACTATACGGAACAGCTCTTCCGTTTCCGAATTTGAAAGCGGAGCAGTAGGCTCGTCAAGAATAAGCAGACGACATTTTTCAACAACACATCGTGCAATAAGTACCATTTGTTTCTGTGCAAGAGTAAGCTCAGAAACTATTTTATTTACATCAAGCTTTACATTAAGCTTGTCAAGGGTTTTCTTAGCAGTTCTTTTGACCTCAGACCAGTTAATCAGCTGCTTTTTACCCATATTATTAACAATTACGTCAAACATAACGTTTTCAGCAACTGTAAGATAAGGGATCAGGGCAGTGTCAACTTCCTGATATACTATTTCAATGCCCAGATCCTTTGCGTTTTTGGGAGAACGAATTTCAACCAAATCCCCATCAACGAAAACTTGACCTGTATAATGTGCATTGGCACCTGCCAGCACCTTCATAAGAGTTGATTTCCCTGCACCGTTAGCACCGATAAGCGCATGTATTTTACCGCCGGTCAGATCAAAATTCACATTGCTAAGCGCCTTAACTCCCGGGAACTCAAGCGAGATGTCCCGCATTTCAAGTTTTAATTCTTTCATAAAATATGACCATCCTTATTTGATGTTCCGTACTTTTCCGAAAAATATCGGAAAAGTACGGGACTCATCATCTGAAATCAATACTTCAGACTTAACTTTTTAATAAGATTACTTAGCAAACTTTGCACGGAGTGCATCCATCCAGTCAAGGTTAAATGATGAATCTGTTGAAGCATCGCCCCAGCCAGGAACAACTTGGCTTAATGTTGACATTGAGGTATCAGCTTTAAGGTCATCTGTCTTTATGCTGCTTGCAGAAAGATTATAGTAATCCGGTGTGTCAACGCCTGCAAACTTGGAAGCAAGGAGTCTCATATCAACGATACCGATGAGCTTAGGGTCAACAGCTGCTGTTGATCTCCAAACTGTGTTGTTTGTACGCATAAGGTTGATATCATCATTTGAAACGTCGATTGTGTACATTGGGATATCTGTACGTCCTGCATCGTTAAGAGCCTGAAGAACACCCTTTGCAAGCTCGTCATAACAGCCCCAGATTCCGTCTACTGAACCCTCTGGATACTTAGGAAGAATTGCTGCAGTCTTATTTGTCATATCACCTCTTGCGTTAGCTGTATCTGAAGGAGCAATAACTTCAAGAGTCTGAATTTTTCCATCAGCTTCATACTGCTGATAAACTGCATTACGTCTGTCAAGAGGAGGTATGCCAGGGCCCATGAATGTCTTGAGAACCTTCATAGGAAGCTGTCCTCCCTTTGCCTGATATTCATCAAGCATTGAGTCAAGTGAAAGCTGTGCAAGTGCCTGGTCATCCTGAGCGGTTGAGGTTACACCTTCGAGAAGTTCACCGTTAGCATCTCCTCCCTTAAGAGGCATACTATCGAATGTTACTACTTCGATTCCCTTGTCTCTTGCAGGCTTGAGCATATCATATGTGTATGAAAGCTGGCCGTGTGAAAGTATTATTCCATCATATCCCTTAGAAATACACTGTGCAACAACTTCCTGAGTTTTTGCATCGTCACCGTCAGTTACGTATGTATCAACTGTGAAACCGAAGCTTTCACCCTCTGATACACATCCGTCAAGGAACTGCTGAGTATGGTCGCCTGCTGCAAGGTTACGAACAACCGCAACTTTTTTGCCTTCAAGCTTTGTAAGATCAATATCACCTGTTGACGCAGAAGCTGATGTTGTGTCCTCTGTTTTTGTTGTTGCCGCAGTAGTTGTAGCCGCAGTAGTTGTTTCTGTTGCAGTGCCGCCTGTTGAACCACAGCCTGCAAACATTGCAGATGCAAATACCAATGATGAGATAAGTGCCAAAAGTTTTTTCATTTAAAATCCTCCTTCAATAAATGGAAATTGGTATGTCTGTTTATACCGCATTTGTGTGGTATCTTTTTTTGTGTATCTACATAATAGCACCGCCTTATGTATTTTGCAAGAGTTTTGTTTGATTATTTTTGATTTTTTCCGTTATAAACATGTACATCACTTATTAATTGTGCAATATCTACAATAATAGTTTAGTGTGGTGAAATATTATAGCCAAAAAGTTAAAGTTGATTTTTGATTTATTTTTAAATTTAATTTTAAGCCTTTAAAAAACCACACAAAACAACATTTGATATAATACTAAATACTATTAACATTATTTTTTGTAAGCGTAGCAATCAACAGAATGATAATGATTGACTAACAAAAATCTACTAACAGCTATTTTTAGTTTTCGTAAAATTTATATTGCAAGAAGTGAAAATATATTGTATAATATTTAGTTGTATAAACAATAGCGGGGGTGATGTTATGATTGTAAGACAGGAAAAAAAACATCCTAAATTCAGAATATCTGTTGTTTTCATAATAATTCTGCTAAGCTTCGCAGGCTGCTTTCTTTATTATATGAAAAGCAGTAATCTCTCTGATTTGACCGAAAATGACAATGTAAGTCAGGAAGCAGTTGCATATATTACATCTGAAACAGAATATGAAAATCAGCAAAAAATTAACAATCCTATTCCGAAAAGCGAACCTGTAGAAAGTGAATATTTAAATGACTGCATTTTTATCGGCGATTCTATAATAAGCAATCTTGCAAAATACGGATTGATTCCTGAGAGAAGCATTATGAAAGCTGATAACACAGGCTTATCCGAAATAAACAATGCCACAGTTGAAATTAAAGGTGAAAAATTCAGTTTATTTGAAACATTAAAAAAATCAAAAGTCAAAAATGTATATATTATGCTTGGTTCTGATGATATTGCAAGAATGACTAACGAATCAATGCTGAACGAGTATGGTTCATTTATTAAAACAGTTTCAGGCGAAAATCCCGACAAAATTATATATGTTATTTCAATTCCGCCGGTTACTGTCAATAAAGAAAACGACAGAGCCTCTCCTGTTCTTAATACGGCAATCGATTCTTATAATGCCGGCTTGCTTAAACTAGCAAATGAAAACAACATTTGCTACCTTGACTTAAATGCAGCTTTAAAATCAAGCGACGGCAAACTTTTATCTGAATTTTCAGAAAGTGACGGATATAATATTAACGAAAGCGGAAAACAAAAAATTATAGAGTATATTTTATCCCATACATATCAAAAATAAAGGAAGTTTTTTAATGAAGTATTTTAAAGCTATTTTATCGTTTCTTTTAATCTCAGTTATCTTCACATCATGTTCGTCTGACAGTAAAGATGTTGATTTTGAACCGTCAGAAGCTGTCAATGAAATTATTTCTACGGTGGAAATGTCCTCAATGGCTGAAGTTGGCAGCGACAGACTCAACAGCTATATCGACATCGACCAGTCTGAAATTGAAAAGTATTCAATGTATATATGCGGTTCGGGAGGCTTTGCCGATGAAGTCGCTGTGTTTAAAATGAAATCCGAAGATTCCGCCGCAAAGCTGAAGGAACTGTTTACACAAAGAATTGAAAAAAGAAAAGCTGATTTTAAAGACTATAACCCGGATGAGTATACAAAGCTTGGAAATGCTCTTATTTCTGTTAAAGGAAAATATGTCTTTGTTTCTGTAACGGGTGACAATGATACAGCACAATCAATATTTCTTAAATACTATAACAAATAAACAAGCAGGTGATGTATAGTGATAGCAGAAAGCGTTGCAATGTTATTAGTTATTTCCCTTGTTGCAGTCCTTTATTTAAGAAGCAGAAAAAATTATGCGCTTGCAACCATTCCTCTGCTAATCCTGCCAATTGCCAACATTGCCGCAAATCTTCTGACCGCTAAAATTATTCTGATTATTCCGGCTGATTTTTTTACGGTATATTCGGCAATAATTGTTATAGCTGCCGTACTGTCAGGTTTTGTTGCAGGAATGTCATCAAATAAGTTTAAAAAGAAAAGTACTCGTGCACTGTATGTGTCAATGTCGCTAATTTTTAATATTACTCTTGCCGCAATTCTTGTCTATAATATGTTTATTTCAATTTATGGGCATCGTTATGCTTGACAACTGATTAATCTTATGGTATCATGTTAACAATTAATAGTATAAAAGCTGTGATAAGAACAAGTATCCTGCATAATTCCGCAAAAGAGAGCCTTTGGTTGGTGTGAAAAGGCGCAGAACTGCAGGTGAATACATCTTTGAGCTTATTTCCCGAACCATTTTCAAGTAGGGATATACGTTATCCGCACGTTACAGCGGCTATGAGGTCAGTATTATTTATGCTGATAAATTGAGGTGGTACCACGGTTTTTCGTCCTCTGACAGTTTTTCTGTCAGAGGTTTTTTATTGTAGCAAAATAAATTTGTAAGGAGATTAGCGTGAAAAATAAATTTTCACGCAGCTATTTGTTCCTTTTCTGCAAAAACACAGCAGAAATTTTGCTTCGCAAAAACAGAACAAATAGCAGAAAGGAATGGGGATTTTATGACACTGTTTGAAGAATTTAAACGCCGCGGACTTATTGCACAGCTAACGCATGAAAAGGAAATTGAAGAGCTGCTTAACAACGAAAAGGTTGCTTTCTATATAGGCTTTGACGCTACCGCAGACAGCCTGCATGTAGGCCATTTTCTCCAGCTTGTTGTTATGAAGCATATGCAGAAAGCCGGTCATAAGCCTATTGCCCTGCTTGGAACAGCAACAACAATGATTGGTGACCCTACCGGAAAAACCGATATGCGTCCAATGCTTACCGTTGAACAAATTAATCATAATGCAGAATGCTTTAAGAAGCAAATGTCAAAGTTTATTGATTTTTCCGACGGAAAAGCTGAAATTGTCAAAAACGGTGATTGGTTTCTTGATATGAAATACATTTCCTTCCTGAGAGATGTTGGAAGATATTTTTCCGTAAATCAAATGCTGACATATGAATGCTATAAAACAAGGCTTGAAAATGGCCTTTCTTTCCTTGAATTTAACTATATGCTTATGCAAAGCTATGACTTTCTGCACCTGTATCAGACAAAGGGTGTTAAGCTTGAGCTTGGTGGAAATGACCAGTGGAGCAATATGCTGGGCGGAGTTGACCTTGTAAGACGTGTTGAACAGGGTAACGCTTATGCTATGACGTTTACTCTTCTTACTACCAAAGAGGGCAAGAAAATGGGCAAAACCGAAAAAGGTGCTCTCTGGCTTGACGCTGAAAAGTGTTCGGTTTATGATTTTTATCAGTACTGGAGAAATGTCAGCGATGACGATGTTATAAACTGTCTGAAGCTGCTCACTTTTATCCCCATTGAAGAAATCGAAGAAATGGAACGCACAATGACTGGTGCAGAACTTAACAAGGCAAAGGAACTGCTTGCTTTTGAAGTAACCAAAATGGTTCACTCTGAAGAAGAGGCTGTAAAGGCTCAAGATGCAGCAAGAAAGGTTTTTTCAGGCTCAGGAAACAGTGATGATATGCCTACCACCGAAATTCCTTCGTCAGAGCTTACCGATGGCTCAATCTCAATACTTGACCTTCTTGTAAAAACAGGACTTGCTCCATCAAAGGGCGAAGGCAGGCGTCTTGTTCAGCAGGGCGGCATTTCTGTTAATGATGTTAAAATATCCGATTCAACAGAATTAATTAAAATAAGTGATTTTGTTATAATAAGAAAAGGCAAGAAAATTTATCACAAAGCTGTTATTATATAAAGCACAAAAGCTCTCTTCAATAATCATTTGAAGAGAGCTTTTAAGATTATATGCAAGAACGATAAGCACTCTTGGGAGCAGAATTTTTATAAATACTGCTGTAAAGTCTGTATCCTCCTGATAAATTATAACATTCAAAACCATTTTGCGATAAAATTCTGCATGCAATATGTCCCCTCAGACCAATCTGACAGGTAACATAAACTGGTTTGGATTTATCAAGCATATCTAAATTTTGGCGTAGTTCATCAACAGGTATATTTATAAATCCGTCAATTTTGCCTCTGCTGTACTCCATTTTTGTCCTCACATCAAGAAGCGTAACATTCTTATCACATGGCAGTGTCCCAATATCGTGCCAATGAACCACCTTGGTCAAGCCTGTAAGAATATTTTCCGCAACATATCCTGCCATGTTTACAGGGTCCTTTGCAGACGAAAACGGCGGAGCATATGCCAGCTCAAGCTCTGTAAGGTCATACACTGTCATATTTGCTCTGATAGCCGATGCTAAAACATCAATACGCTTGTCCGTTCCATCATATCCGACTATCTGTGCACCTAAAAGCCGTCCGTTATCCCTATCAAAAATAATTTTAATAGACATATTTAATGCTCCAGGGTAATACGTTGCATGTGAAGCTGAATAAGTGAACGATTTTTCATAATTAAGGTTAAGCTCTTTTGCTTTCAGCTCTGTAATACCAGTCGTTGCTACAGTAAGGTCAAAGCACTTTAGAATCCCTGTACCCTGCGTTCCTTTGTATGTTCTGTCAATTCCGCATATATTGTCAGCGACAATTCTTCCCTGCTTATTTGCTGGTCCTGCAAGAGGAATATATCCTTTTTGTCCTGTTACAAAATCAGTAATTTCAACAGCATCTCCTACTGCATAAATATCCTTTTCCGATGTAAGCATATGTTCATCAACAATTATTGCACCCCGACTGTTTACATTAAGACCTGCATTCTTAGCAATTGAAGTATCAGGACGAACTCCGACTGACATAATTACCATATCAGCAAATAATTCTTCGTTACTTAACGTTATTTTTAAACCTGTACCACTGTCAGCAATTGATTTAACACCGTCATTCAAAATTAGTCTGACACCCTTTTGACGTATATGATTATGAACATCACAAGCCATATCAAAGTCAAGCGGTGCAATAACATGATCCGCAAATTCTACAATTGTAACATCAAGTCCTGCATTATAAAGGTTTTCAGCCATTTCTATGCCAATATATCCGCCGCCTACTACAACAGCACTTTCAGGCTTATTGTTTTCTATATATTCCCTGATTTTATAGGTATCTGGTATATTTCTCAATGTAAAAACCTTATCATTTTCAAAGCCGTCGATATTCGGCCTTACTGGCTCTGCTCCCGGTGAAAGAACTAATTTATCATAACCTTCCGTATATATTTTCCCGGATTCGCTATCCCTTACCTCCACAGTCTTATTTTTGGGATTAATAGAAATAACTTCACTGTTTATTCGTACATCAACATTAAAACGTGCATTAAAGCTTTGCGGTGTCTGAAGCGTAAGTGCTGATTTTTCAGTAATATCTCCGCCAATATAATATGGCAACCCACAGTTTGCAAATGATATATATTTTCCACGCTCAAACATTATAATTTCCGAATGCTCATCAAGTCTGCGAAGTCTTGCAGCTGCTGAAGCTCCTCCGGCTACACCGCCGACAATTAATATTTTACTCATACATATCCACCCTTTCATGTTTTATTCATTATATTCCAAAATTGTATGATTTTCTGTGATTAAATCACAAATAAATTATTCTTTAACATATTATTATACTGATTGACAATTAATATGCTTTTATGATATTCTGTAATATATAGATATAATCGGAGGATAATTATATGAGATGTCCGTTTTGCGGATTTGAAGATACAAAGGTAATTGATTCACGACCTGCCGAAGGGAAAAAACGCCGCAGACGTGAATGCACTAACTGCGGAAAAAGATTTACTACCTACGAGTCCGTAGAAATGCCTCTGCTTCTTGTAATGAAAAAGGATAATTCTTTTGAGCCGTTTGACAGAAATAAGCTGATAAGAGGACTTACAAGTGCCGTTAAAAAACGCCCTGTTTCAATAGAAAACATTACTCAGATTGTCGATGGCATTGAAAGCTACTATGCCAATAAAATGCAAACACAAACCACTTCCTCAGAAATCGGAGATATGGTTTTAACGGCTCTGAAAAAAATAGATCACGTTGCTTATGTTCGTTTTGCGTCTGTTTATAAGGATTTTACGGACGTTGAAAGCTTTATAAGCATTATTTCCGAGCTTAAAAATGACAACAATAATTAATACTATGCTGATTTACTATTTATACAATTTTCTTTGTTAGTATTGCTATTTGTATATTTATTTTTCACTTTTTTGTTACTGAACAAAAAAGCAATAAATGCCGAAACTGCCCCTATTGCAATAACAGCTGCAAATGATATGACTTCAGCATTAAACGCAAATGCCGACACAATAATAGCCGTAATAATCATTAATATAATTTTTCCTTGCATATTAATTATAATCCCCTTTTTGTTCATATTAAAACGTATGTGTTCAAAATTATGCTGTCAAATTATTATAGAACATTTATTTCGACTTGTCAATAGTTTTGCGATAAATTTTCGAAATAAATGTTTTATTTTTCTCTTTACAAAAAACTAACGTTTGTGTATAATAATACTATAAGAAACAAAGGGGAGTTTGGATATGGAGCTTATTGATAAACTAAAAACATTGGCTATGTCAGCAAAATATGATGCAGCCTGTACCTCAAGCGGTGTTGACCGTGATAACAAAACAGATGGAATAGGCAATGCAGCTTCCTGTGGAATTTGTCACAGCTTTGCGGCTGACGGCCGCTGCATATCCCTGCTGAAAGTGCTAATGACAAATTACTGCATTTACGATTGCAAATATTGTATAAATCGAATCAGCAATGATGTACCCAGAGCAAGATTTACTCCGGATGAGCTTGCTGATATTACCATTAATTTTTATAAAAGGAACTACATTGAAGGACTTTTTCTAAGCTCAGGAATTATAAAAAATCCCGATTATACCTGTGAGCAAATGATTGAAACTCTTTCAATACTTAGAAACAAGTATAAATTTAACGGATATATTCATGCAAAAGCTATTCCGGGAGCAGACAGCGAGCTTATATCTCGCCTGGGTATGCTTGCTGACAGAATGAGCGTTAATATAGAGCTTCCATCGCAAAAAAGTCTTAATATGCTTGCTCCGGATAAATCCAAGCATTCTATTCTCTTGCCTATGCAACAAATAACAACAAGAATCAAGGAAAACTCCACAGAAATAGTCAAATATAAAAAAGCGGATAAATTTGCTCCTGCAGGTCAAAGTACACAAATGATTATCGGCGCTACTCCTGATACTGATTTTCAGATACTCAGGCTTTCTGAAGCATTGTACAAAAAGTATAGTTTAAAGCGTGTTTTTTATTCCGCTTATATTCCTGTTGGAGATCAAAAGCTTCTTCCTCCTGCCGGAACCAAGCCGCCACTTCTCCGAGAACACAGATTATATCAGGCTGACTGGCTAATACGCTTTTACGGCTTTGAATCAGGCGAAATACTTGACGATAATAATCAAAATTTTAATCCGTATCTTGATCCAAAATGCAACTGGGCTGTTCACAATATGGGACTGTTCCCTATTGAAATTAACAAGGCGCCTTACGAAATGCTTCTTAGAGTTCCCGGTATAGGGGTAAATTCCGCCAAACGAATTATTACTGCAAGAAAGACCACTGCACTTGATTACCCGGATTTAAAGAAGTTAGGTGTTGTTCTTAAACGTGCACAGTACTTTATATTGTGCAAAGGTAAGCTTATGGATGGACTTAAAGTTACCGAGGCTGCAGTAATGCGCCAGCTTATGTCCGCAAGCACAGTTAAGCAGCTGGAAAGCCAAGGGTTATATTTACCTAACGATTATGAACAGCTATCGTTTTTTGATAGCGAAAAACATCAGCCTACTATGGAGGATTTTCAAAAATGCCTTACAGGACAGATATAATTTACCGCTTTGACGGGACTTTTGACGGAGTTCTCTGCTGTGTTTTTGAAAGCTATGTAAAAAAAGAAATTCCATCTGAAATCATTACTGCGCTGGATGAACAAACAAGCCTTTTCCCAATTAAGGAAATTACTACTGATAACGCTAAAGCAGAAAGAATAAGGTATGCTTTCCCATTAAAAGCTTCTAATTATGCATATGAATATGCTCAAAAGGCTTTTTTAAGCCGTTATCCGCAAAAAGAACTGCTTATTCTTAAATTTATTTATCTTGGTTTTAAATTTGGAAAAACAGTTATGAATATGCTTGCCGATGACACTGTGAATACTATGTTTAAAATAGTTAACAATGTTAATAGAGAGGCTCATTTTTATCGTGAATTTATTCGCTTTTCTTCTTATAATAATGTGCTTGTATCGGTAATTGAGCCTAAGAACATTGTTCTTCCAATAATATCAAGTCATTTTACTGACAGACTTCGTAACGAAGCCTTTATGATTTTTGATAAATCTCATAATATGGCGCTGACTTATTATAATTATAAAGCTGAAATAATTCCCGTTGATGAATTATCCCTGCCATCAGCAGACAGTACAGAGAAAAATTATCGAAATCTATGGAAAGCCTTTTATAATACTATTGCCATTGAAGAACGCTATAATCCTAAATGCCGAATGAATATGATGCCAAAGCGCTATTGGAAGCATATGACTGAATTTGCCGAATTATACAACGAACAGGATAATGATATTCAAGAACTTAACGATACCAGTTTTAATAAAATAGAAAAGCAGTACTAACTTAGCACTGCTTAACTGTTTTATTCCTCAACCTGTTTTCCGAGGAACTGTGCTGCCGCTTGGATAAGACTCTGCTGAACTTCATTTGCAACTGCATCATTATTTGGAGCAAGAAATGCAACTGCTCCCGTAACATCTCCCGCTGAAACAATCGGAGAACATGCTATTGCAGGACGATCAATTCCCTCAACCGGAAAAACTTTAGTATCATTATGCGAAGTATAGAGATAATTCTTCCGGCTTTCAAGGTATTCTTCAAGAGCCTGTGACACTCTTCTTTCGCTGAATTCTTTCTTCTGAACCCCGGCAACTGCAACAACATGATCCCTGTCAAATACAATTGTAGGACAATTTGCAAGTTTTGTCATCACTTCTGCAACCTGTGTGGCTGAATTCGCCATTTCATCTATTGCTGAATATTTTTTGAAGATAACTTCGCCGTCATTGCTTGTGTATATTTCTAATGGGTCGCCTTCACGAATTCTCATTGTTCTGCGAATTTCCTTTGGAATTACTACTCTTCCAAGATCATCAATTCTTCTGACAATACCTGTAGCTTTCATATATATACCTCCGATAATTTTTATACTGATTTTGTTTGAATTGTAAGTATAGTGTTTGTAAGGCAGGGAGAAATATACATCAATAATCTAAAAATCAACAAGATATTTCAAGGAAAAATTATAGATAGCTGTATAAATTATACATAAGCCCACTTAGAATTTGATATTGTTTTAAAAATATAATACAGCAAGATCAACCCTAAAATTATGCTCTTACATCTTTTAACTATATAAAAGAAAAGCTGCGTAGTCTGATAACTACGCAGCTTTGACATAAAACTTTTTTACAGCAGTCTGCCTTTAATTGACTGCTATTTTTTATTTCTTAATCATTATTCTGTAAAAAATCTCTGCCATACCGAATAAACCTCGGTTGGTGCAATTTCTTTATAACCCGTTTTTTCACGAGGAAGGGAAAGGTTGGGAGCATTAACTTGTGCTGTCATAGGCTCCGGACAGAAATAATTCATAAAGCCCTCATGATTCCACACAATCCAATACTTGTAATCTTCATCTGTTTCGTAACAAATTTTCTTTCCACTTTCAATGTCAGTAACTACACACCCATGAAAACTCTTTCCGTCAAGCTCCATAGCTTCTGCAGTATACATATCATTGCATATATTTTTCAAAACAGGACACATTGTTCCGTTTTTATACTCAAGGTCGTAGCTGTTAAGCTTTTCAGTCTTTTCCGTAGGAAGCCAGCGCTTTTTATTAAAAATAATCTTTTCCCCAATTGGAATGTTCAGCCGCATATTTTCTTGTTTTCCGCCGTCAACAAAAGGAGCATTTATAGTTGTATGTGTAGCTAAAGAAACAGGCAGCATTTTATCAGAATTATTAACAAGAGTTACTGTATGCAGCAAGCCTTTTTTTGAAAGCTCTATCTTTATCTGCACAGTAAATTTTATTGGAAAACAGTTATAGAAAAAGTCGTTTTCATCATATGTAAACTCTGTCACAACAAAAGCTTTGCCCTTTTCAGCTCCCATTTCCTTAACTTTAAAAACACGCTTTTGAATAAAACCGTGAATGTGATTTTTAAACATGCTCTCATTTTCAGGAAGACGGTACACTGCTTCAGAAGTTTTCAGTATTCCCCTGTCAAAACGGTTAGGAAGATACAATGTAGGAAGTCCCCATATTTCGGTTGAGTTCATAATTTCAGCAATTGAAACCTCATTGCTGTATCTGAATACTTCAATCTGCTTTTTATTGTCCCTGAAACGAAGCACATTGCTTCCTATCGACGGCGCAACTATTGCATAGTATCCCTCTGCTGCCAGCTCAACTACATCAATTCCCTTATGCTTTGCCATTCTTGAATAAAATTCCTTGTCCATGTTAATTATCTCCTCTTATTATGAGTCATAGGCTCTTATTCTCAGCTCTATGCCTGTTTTCCGTGATATTTCCCTGCACTGTTCAATTTCTTCCTTAGGAATAACGTCAACTATTGTAAATATTACTTTTTTTACATATTTTTTACACTCGGCAGCAAAAGCAAGCATAGCTTCAAAACTGTCGTCCCACTTTGGTCTTGTTACAGCATTATAGCTCTCCTTGTTTCCCGAATTAAGCGAAACAGATACTGTATCGACAGCTCCTTTTAGCATAGGTGCTGTCGGCTTAGAGTTAATCTTATCTCCCAAACCGTTCGTATTCAGTCTGACTTTAATATTCCATTTGCTTTTAATATATCTGCCTATTTCGGCAACGTCCTCTGCCCTTTCCATAGGCTCGCCGTAACCGCAGAATACGATTTCACCATACTGCGATATATTCTCGATTTTATCAAGTTCAGACTTAACTTCATCAACAGTTGGTTCTCTCTCAAGCCACAAGCTGTCAGAACCGTATGCTCCGTCACCGTTCTGCCTGATACAAAACGTACACGCGCACGGACAGCGGTTTGTGATATTAATATACAAATTGCCCTTTACAGCATATAAAATAGTCAAATTTATGCCTCCACAGCTTCTATTTATTTATCTTCAAAGAAATATCAAACGCTTTAACAGAATGAGTCAGCGCACCGACAGAAATTATATCAACTCCAGTTTTTGCAACCTCCGCCATATTGTCAAGAGTAATATTTCCTGAAGCTTCAAGGACAGCACGTCCTCCTGCAATTTCAACGCACCTTTTCATCTGTTCTACTGTCATGTTGTCCAGCATAATAACATCAGCCTGTGCATTCAGTGCTTCATTAAGCTCCTGCTCGTTTCTGACTTCAACCTCTATTTTAACCATATGCCCGATTTTTTCACGCAGAGCCTTTACAGCATTTTCAATTCCTCCGTAAGCATCAATATGATTATCCTTAAGCATTGCCCCATCAGAAAGGTTAAAACGGTGATTTCTTCCTCCTCCTACTACAACAGCATATTTCTCCAATGCTCTTAAACCTGGAAGGGTTTTTCTTGTTTCGGCAACATGAGCCCTTGTTCCATTGCAGCATTCGGCATACTTCGCAGTTTCAGTCGCTATTCCAGACATATGCTGTAAAATATTCAGCGAAGTTCTTTCACCTTTTAATATAGTTTTAGTTTTCCCAGAAATTGTGGCAATAATATTGCCTTTTTCAACCTTTTCACCGTCCTTAATATAAACCTCTGTTTTAATAGTATCATCAAGAAGCTTAAAGGTTCTGAGCGCAGCATCAATACCGCATAATACACCGCTGGCTTTTGCAACAAAAGAGGCTTTTGACATATCATTATCGTCAAGCAGATAATCTGTTGCGAGGTCAATATAGTTTATATCCTCTTCAAGAGCAGTTTTAATTACTTTGTCAACATAAAAATTCGGCAGATTCATTGAATATGTTCTCCTTGTAAATCAAATTCCCACACCATAGGCTAAAGCCTCTGCAATATTATCCTGAATAAGCAAATCAGCATTATTGTCAAGTGGCGTAGGTGTTTTGTTTATCAGCACAAGCCTATTCCCATTATAAAAGTCTATAAGCCCGCTTGCAGGATACACCGACAGCGAGGTTCCTCCGACAATAAGCAAATCAGCCTCCTCAAGAGCATTCTTTGCACCATTTACAATATCGCTGTTCAATCCCTCTTCATAAAGAACAACATCAGGCTTGATAAGTCCTCCGCACTGACTGCACTCAGGAATATAAGGAGCGCTTTTCATATATTCGGCATCGTGAAAAGCTCCGCACCTTACGCAATAATTTCTATGAACAGAACCATGAAGCTCATACACTTTTTCACTTCCTGCTGCCTGATGAAGCCCATCAATATTCTGTGTTATGACAGCAAGCAGCTTGCCCCTCTTTTCAAGCTCGGCAAGTGCATAATGAGCTCTGTTAGGCTTTGCATCAAGATGGAGCAGTTTTTCTTTATAAAACTCGTAAAAATCACCTATATGATAGCAGAAAAAACTATGGCTTAGTATTGTTTCGGGAGGAAATTTATACTTCTGATTATAAAGTCCGTCAACACTTCTAAAATCAGGAATGCCGCTTTCTGTAGAAACCCCTGCGCCTCCAAAGAAAACTATTTTTTCAGATTCATCAATCCATTGCTTTAACTGTTCTAGCTGTTCCATAATTCACTCCATATCTTTATTTGCAATAAATATAGGTACAAAATCTAAATTTTATACCATCGTACTCTTGATCTTCTGAAATATTCATAAGTTTCCATTCGTTTAATCCATCTATATTTGGAAAAAATTTATCAGCACACTTGCTATCATCAATCTTTGTTACATATGCTGTACTGCAATGTGGAAGAAGTTCTTTATATATATCTGCTCCGCCAATTACAAAAATATCTTCCGTGTTATATTCCGAAATCAGTTCAAAAAGCTCGTCTAAGCTTCTGCATACTGTTATCCCTTCAGCCGAAAAGCTTTCATTACGTGACAGCACTATATTAGTCCTGTTTTTCAGTGGCTGTGAATTAGGAAGTGACATAAAGGTTTTTCTCCCCATAACAACAACCTTACCCATGGTAGTGCTTCGGAAAAATTTTTTATCTGCAGGAATATTATAGATTAAATCATTCTGAAAACCTATTCCCCAGTTGCTGCCCACTGCGACTATTATATTCATGAATGCTCTCCTTTATATTGCAACTTCAAATTTCACTTCATCATCATGATATCTATAATTCTCCAACTTAACGCTGTCTGCAGTAAATTTATAAAAATCATCAACAGAATTATCAAGAGTAACCCTTGGTGCTTCATAAGGCTCTTTCTTTATCAGCTCTTCTATAATAGGAATATGCCTGTCATAGATATGCGCATCAGCAATAACATGGACTATTTCACCCGGTTCAAGACCGCTTACCTGAGCAAACATCATCACAAGGACTGCATATTGACAAATATTCCAGTTGTTTGCCGCCAACATATCCTGTGAACGCTGATTAAGTATAGCATTAAGCTTATTTCCCGAAACATTAAAAGTCATACTGTATGCACATGGGTATAATGCCATCTCGCTAAGGTCATGATGATTATATATATTTGTTATAATTCTTCTGCTTGCAGGATTATGTTTAAGGTCATATAAAACCCTGTCAACCTGATCAAATTCCCCCTCTTTGTATTTATGCTTAACACCAAGCTGATAACCATATGCCTTTCCAATTGAACCGCTTTCATCAGCCCAACTATCCCAGATATGTGCGTCAAGATCTTTTATATTGTTGGATTTTTTCTGCCATATCCACAAAAGCTCTTTAACTGCAGTTTTGAGATAAGTTCTTCTGAGCGTCATTATAGGAAATTCCTCAGCAAGGTTATACCTGTTAACAATTCCAAATTTTTTTATCGTATGTGCAGGAGTACCATCTTTCCATTTTGGGCGGACATCAAGCTCATTGTCCCAAACGCCGTCGCTTAATATTGTTTTAATATTATCAATAAAAAAACTATCTGCAAGGCTCATTATATATTCACTCCAAATCAGCTTATATCAATTAAGTATAACACATTATATAATAAAATACAATTATTTTTACAGCATCATTGAAGCAATTTTCCACTTGCCGTCAAGCTTAATAAGAATAAGCGTATATTTTACGTCATAGTCATTTGTTTTATACCCTATATTAACGTGATAATCAAATGAAATGTCAATCACCACATGCGTATCATCATATACAATAGGCTCTCCAAATTTTACATTATCATAGGTAAGTGTATGGTTTCGATAGTATTCATTATAAAAAGCCCTTACGCGTCTATAATACTCTGATTCCTTGACAAGATAAGGAATCACATTATCAAATGGTACATCCTTTGTCACATATTTAGCATAGGTTACAGAAAACTCCTCCGCAAAAGCTTTAATATTTTCAAGCTCCTCGTTGCTTAATGCTCCAAACGCATAGTATACCCCATCCTTTTCGGTAAGCTTCATTGGATTTGTCGTCTTGTCATATGCTGTTACTTCAGGCTTGTTAAGGAAAATATCCCCTGTATCATAAACTTCAAAGGCAGGACGGAGTATTTCGTCATCAAGGTCGTTATATTCCTTTGCAGAAAACTCCTCACTGCTTAAATACTTTGAACCAAGCTTTATTCCATTAACGCACACAGAAGTCCCTTTAGGAACATATACTTTTGCCGAACACATTTTCGGGAAAAGCTTTTCTGCAGTTTGTTCTGTAGTTACCGTCCAGCCCTGATGACCGTATTTATCCGGATTCCCGTCAGGAGAAAGCACAAAACCGGAAATTTTTGTATTTTCACCTACACATACTGAATATTCAAGGCTGCCGTTTTCTGAACCTGTTTTAACTGCTTTAGCCTCTGTCAGACTATCGGAATAATTTTCTTTAAAAAATTTTATATAATCCTCCTCACTGTTAAAATCATCGTACTGTACACCCATGAGTGTAAAAACAGAAGTAAAATCATTATTCGTATAAGACTGCATATAGTCGTTTATGACATAATCCTCATTTGCTTTTTCATACGAAACAAGAAAATTCCATAATTCATTCCACAGTATAACCGATGCTGACAGCAGTACTGTAAACATACACAGAATTATTACTGCAAAAATATTTACTTTTTTCTTTTTCCTGTTATCAGGAGCTTCCGCTTTTTTAGTTTCTGTATTAATATATTTTATTGCTTTATTAACTGCAGATTCTTTGTAATGTTCAGCCTGGTACCCAGCCATTCAAATTTTCCCCTTATGTTAATTATCATAATTTTCTTTTAGAACTACAAAACCCGTAGGAAGCTGTCTTGGCCCATATACGCTTGCACATACATTTATTACCTCTCCGTTATAATACATCACAGACGAAGAGCCTCCGTCAAGATTTGCAGCATTTACTGCCCCATATTCTTCAAGTATATCAATACAGTCATCAAACGTTGCGCCCAGACTTGTTGCCTGCCTGCCGTCTATAACAAGCATAAGAACTGTTCCGTCAGCGGTCTGCCCTATACAAGTTCGCGGATTAATTCCGCTGCCTGTTCCGACAGTTTCACTTCTTTTTCCGTTAACAATTAATACTGGACCAAAAGAACACGCATCACGAATATTTTTCTGTATAGCCTCTTCTCCGCTCATATATCCCACAACAAGCTTATTATCTTTATCAAAGCCTACAACGACAGAAGAACCGCCATTGTAAAGAAGCTCACCATTTTTAATAACAATACCCAGCGGCTGCCCACCGTTGCCTACCCCGTTTTTATCGGCAAAGCCTCCGCCATTTATTCCTGCAATACCATTTTCCTTTTCAACCATTTCAGAAATCTGTATTCCTTCTGAAGACGAGCCAAACGAATCAAGTGTACCTAGCACTACTCTTGACGGATCCCTGACTATCATAAGCTTTCCCTTATATGTCGAGCCGGAAATATCAACTATTTCCAATGGCTTTTCTTCAGATTTTTCAAGCTGTACTTTATCGGGAATATGTATAAGTGACTGATCAGTAACCTCAAGAGTTTCAACTGCTTTATTCTTGTTAATTATCTCCTTTATCTCACTATCCGAATAATATATTTTCGGAATAAATTTTAATGCGCTTGTTTCGGTTACTGTAACGACAAATAAATCTCTTGCCGATGGTGACGGACCTTTGCATATAATTGTTATACATCCGAAAATAAATATAAGAAGTGCTGCTATAATTACAAGTAAAAATATAAAGAATCTTGCTACAATTCTGCCTATAAGCCTGCCGGCAGAATTATTTTTATTTAAAACATGTTCAGACATAAGTTTATATCACCTTTTAATGCTATTTTTAAACACCCAGCTGTGCTGAATTCTGAAGCTGATAAGCCACAAAACTGTATCAACAATTATTTTTATTATTACAGAGCTTATTCCAAGAATGGAGGTAAGCAGATACACTCCACCGTAAGAAGCTCCCATTTGTATTAAACATAGTACATAATATTTCAGCAGAGTTCTGCCCATATGCTCCTTGCACCGAAAAACCACCTTATGATTTACCGCATAATTAAACAGTGACGAAAGTATTCTTGATACAACAGTAGAAAATAAAAGCAATGTCTTATCGGGAAGCTTTTTGAACACCACAAGACAAAGTGAAAATAGTGCAATATCAATTACGAACGACATCAGCGATGACCATGCGTATTTTATTATAAGCTTATAAATTGCAGCCGAATCGGTCAACGGATTAAAATGGCTTGATTTATTTCCGTCAATATAAACCGTTTTAATCGGAACCTCTCGAATAGGTATATTCTGCTTTTTACATTCAAGCAGCATATTGGTTTCATATTCAAACCGCTCACCGAAAAGGTCAAGAAAATATGGAATAACACTATTCCCCATTGCCCTTAACCCAGTTTGAGTATCACTGATATCTATTCCGCACAGCGACTTAAAAACAAAAGAAGTAGTCTTATTTCCAAACCTGCTTCTTGAAGGAACATTACTTTGATTAAAATCCCTTGATCCAAGAATAAGACTGTCTGGATTATCATACAATTCTTCACAGCAGCGGCATATATCCTCGGTATCGTGCTGATTATCGCTGTCTGCAAATACTACACCAAGACACACATTTGAATAAGTATTCATGTAGTAATTTAAGGCAGTTTTCATTGCCCTGCCCTTACCGTAATTTTTATAATGAGTTAAAATGTCACAGCTGCCTTTAAGTTCAGAGAAATACTTATCGGAGCAGCTCCCATCATTTACTATAATTATTTTATAAAATCCTTTTTCTTTTAGCCCGTTTACAACATCAAGCAGTCTTTCATCTGGATTGAGCGATGGTATTACAGCACAAAATTTTTTCACAGAATCACTCCGAATAAAACAAGTTATTTTAAATGTCAGCATTTTACCACAATTATACTACATATTTATTTAAAAATCAATAATTAATAAGTTACAAAAGCATAACAGTATTAAAATAATTTTCTAAAACTTAAATGCTGCATTTTTAAACTTTTATAATTTTATTTTTGTATATAAATCTTAAAGCTCTTTACAAAAATATAAAAAAGAAGTATAATGGGGATAAAAATACTGTGAGGTGTAAGGGTATTATGAACGATAAGAATAATAAAACAGATTTAAATAACATACCTTTGCAGGAACGGAACAATGATAAAGCACTTCCTCCTATTATAAGAAACGATGAAGGTGCAAATGATGCAAATTTTTCCGACTTGAAGCCTGAACAAATAAGACTGTCCTCCATGGCAAAAGCCCGTAGCTTTTTTGATGAATTTGCCGCTCAGAAAAATTATACAGAATCTAAAAAGAAAATTTCAGATGTCATAGGTGGCTTTTCTGATGATGATAAAGAGTTTTTTAAAAAATTTGAACATTTTAAAAAATATAATAAAATTGAAAATGCAAAAAGAAACAAAGCTCTTGTATTTTCAATAGGGTTTATTGTTATAGCAGGGATTTTTTACGGACTTGCCTTTGTAAGCATGAACGCTGACAAAAATAATAATATAAATCAAATAGAAAGTGACATTATAACTTTACGTGGCGAATATCAAGATGCTTCAGCAGGAAGCTCCTGCAGTATGATGGACAACCTAATTTCTCCTGAAGAAAAAAGCGAAAATGGGCTTGTTCCCTATCTTATTGATAACGATAAGGATGGTCTTTCAGATTATTATGAACTGAAAAAAAGCAAAACAGAGCCGTTAAATCAAGACTCAGACAATGATGGCGTAATCGATGGAGCTGAAACTTATTTTAATCTTAATCCGCTTTCCGAAAAATCAGATGGCAAAGCACCAGATAAAGACCTTAAAGTTGAAAAAAATTTTAACATTGACAATGCTTCAATAATAATAAGCGGAACTCCTTCAATTTATAATTCATATTTTGAAAAATCAAAAAATATAAGCCTTAATGGAGCTCTTGGACTTATCGGAAATGCATACGAATATTATACTGACTCAACTGACAGCAAAGCAAAAATTTCTTTTACATATACAGAGGATATGCTAGACAAATGGTCAACAGTCGAAAAAGACTTATCTATTCTTAAATTCGATTCAGAATCTAACAGCTTTGTACCTATTGAATCATCAATAGATAAATCTTCAAAAGCTGTTGAGGCAGATATTACTGGAAACGGTATTTATGCTCTTGGAGATAAAAATGCAAGTATAGCAGACTATAAATCTCAAGTACTTTTTCTTATTGATAATTCCGGCTCAATGTTTCCTAAAGAATTATGCAAAGGCTCAGAAGAAAATGACGTTGATTTCAAGCGTGTCGATTTTGTCCTTGAAATGCTTGACCGCTTCGATAATAACACAACTTTTGCTGCTGGTAAGTTTACTTCAAAATATACAGTTCTTTGTGATATGACTGATAATAAGGATGCTATAAAGAGAAGTGTTGAAAATCTTAAAAATTCAGACGAATATTTTACCGGCACTGAAATTGCAGATTCTGTTATTAAATCAGTATCTCAGTTTAAGCAAGGAAATAACTATAGAAACTATATTATTCTTTTAACCGATGGTATGCCCTCATTTATTAATGAAAATAAAGAAAAAGAAGCAAGGGAACTATGCAAAAAATCTAATATAACACTGATTACTGTAGGTGTTGGCAAGCAAGTTGATACTTCCTATCTAAAGTCCTTTGCAGAGGATACTAACGGAATGTATTTTAACGCAACAAACGCTGATGCGCTTGAGGCTATTTATGAAAAAATTGATGATTTTACTTCTTACAATCAAGTTCAGATTACAGACACTAATACAAAAATACAATCCGTTGTTCTTGCAGATTCTGGCTTCAATACGAAAGATGACATCCTTGGCTACAAAAATTTCAGAACAAGAGATTTTCTCGGTGGTATGTCATTCGGTATATCAGAGCTTGTTTCAAAATACTATTCCGGGACTCTGCCAGAAAAAGAAAATGACTTTTATGTTTCTGATGAAAAAGAAGTTCATGGTTATGATTTATCCGACTCCGGACTTATTGCCGATGTACGAATAAATTTAAGCGAATGGCATTCGCCTGTGCTTGATGCATATCAGAATTATATAGATAGAAAAGATAAATGGAATTTTAAAAATATTACTGGTGGATGTCTTTATCATAATGATGAAACACAAAAATATATATATTCAAATTACCTTGAAGAGGCTGTTATTGACTATAATTTCACAAATGATGACGACAGCTTTATTAAGGAATTACTAAAAGCTATTACTTTTTCTGATATTAAAAACATAACAACCGCACAATGTGCAGTTGTTACTCCTAATAACGGCGGGGATGATATTGAAGTAATTAGAGCAATATGCTATTATCAAAATCTTCACTACTATAACAAATGTACATGCTACAGCTTTAGCAGCAACGGGGATAAGGCTTTAGAGGTTCTAATAGATGAACTAAGTGAAGGAAGACCTGCTGTTGTTACAATCGGAAGTAAGGCTGTTGTAGGAACAAAGCTGCTTAAAATTGACGGTGCTGCTGACAAATATAAGCTTCAGATATATGACTGTGACAATCCGCAAAGTGAAAAATATATTGAGTTAACAGGAACAAAAGTGTATGATTCAGGAAACTCTTCAAAAACTCAATATATAGCGTCTTATAACAATACCGAACTGCCTTTGTGTATTTACATTGTTTAAAATTTAAAAGCCTCTCCAAACAATAGAGAGGCTTTTTATTATACAATTATTCTCTGATGCTGAATCATAAATTCTTCAAACTTGTCTGCCGACATAGGTCGTCCAAAAAAATACCCCTGCGCAAGATCACACCCAGATTGCTTAAGTATCTGTGCCTGTCCTATAGTTTCAATTCCCTCCGCAATTGTTTCAATCCTCTTTGATTTGGCAATTCTTATAACAGCTGAAACAATTTCCCTTGATATTTCATCATCCTCAAGATACATTATAAATGAACGATCAAGCTTAAGCAAGGTTATAGGAAGAACCTGAATATAGCTTAATGACGAATAGCCTGTACCAAAATCGTCCATAGACAGCTTTACTCCAAGCTCTTTTATTTCCTTCATTTGTTGTATCGCATGATCAATATCTTTTAGGGCAAGACTTTCAGTGAGTTCAACATCCAGCCACTTTGCCTCAAGTCCTGTTTTTTCAAGAGTTTTTAGAATGGAATCCTTAACATCTGTCTGATAAAAATCAACGGCAGTAAGATTTATTGATACTGTTATAGGCTTATACCCTTTTTGCTGCCATTCTTTATTCTGCCTGCATGCTTCATAAAGAACAAAATCACTTATTCTTGTAATCAGCATAGACCTTTCGGCAACAGGAATAAACTGATTTGGAGGAATTATCGTTCCATCTGGCTTTATCCAGCGTATTAAAGCCTCCATTCCAACAATTTCCCCATCAGATAGATTTATCTTAGGCTGATAATAAAGTACAAACTCATGATTGTCTATAGCTAATGCAAGCTCCTTTTCAATTGCCGTTCCTGCAATTATCTTATCATGAACATTATTGTCATATCTTATTATGCTGTTCCTTGAGCCGTCAGAAATACTTAGCGAAAATTCAGCATGGTCAAGTACCTGAGCAAAATCTGTGCCACCATCCGACATTCTGCAGTATCCGGCAGAACATGTTAGAGTCTGAGTTGAAAAAGATTTTGAAGAAAGCTCTGCAAGCCCCTGCTGAACCTTTTTTATTATATCTACAGGCAAATCTTCTTTAAGAGTATATTTAACAAGTGCAGCAAAGTTATCTCCGCCTATCCTTGCAACAAAACCTCCAGAAGAAAGTGATTTTGTCAATACTCCGGCAAATTCATAAAGCAGCTTGTTCCCGTTAAGATATCCGCAGGTGTCGTTAATAATGTGAAAATTGTCAATATCAAATACAATAACCCAATAATCAAAACATTTTCCATCGGCACATTCAAAGGTTTCCTGACCAATCTGCATAAACTTATTTCTGTTATAAATTTGAGTTACCTCATCAATATATGCCATCGTTTCAATTAAATGGTCTTTTTCCTTATCCTTAGTAATGTCAATTATAGAACCGCCTATTCCGTGCCTATTTTCATTAGTAGTAATTTTATATCTGAACTGAAACCAGTGATAAGTCTTGTCAAATGCCATTGCCCTAAAGTCAACACTGTGTATTTTGTCATCATCTCCGGAATGAGTTGATTCTACAGATGCTATCGCATCAAATACAACCATATCAGCGGGATGAAATAAATTTCTTAACTCATCTGGCTTTATATACTGTTTGTTAATTCCAAGCATATGCTGAAGCTGCTCAGACAAATAATACATTTCACTGTCAGTTTCCCTAAGCATAAGTCCAATTTCCGAAAGCTCCATGGAAAGTGAATATCTGTTTTCAGTTTCAGCAAGCTCTTTTGAATACTTAATCAGCTCTTCCTTCATTCTTACTGTTTCAGTGATGTCAAGACCTATTGACATCATCAGATATCTTTTTTGATTTTTATAGGTATAACAACTCATCATTGAAGTGTTCCAGACAGTGCTGACACTTACTCCTGATTTTGAAACAGCGGTAAACTCTTCATCCTTGCTATTTATTATAGCCTGAAGATTTTCAGAAAAAGCATCCGGCGGAAGAACCCTCCTTAATAAAACCTCATCCTTAAGATCCTCTGATGTATAACCAAGCGTTTTTGTAAGCTCCACATTTACACTTATGTATTTTAAATCCGCATCCCAAAGAATAACCATAGCATTTATGCTCTGCATAATCTTTTCAAGGCTTTCCAACTCATGGTGCTGTCTTGTTACCTTGAAATAAATTGATGAAACTATCAGAAACAATGTAAGAGCAATAGCAAAAATCACATAAGATATAATTACAATTTGTTTATTAGGCAAAAGTCCAAAATACAAATCAGCTGCAAGCAATGCTGTTATTATATAAACAGATACTATTGTAAATTTGCTGTAAGGCTTCCTCATTGTAACACCCCCTTTATATACATTATAACGATGTTATATAATAATTGTTAAAATGATTGTTGAAAAGATTGTTAAAAAATTAATAATCTATCATTATAAATAAAAGCCTGACAGATAAGGATTAAAAATTGTATAACATCGGTAAAAACTGATTTTCGCATTTTACATATATTTTACTTTGTAATTATTAGTACTATCTAACAAATTTATTATACTGTCATTTCGACTTTTTGTCAATAATTTTTATAAAGAATACACAAAACATTTCACTTCTGTCACATATCGTACACAAATACATGATAAAATAATCTTAAAATGTAAAGTTTAGTTAAGCAAAGATAAAATAGAAAAGAGGTAACATGATGCCAAAAATACTGATTGTTGATGATGAAAAAATGATTCGCAATGTCGTTAAGGAATATGCACAGTTTGACGGCTATGAAACAGTTGAAGCCGAGGACGGAATGCAGGCGGTTGAATTATGCAAAAAACAGGATTTTGACATTATTGTTATGGATATAATGATGCCCAAGCTTGACGGCTATTCCGCTGTTAAAGAAATAAGAAAAACAAAGTCAATTCCTGTTATAATGCTGTCGGCAAGAGGCGAAGAATACGATAAGCTGTTCGGTTTTGAAATAGGTGTGGACGATTATGTTGTTAAGCCCTTTTCCCCGAAAGAACTGCTCGCCCGTATAAAGGCTGTTATCAAACGTGCCGGCAATACTGAAGTAAAAGCTGAAAAGCTTGTATTTGAAGGCCTTGTTATAAATGTTATAGGAAGAGAAGTAACAGTTGACGGCACTCCGGCAGCTTTAACACCTAAGGAATACGATCTCTTGTTTTATCTTGTTAAAAATAAGGGGATTGCCCTCTCAAGAGAAAAACTGCTTGAAGAGGTCTGGGGATATGATTTTTATGGCGATGACAGAACAGTTGATACCCATATAAAAATGCTCAGAAATTCTTTGGGAGAATATCGTAAATTTATTATTACTCTTCGCGGAATGGGGTATAAATTTGAAGCAAACCAATAAAACATGTAAAACATGGACTAAAAAAAATATGAGCCTTGGTTCAACCATATGGCTCTATTTTATGATATTCATCTTGAGTATTGTCGTTTTGATGTGGTTTGCATTTGTTGTGTCAGTTGAAACCAACTATAAAAATCTTAAAACACAAAATATAATAGATATTGCTTATTATATTAACAACGAATGGCAAAACGATAATTTTAACACAGCTAAGTTGGACAACATAGCATATTCAAATGATATGTGTGTTCTTATTCAGAATATTTATGGTGAAACCGCCTATTCATATGACATGATGGCCGGAAACAGTCTTATTCTTGGAAGAAATGTTGTTGATTTAAGCTTGTACAAATACAAGGCTTTACAAAGCAGCAGCGGTGTGTACTATGCAGAAATTACAAATAAAAAATTTAACAATAATACATTATTGTACGTTAAACGTATCGGTACTGCAGATGATCCCAAGGGCTTTATTTTTCTTAACACATCTCTTGAGCCTCTTGATTCTACAACAAATATTATAAAATCACAGCTTAAAGTTATCAGCATATTAATTCTTATACTTGGTCTAGGAATATCATTTTTCCTTTCAAAGCTTATTTCTACTCCAATTACACGAATAACAAAATCTGCAACAAAGCTTGCTCAAATGGATTATAACGAAAAGTTTGACGGCAGAGGCTACTATGAAAGCGAAACTCTTGCCGAAACTCTTAACTATGCATCAGCAGAAATGTCAAAGGCTGATACATTAAGGCGTGATTTGATAGCTAATATTTCCCACGACCTGCGTACTCCTCTGACAATGGTAAAAGCTTATGCCGAAATGATACGGGACCTCTCAGGAAATAATCCCGAAAAGAGAAACGAGCATATAAATATTATTATTGAAGAAAGCGACAGACTTGCCGCACTTGTAAATGATATTCTTGACATTTCACGCCTTGAAAGCGGTACAATGGAAATACACAAAACAAAATTTAACATTTCTGACAAGCTTGCTGAAATTCTTGACCGTTACAAACTTCTTTCCGAGCAAAAGGGCTATACATTTATTTTAACTCTGGATGCACCGGTTGAGGTTGAGGCTGACGTTATAAAAATTGAACAGGTAATATATAATTTAATTAACAATGCTGTAAACTATTCCGGCGAAGACAAAACTATATACATTATGCAAATTAACAAAGAAAAATCTGTACGTATTGAAATAACAGATACTGGTTCCGGAATAAGCGCTGAACAGCTTCCGCTTATTTTTGACAGATATTATAGAGGTGAAAAAAACAAGCGTGATGTTATAGGAACAGGTCTTGGACTTTCAATAGTAAAACAGATTCTTAAACAGCATAACTATGAATTCGGTGTTTGTTCAGAAATAAATGTAGGCAGTACATTCTGGTTTGAAATACTAAAATAAACAAATAACCGCTGATTAAATTAGCCTTCAGCGGTTACTTTCTTATTGTTATAATAACAAGCTTAGTATCATAACTAACCAGATTTTTAATTTACTGTGAGCAGAATTTTAATACCTATCATTATAAGTATAACACCTCCAAAAAATTCGGCTTTATTCTTGTATTTTGCACCAAATCTTATACCAATAACAATTCCTGAAATGGAAAGAAGAAATGTTATAAGGCCTATAATTGAAACAGCTGTAAGTATGTTTACTTCGAGAAAAGCAAATGTAATCCCAACAGCAAGGGCATCTATGCTTGTGGCAACTGCAAGCATAATTATTTCTTTAATATCAAGCTTGTCCTGAATGTGACAAATATCGTCATTTTTATAAGCCTCAACAATCATTTTTATACCGATAATCAATAGTAAAATAAAAGCAATCCAACGTTCAATACTGTTTATGTATTCCTCAAACTGTATTCCAGCCAGCCAACCAATTAAAGGCATCAAAGCCTGAAAACCACCAAAAAACACAGCAATTAAAACAATGTTTGTTTTATTTATGCTTCTCATTTCAAGACCTTTACAAACTGCTGCTGCAAAAGCGTCCATTGAAAGTCCAAGCCCTATTAAAAGCAGTTCAGCATACCCCATTTGCAAATCCCCTTCCATTATTAAACTTCATAAGGGTTTTCACTGTATTATATTCTGATTTGATTTTAATAATAACTTTAAATAAAAATGATGTCTATATCTAATTATATACATATTCATAGCTTTATATAAAAATTTTAGGTAATTTTATTATTTTTTTGACATATTGCAATATTTGTGTTATAATAATAAACAATTGTATTTCATGCATATAATTAGGGAGTGTGAAATCAAAGATGAAAAACTTTATCGAACAAAATATTAAGTACTTATTGATAGGATTAATTTCAATTATATTTGCTGTTATTCTCATTATATTTTGCAGTATTCTACTTGGGACTCAAAAGGCACGCATTGTAAGAATAATTGAAATATCAGGCAATGCTTTTATTTCACGAAACAGAGAACAAATGAATGCAAATAAAAATACTTCCCTTTTAAGTGGTGATGTTATTACTACAGATAAGAACTCCAAACTACGAATTCTTATTGATGATGACAAGATTATATCAGTTGAACCCGAAAGTTCACTGTATATTCAATATACAAATTATGCTGACAAAGGTGATATTATTGTAAGTCTTACCGATGGAGCTGTTTTAAATCAGATTAACAAGCCTCTTTCTAAAAAAGCTACCTATCAGGTAAAAACTCCGAATTGTGTCGTTGATGTTAAAGGAACTATTTTCAGGGTTGCTTTTAATTATGCTGAAAGCTATCTTGGCTACGCTGATGTTATGACAACTGATGTGCAGAATTTTGAGGGCAATGTCGCACTTACTCTTTATGACTATAAAGGGAACGCTTCTGAAAAAGAAATGCTGCTTGCTGAGAAAAAATGTGCCGAAATGATTTCATGCAGTCAAGCCTGCCGTTTTAATTTTCTTAATCAGGAAACAAATCTTTATAATATGAACGCTCAAACACTGAAAGAGCTCATCAGAGCACAAAGCTACAGAAAGCTGCCATATTCATCAGAAGAACTGAACAATGCTTTTTTAAAAGCATCTAAGGCAGCTGAATCATCTGCTGTTTTAAATACAGAAGACACCACAGAAATGCTTACAGGTAACAGCTATTTTACAAATGAAACCTCGTCGGGTACTCTTACAGAAGAACCAATGCAAACTCAAGTTCCTGTTGTTACGGAGCAAAGCACTGTTATATACAGTGTGCAAGATTCAGAATACCCTAATGACAATGAAAATAATGATGGGGGAAATTTAACAGGATATACAATGCCTACTGGTGAAAGCTGGTGGATTATTACTGGTAATGACCAATAACCAGTTTGTAATTACCATAAGACAAGGAGATTATTTTAATGAAGAGTTTTAAGCTGGCAATTATAGTAGGCTTTGCGGCTATCTGTGCAATTATAGCTACTGTAATTGTCTTAACCTCAGGTTCGGATAACTATGGCTTATATATCACTGATTTGTCAGGAAATATCGATATTACAACAGCCGGAAAAGGTAGTGCTTCGGCAGTAAATGGAGTTAAGCTTAATAAAGGTGATGTTATTACCGTAAGTCCTGAAAGTACTTGTCAAATTACATATAAATCAAAGAAAAACAAGGATAAAAATTACATTATTCTTGAACCAGATACGCAAGTAATTGTTTCTGATGAATTTAATGGGAATAACAGCGGTGAGCTTTTTTTAATGCAGGGTTCTGTAATATGCAATTCAGCAGCTGATATTAAAGCAAATATAAATATTAGAACCGTTACGGCTCAGTTCAATACCGCAAAAACAGTTTCTGTTATAAAATTAGTAAAATCAGATGGAAATGAAAGCTGCGATTTTTACAGCCTTATGGGTACCCTTATAATTCAAAGATATGATTTGCTTGGCAGTTCTTTTGAAAAGCCAGAAAATTTAGTAGAAAAAAAATGTGGAGAAATTGTAATTAAGGATGATAAACCAACATTTGAATTTCTTAACATTGATTTTTCACTATCAGCTTTGCCAAAGCACTCCTTAAAAGAGTTGTTTATTATATCACAGCTTGTTAGTAATTTTACATACTCATCAGATGAACTTAAAGAAGCTTATGACAAATCAAATGATACCTCAGAAAGTATGTCCCAAGACGTAGACGAATCCTCTTCTATGGAAACAACAACCCCGCCTGAAACAGAACCTACTGTATCTCATACATGGGAAATAACAACAGCCCCTGTTTATGTGCCACAAACCACCTACTCAACTACACAGCAACCCACCGAACAAACCTCATCAGTTTCAAATGATGAGTCTAGGCGTTTATTTACTGTTACAATAATTATTGATGGAGAATCTGAAATTCAGGAAGTTGAATACGGTAAGAATGCCGAACAGCCTGCTGATCCTGTAATCGAGGGTATGACTTTTATCGGTTGGGATAATTCATTTGAAAATATTACTCATGATACTGTAATAACCGCATTATTTATAAGTGATGAATCTACTTCTATGGTTACTTCTGAGACAACTGCAACTGAATATAGTGAGTATACTGTAACTTTCATAATAGACGGTTCATCTTATTCGCAGCAGGTTGCTTACGGGCAGGCGGCTCAACCACCATATATTCCTTATACAAACAGTAATGGAAATATATTTGTAGGATGGGATAAGGACTTTAGCTATATAACAAGCAATTTGACTGTAACGGCAGTATTCTCGTAAACATATTTAAAATTTTTTAAATTTAACCAGATAGAAATACATAAAAGCACCGCTTGGAAGTAGTTAAAAATTGCTCCCAAACGGTGCTTCATATTTTATTAAGTTGCCTGCTAAAATTTTATACAGAATAATAATACAAACAAAACTTCAAAAGGAAAAATATTTATATGAATTATACACGGTAATTTTGAAAAAAATAACATTAGGAAAGGAATAAAGATTTTTTATGTATATCACACGACTACAATCAATTGACATTGCAATTAATGCTATTAAGCAGCTTCCAGAATCAGAAGAAAACCTTCAAGCAATTGAGCGGCTTTTAAATCTAAAAGAAACACTTTTGGTTCAGCCAAAATGGACAAAGGAGCTAGTATTTAAAGAGCTTAATAAATGGAAACAGGAACATGGCAGAAATCCAACAGTAACGAATCTTGTTGAACCAGGAATGCCTAAAGCAATAACTATACAAAAATTGTTTGACATGAGAGCAAGTGCATTTTTAAATATATATTATCCGTCAAAAAAGCCACGCTTTAAGTATACACCATATTTATCCAAAAGCAAGGACGAATGGATAAACGATTTTGTTAAACAGTATAACGAGCTTAAACCTCGCTCATCAAAAGATTACAACAACAGACGTGACCCAGCAACACCTACTTGGAATACAATTGCAAGATACTGCGGTGAATGTACATGGAATAACCTGATTAAGCTGTCAGGAGTTGATACATCGCATCTAAATGATTGTAATAATAATCCATGTGAATATCACGTTAAAGCTGATGTTCCGTTGTATAAAAAATTGGAGCAGCTTCTTGATGACACTTAAATAATGAATTATAAGACTATTTTTTGGGAAGCTTTATAACTATAGTAGTTCCCTCGCTGGGGCGGCTGAAAAGTGAAATATGCCCACTATAAGCGTTTACAATGTGCTTTACAATTGCCAGCCCAAGACCGGTACTGCCCTCTTTGGTGCTTCTTCCCTTGTCAACACGATAAAAGCGTTCAAATACTCTTGACTGGGATTCATATGGTATCCCTATTCCGGTATCGGTACAGGTTATAATGCCAAAGCTTTCATTCTGCGAAATATCAATTACAGCTTTACCGTTCTTTTTATTGTATTTAATTGCATTGCTCAGAATGTTGTCTATAATTTCATGCATATGATTTTGTGAAGCATTTATAATAAAGCCGTTGCCGGTTATCTCAACGCTGACATTTTTCTGCTTTGCAAGAGGCATAAGACTTTCTGATGCTGAATTTGCAATTGCAAGCATATCACATTCTGAACGTTCCTCCGGCAGCTGAGAACTTTCAAGCTTTGATATCTCAAGTATATCATTAATTATTGCCGACATTCTTTTTGCTTCATAGACTATTTTTGACATGAAATCGTCACGCTTATCCGGAGCAACAAGACCGTTTTCAAAAAGCTCAGCAAAGCCTATTATTGCAGTAAGAGGCGTTTTAAGCTCATGACCTGCATTCGCAAAAAATTCCTGACGCATCTTTTCAGCCTGACGTTTTTCGGTCACATCGATAAGCACCATAAGTCCCCCGTTAGAAATGCTTTTATTGCTTTGAGTTTTAAGCGAAACAGGCTTTATTCTTACAGAAAAAATACGGCTTCCAGAATTCATATCAAAGCAGTCGGACTGCATTTTTCCTACTGCATTTTCGGCAGCGGAAAGGACACGGCTATTGTGTACTAGATGATGAATACTTTTATCCGAAACATTTAAAGAGCTGTTTCCAAGAAAATCTAGCCCTGCCGAATTTGTCATAACAATATTCATATTATTATCAAAAAGGACTATACCTTCATTCATGTTTTCAAGAA